>Ga0116230_10006202_pt1 | contig 11772 bp, 6 predicted proteins | sample S1TSphfallax_3_FD_88678 | JGI IMG/M metagenome (GOLD analysis project Ga0116230, IMG submission 88678) | Host-associated microbial communities from peat moss isolated from Minnesota, USA - S1T2_Fd - Sphagnum fallax MG | ecosystem: Host-associated > Plants > Peat moss > Unclassified | place: USA...
AAGGTCCGGATCCGCATCGAGCGCCGGATACAGTTCCTTGAACAGCGAGTCAGGCAGATAACACACGATGCTGACCCCTGCGCGTTTCAGTCCCCGGATGACGGCATCGACGGCCGATTGCTTCACCTGTCCCGCCCCTCAGCGCTCATCGCGAAAATACGGCACGCCCAAGGCGGCCGGTGCCGCCATCAAACGGCGCACCCGCGGCGAGGCGGCGGCGGGCATGACGATCAACATCAGCGTGGCGGCGTAGGGCAGCATCGACAGCAGGGGTGGCGCGACCGGCCAGTTCCGCGCCTGGCCCAGAAAGCCGAGCGCCGTGGTGAGGCCGAACAGCAGCGCCCCGAGGACGGCATTGATCGGTCGGAATCCGGCGAAGATGACGAGCGCCACGGCGATCCAGCCGCGGCCGGCGACCACGCCGTCCGACCACGAGGGCACGAAGCACAGCGTCAAATAGGCACCCGCAGCCGTCGCGAATCCCGCCCCCAGCGAGACGTAGAGGTAGCGAATGCGTTGCACCGGGATGCCGGCGGCATCGGCGGCGGCCGGATTCTCCCCGACGGCGCGCAGATTCAGGCCGTGGCGCGTGCGGAACAGGAGCAGATGCAGTCCGACCGGCAGCATCAGATAAATCACATACACCAGGATATTCTGCGAAAAAAATGCCTCGCCGAGCACGGGAATCCGCGACAGATAAGGGATCGGGCAGGGTCCGAAGAGCGCCGGCACCGGCGTGCCTGCATAGGGCTTGCCGAGCGCCGCGGCGAGACCGGTGCCCAGCATGGTGAGCGCGAGGCCACACAGCACTTGATTGGCGCGCACGATCACGGTGACGAGCGCGAACAGCGTGCCGATGGCGAGGCCGACACCGACTGCGCCCAGCAGGCCGAACGTTGGATTACGGGTCGCAACGACAATGGCCACCGCGGTGATCGCACCGAGCGCCATCAACCCCTCGACGCCGAGATTGATGACCCCGACGCGTTCGGTCAGCACCTCTCCCAGGGCCGCGAGGGCGGGAACTCCGCCGGCGAGGACCGCCGTGTGCAGCAGGCCGGTGGCGAGATTCATCTCTGTGGATTCAACTCTGTCGACTCAACGGGGGATCCTCGGAGGACTACGGTCCGGAAGTTCGAACGATACGATAATGCGCCACTTCGTCGCCGATCGCGGTGTACAACAATACCAGTCCCGTGACGGCCAGGACGATCGAGACATCGACCCCCCGGGTCGCGAGGACGGTGCCCGAATCGAGCAGCAGCGCCATGAACACGGCACCGGCCACGACCCCGAGCGTCGAACGGCGCGCAAGCACCGCGACCATGATGCCAAGATAGCCGAAATTATTGGAAATGCCGCCCTGCAGGTGGTGCACGGTACCCGCGACTTCGAACATGCCCGCGGTTCCGGCGAGGGCGCCGCTCGTCAGCATGACCACGACGAGACGCCGGCGTACCGGGATGCCGGCGTAGCGCGCTGCCTGGGGGTTCGCCCCGCACAGCCGAATTTCATAGCCCCAGCGCGTGAAATTAAGCACAGCGCCCAGGATCACGGCGAGGAACAGCGCGGCCGGCAGGCCCCAGTGTACGCTGCCCCAGAACTCGGGAATTTCGTGGACGATGCGCGCGGTCGACCCGAGCGCGCGACCGCCCGGATCGAGCCAGGGCCCCGTCGCGAGCCAGTAGACCAGGAGCGCGGCGACAAAATTCAAGAGCAGCGTGGTGATGAGTTCACTGACACCGGCATAGGCCCGTGCCAGTGCCGGACCGGCGATCCACAGCACGCCGCCGCCGATCGCCGCCAGCAGCATCAACGGCAGCAGGAAGAGAGTGGAACCCGGCACGTAGAGACCAACGCCTGCCGCCGCGAGGGCGCCGGCATTGAACTGACCTTCGGCGCCGATGTTCCAGGCACCGATCCGCAAGGCGACCCAGACCGACAGCCCGGTGAGGAGCAGCGGGCTGACCAGCAATCCCAAGTCCTCCAGACCGAATGAGGAGCCGACAGTGTCGGCGACGACCTCGCGAACCAGCGCCCAGGGTGACGCACCGGTCAGGGCCAGTGCGGCACCGGCCGTCAACAGCGCCAGGGCGACGGCCGACGTGCGAGCGGCGAGCGTGGTGACCTTGCGCGGGGTGGGATGGCGCTGGATCCGGAACGAGGCCACGTCAGTGTCGACGTTCGAGGGGCTTGGGCTCAAAGGTGCCCTGTCCCGCCATGAGAAGTCCGATTTCCTCGATGGATGCAGTTTTGGGATCGACCGTGCCCATGATGGCGCCGCGACACATGACCGCGATTCGGTCGCAGAGATTCAGCAGCTCCTCGAGCTCCTCGGAGATCAAAATCACGGCGACGCCCGAGTCGCGCAACTCGGCGAGATAGCTCATCATCGAATCGATCGCCCCCACATCGAGCCCCCGGCTCGGGTACGCCGCGACCAGCACCCGGGTGGCGATGCGCATTTCGCGGCGGGCGACCAGTCTTTGCTGATTACCACCGGACAGATTCGCGACCGGCATGGACAAATCCGCCACGCGCACCGCTGCCGCGGCGGCGATGCAGCTGGCGAGCGCCCGTGCCCTCCCGGGACGATACCAGGCGCGGCGTGAGACGGGTGAACGGCGGTATTCGCGCATGACCGAGTTGTCGGTGATCGACAGTGCCGGCGCGAGGCCGCTGTGCAGGCGGTTTTCCGGGATGTGGCCGATACCGAACTCGGCGAACTCCCGGGCGCTGCGCCGCGAGTAATCCTCTCCGGCAAGCAGAATATCGCCGGAGTTCACCCGGCTCATGCCCGTCAGCACCTGGCTCAGCTCTTTCTGGCCATTGCCCGCCACTCCGGCCACGCCCAGGATTTCACCGCCGTGCACCTCGAGGCAAACGCCGCCCAGGCGAATCGTCCCAACGGCGTCGGTGACCACGATATCGCGCAGCTGCAACACGGGCGCTGCGGTCATGGGGGGCGTCGGGTCGCTGCGGATGCGTGGCGCGTTGCGTAAGATGTCGTGTCCCACCATCAATCGCGCGAGCATGCCGGCCGAGCAGTCGCGCGTCATCTCGCTTGCGACCTTGCGTCCGCCCCGCAGGACGGTGATGCGGTCGGCAACACCCATGACCTCATCGAGCTTGTGGCTGATGAGGATCACCGCGTTGCCGCGGCCGACAAAGATTTTCAGGGTCTTGAAAAGGTCGCGCGCCTCCTTCGGCGTCAGCACGGCGGTGGGTTCGTCCAGGATGAGGAGCCGCGCGCGCCGGGACAACACACGCAGGATCTCGACCCGCTGTTGTTCTCCCGTCGACAATTCTTCGACCCGCGCGTCGGGGCGCACCTCCACTCCCAGCCCGGCCGCGAGTTCCCGGGTCCGCCGCGCGAGATCGGCGTCGCGCACCAGAACCGGCGTGCGGTCCCAGCCAAGGTGAATGTTCTCGGCGACCGTGAAGGATGGCACGAGTTTGAAGTGCTGGTGGACCATGCCGATGCCGGCCGCCATGGCATCCGCGGGCGCCGCGAAGTGTTTCTGCGCAGCATCGATGAGGATCTCGCCCGCATCGGGCCGGTAGATTCCCGTCAGCATGTTCATCAACGTGGATTTTCCCGCGCCGTTCTCACCCAGGAGCGCGTGGATTTCCCCGTGGCCAACCGCGAGATCGACATTCTCGCAGGCGACGACCCCTGGAAATGTCTTCGTGATGCCTCTGAGCTGCACCATCGGCGACGGGCCGTCCGTCATCAGACTCCGACCACGCCTTCGATCGGCCAATCCCAGTTGTAGAGTTCCGACTCCGACATGGTTTTTCCGGCGGCCACCCGCGTCGCGCCCTTGTTGTCCTTCAGGGGACCGACGAAGGGACTCCAGCCGCTCAAGAGCTTGGAGCGCGCGGCGTCGCCCCGCTGGCGCACGTCCTGCGGGACGCTCGCGCCCCAGGCGTCGACGTCGACTCCGGCCCCCAGGGGTAAGAGCACGGTCGGCGGCGTCCAGTGACCGGCGAGACGCAGTCGAACCTGGTCGACATAGAATTTGCGAAAGTCGATGACGACGGAGGTGACGTAGGCTTTCGGGCCGTAGCGGCGCAGGTCGGTGCCCCACATGACCGCTTTGACGCCGCGCTTCTCGGCCACCTGCAGATAGCCGGCTTCGTCCATGATGCCGAACAGCAGGTCGGCGCCATTGTCGATCAGGGCGGATGCCGCCTGCGTCGACGCCTGGGGATCGAACCACTTGTTGATGGCGATGACCTGGATGGTGGCGGCGGGGTTCACGGTTCTCGCGCCCATCAGAAAGGCATTCGCGCCGGAATAAACGCTCGGCACCGGAAACGAGGCGACATAGCCCAGTTTGCCGCTCCTGCTCATCATCCCGGCGGCGACTCCCGCGACATAACTCGGATACCAGTGAGCGACGTAGTACGTTCCCACGTTGGCCAGCGGATTACGGCCGTCGCACTCGAAGAAGGCGACGTCGGGCGCGCGTCGCGCGACGTCATATAGAAAGTCGCCATAGTTGGACGTTGCGAACACCATGCTCGCCCCCTGCGACACGAAGCGTCGGAAGATGCGCGAGGCGTCGGCGGAAAATGGGACGCTCTCGACCATGACCGTCTTCAATCTCGGGAATGCCGCCTGAACGGCCTTCATCCCCTGGTCATGCGACCAGGTCCAGGCCTCGTCGGCCACCGGACCCACATGACCGAAGGCGATCAGCGCCGACTCCTCGGGCACAGCCGGCAGCGGCTTGACCTCGACCACCCCGGCGCGGATGCGGGAACCCAACAGCAGCGACGCGCCGGTGCTGCACCCGAGATGTAAGAATTGCCGGCGGCCGATCATCGACAGAGGTTAGCGCGGGTGTGCGATTCCCTCAAGCCTTGGGAGGCTGCCCTCGAAGCCACATGCTCATGGCGTCGTCGATTTTTTCGTCGAGCAGATTCAGTTTGCGTGCGAGTCCCTGGATATCGGACGCGGCCCGCCGGTTGACGTCGAAATCGAGCTCGCCGCGCAGACGGTCCTTGGTGTCCTGGCGATTTTGACTCATCATGATCACCGGCGCCTGGATGGCCGCGAGCATCGACAGGAACAAATTGAGCAGTATGAAGGGGTAGGGATCCCATGCCTTGTCGCGGAGCACGATGTTGATCGTGGCATAGATGACCATGATCACCCCGAACGCGATGATGAAGGTCCACGAACCGCCGAAGCGCGCGACGCCGTCGGCAATGTGCTCGCCAACTGTCGCCTCGGTTTCGATGAGTTCGTTCGGATTGCGGGTGGCCCGGCCCCGGACCAACTCCTGTGCCGCGTGCATCTGACGCGCAAGCGCGGTCAAGAGGTCCATGCCGGCATCGGGCTTGCGCTCGAGAAGGACGGCGATGTCGTCACGCGAGACCTCGAGGCAGGTCGTCGCTTCCAGAGCGATGGCCCCCGTGAAGTGTGGCGTCTGCTCGAGCATCGAGGCGAATCCAAAGAACTCGCCGCGCCGCGGCTCATCGACCACCACCTCCTGCTGGTCCTCATCGATGGTCGACACGCGCACGAAGCCGGACAGCATGACGTAGGCCTGGCCGCCCGAGTCTCCTCTTTTGTAGATGCGCTCGCGAGCCGCGAAGCTCCTGAGCTCGACCTGTTCGGCGAGCACCGCGGTCTCGTCCTCGTCGAGAAGGGCAAAAAGAGGCACGCTGCGCAGCACATCGGGACTACAACTCATTTGAATGACCTCGGCAGGGATTGTTGCGGCGGATGCTAGCAATTTTTTATTGCATTGCGCCTGCCCGCACGCCGCGGGGTCGACGCCTCGACGGGTCGCTACCCTGCGGCCTCATGAACCGCGGCGGACTCCGGTTGGGGTGCGGCATGGATGCCGAGGAGGCGGTCGAGCTCATCGGGATCGATCGGCTTCGTCAAATAACCATCCATGCCCGCGTCCAGGCAGCGTTGTTTGTCGCCCTGCATCGCGTGTGCCGTGAGTGCAACGATCGGCACGTGGCGTCGTGTGCGCGCTTCAGCCTGACGGATCTCCCGCGCGGCTTGCAGGCCGTCGAGAACCGGCATCTGAACGTCCATGAACACCACGTCGAAGCGCTTGCGGGACACCGCGTCGACGGCGCTCCGTCCGTCGCAGACGATCGTCACCCGATGGCCACGCTTGTGCAGCAATCGCTTCATGACCAGTTGGTTGACGGCGTTATCCTCGGCCACCAGAACCTCGAGGTCCGTAATTTTCCCCGCAGCCCTGGCCGGACCGTGTGGTTTCTCCAGCAGCCCAAGCACAGCATCTCCGGGCAAGTCCGGCGCTGCGAGCGCGCCACCGGACGACAGGCGCGCCTGATCGACGGCGTCAAACCGGCCGGTGAAATGAAATTGACTGCCCACGCCCGCCTCGCTGTCGAACCAGATCGTGCCGCCGAACATCGACACCAGGCGGCGGCAAATCGTCAACCCCAGCCCGGTGCCGCCGAATTTGCGGGTCGTCGACGTATCGGCCTGGGTGAACGGACTGAAGATCGAATCCTGCAGGTTCTTCGGAATTCCGATGCCGGTATCCGTGACGGTGAATTGCAGTTCATGGCCGTCGATTCCGGACGAGAGCGGCCTGACCTGTATCGTCACGCGGCCCTTGGCCGTGAACTTGACGGCGTTGCTGGTCAAATTGAGCAGCACCTGGCGCAGGCGGTTCGGATCGCCACGAATCGACGTGGGAACCGCCGGATCGATCTCGCACGACAATGCCAGGCCTTTCTTGTGGGCCGCCAGCGCCAGGGTCTTAACGACCGCATCGAGACATTCGCGGACATCGAACGGAATCAGTTCGAGTTCCAGCTTGCCGGCTTCGATTTTCGAGAAATCCAGGATGTCGTTGATGACGATCAGCAGTCCGTCCGCGGATACCTTGACGATTTCGAGATACTCGTGCTGCTCGCGGGTCAATTCGGTGTCCAGGCACAGGCCGCTCATGCCGATGATGCCGTTGAGCGGCGTGCGAATCTCATGGCTCATGTTGGCGAGAAATTCGCTCTTGGCGCGGTTGGCGGATTCGGCGACCTCGCGCGCCAGCACCAGTTCGTGGGTCTGCGCCTTGACCCGGCGGCGCAGCGCCGCCACCCACAACATCACCAGACAGATCGAAATGACGAGCAGGGCGAGGATCGGCAACACATGCTCGAAGTTCCACCACGGCGGTGCACGCAGCAGGCGAAGATCGCCCGCGCCGCGCATCAGTATTCGGAAGGACGCCGGCAGCAGCACGTTATGCCTGTACCAGCTTTGCTTGCGCGTCACCACGGCGATGCCGGTGACCCGAACGAGGCTCCCGGCCCGGATGTCGGCGGGCGGGATCCGGTCGTCGAGTTGCGCAACAAATACGGTATTGCCGGATTGCAGCGTCACGATCTGCTGCGTGGGACCTGAGGACATGCTCAACACCGACGCATCCAGACCGACCAGTCGATTGTCGAAATCACCGGCCATGATCTGCTCGGCTCGAACGGCGAGCGGATGCAGCGCGGCGCGCTCATCGGTGGCTTTGACCGTGGCGTCGGTCATGACCGCGCCGTTCATTCCCAATGCCGGATACCCTGCGATGTCGACGACGTCTCCCGGCACGACGGTCGCGGTGGACGCGTTCACGCGCACGGCGCCGCTGTCATCCTCGACGTAGACGGCATCCGGTGTGCGCGCCGTGACGTGACCGCGAATTCGCATCCGGGCACTCGTGGCGAGATCGCCCGAATAGCGCAGCAGGTCCGCGATCGGCCGGATTGGCTGAGCCCCGTCCGGCACGGTCGCCGCTCGCAGCACCTCCACGTCATCCGGCCAATTGACGAGCACGCGATAACCGATCAGCTCCAGCTTGTTGGTGTGCACGGTGGCGAATACGCCCTTGACACGGATCGTGGCGTCGACCAGGTAGTGCAACGCGGCGCGGCCGATGCGGTGCGCCACCTGCACCTCCACCGGACCCAGTGAAGTCATCAGATTGAACCTCGAGAATGCGTCCGTCGCCGGCTGCATCTGGCCGACGCGCCCCTCGATCTCGACCCAGGCACAGTCATAGGCGCCGGTCGGGGCGATGACGGCGTCCAGAGTACGCGGTTTTGGCCATGGCACGACATCGAGCCCGGTGATCTGTGTCTGTCCGATGTAGGGTGCGTAGCCGCCGCTGCGCGTGATACCGGCGATGTGCACCCGCTGGCGCAGCGTGTATTGCGTCAAGGGCCGGCCGCCGGTGTCGACGTAGATCCCATCGCTGCCGACGATGACGAACAAGCCTTCACCGGACGGCTCGAAATACGCGATGGTGGCAACGAGGTCGACGCGATAGCCCAGCTCCGCTCCCGAATTGCCGAGCTCATGAATTGCGGGAATCGCAGTCAGCAGCGGCAGCGCGTCACCCGGTCGCGTGAACGGAGTGATCCCCGACAGCGGCGTGAGCGTGGCCCTATGCAGCTTGACCGTGCCGAAGTGCCGTACCGGCCATCCGCTCACCTCGACCGGCTGCCCCGCAGTGAAACTCCGCGCCGCCGCGGCCTCGACCGCCATGGTCATGCCATCCTGCGCGACGATCAAGACATCGTCCGACTCGATGGCGGCCACCGTCGCCTGCAACCTGACGCGCCGCGCCGCGCGGACCCAGCGGGGGTCCAACACCAGCGCCCGCAGCGAAGGGACAAGCAGCACCGGTCGGGCCGGCGGGTCGATGATCCGGATTTGTTCATACGATGCGATGGAGACGGCGGGTTCACGGACTTTGGCCGCCGCGTCATAGTGCAGGCTCAAGACTCCCTGAAGCCGGATCCTCGCATCCACGAGCGCGTCGGCATCCAGCAGCCCCGCATCGGCAATGGTGACCGGAACCGCCTCACGGGCGTTGATCTCGAGGCGCATCGAGCGGCCCTCCCGATGCGCCGCCCGGATGACGGCGTCCGTCTCGATCAGGCGGTTCTCGTCGGTATTCGATGCCAGAAAGAAATCGTCGAGCTGCACCCGCTCGGGCGGCGGCAGTCCGGAGTGACCACGACGTTCGAAGGCAACTTCCCGCAAATGCATGTCGCCGGGGCCGGAGTTCGCATCTCGGGCAACGCGGGCCGTGACGCGCACCGTATCTCCCGTGACGGGAAGGACCCCACCGTCCGGTGCCTCGATGGCCAGGGCGCCCGTGCCATCCTGCAGGTAGCACACGCGGCCCTGCACGTCGACGTAGGTGACCGTGCCGTACAGCTCGACGCGCGTGCCCGCATCCAGTCCGGCGAGATTGCCGATGGCAAAGCCCCCGGAATTTCCACCTCCGCCATGGCGGGGGCTCAGTGCATGCCACGCCACGAGCAAGGCCAGGGAACTCGACGCAACGAGGAGGGCAGGCCACAGCTTGTTGCGCCAATCGAAGAGTCGCGCAGAGCGCACGTGCATTCATCCGCAGACCGGCCGATGCCAATAGCGGTTGGTCGGCCGTTGTGCTCATAACTTGAGCAGGACAAGGGTGTGCCGCGAACGTCATCGCGGGTCCGCGCGGATGACGCGACGCGGTGAATTCAAGGTGTGAAGCGGATGTGGTGCGACTGCATCGCAACACTCTGGAATGATCGTCCGCCTCACAACGCGCGCGCAGGTCCTTGTTCTACGATCGCGGTTCCAACCCGCATGGTGATTCCGGTTGAATGATTCCGACGAATTGCGGTTGCAGACCGGAATCGCCCGCTCCGCATCCCGCAAGCTCGATCAGCTCGAGTCCGCGCTGGAGCGGCACGTCTCCGTGGTCGTCACCGATCGGCACGGCATCATCGGCCACGCCAACGACACGTTCTGCGAGCTGTCGCAGTACGGACGGGATGAGTTGATCGGCCGCACTCTCGCCATGTTGCGGTCGACGGTCCATCCGCCGGAGTTCTATCAGCGGATGCATGCGAGCGTGCTGGGCGGGGAAGTCTGGCGCGGCGAGATCTGCCATCTCAGGAAGTCCGGTGAACCGTACTGGATCGACGTCTCCATCGTTCCCCACCGGGACGAAACGGGCGCCATCACCGAGATCATGAGCATCGCCACGGAAATCACCCAGCACAAGAGCATCCAGGCACAGCTCGCCGCGCAGGTGGAGAAATCGCGTGCCGCCGAAAATCGCTTGAAAGAGATCGCCGACAACATTCCGGCCATGATCGCCTATTGGGACAAGGAGGGTGTGTGCCGGTTCACCAATCGCGGACACTTCGCCCATTTGGGGTTTGCGCCCCAGCGTGTGGTTGGCGTGTCGTATCTCGAATTGTTCGCGTCGGAGGCGCTCACCGTGCGCCGTGTGAGGGTTGCGGAAGCACTCAAGGGAATTCGTCAGATCTTCGACCAAAGCACCGTGGCTGAGGACGGCACCGTCAAACATTGGCACTCGGAATATCTGCCCAAGCGAAATGGCGACGAGTTCGACGGCTTCTATGCAGTGGTCGTGGATGTCACCCAGCGCAAGAATGACGAGAGCAGGCTCGCGCAACAGGAGGCGCGGTTGGCCGCCACCAGCCGCATGGGCGAGATCGGCGGCTGGGAATTGGCGCCGGGTTCGATGGAACTGATCCTCTCCGACATGACCTACAAGATCCTCGAACTGCCGCTGGGCGAGGCGCCGCTGTTCGACCAGATCGTGCAGGTCTTTCCACAGCCGGGGCGCGATGAACTGCTGCAGTTGATGCAGGCGGCATTCGACCACGCGGTATCCTTCGATCGCGTCGTACCAATGGTGACCGCCGGCGGCCGGGAGCGCATCGTCCGTGTGATCGGCGAACCCCAGATGCAGGACGGCCGCTGCACCCGTCTCGTCGGTGCGATTCAGGACGTCACCGAAGCGCGCCGTGCCCAGGAGGCCATGCGCATCGCCAAGGAGGCCGCCGAAGCCGCGAATCGGGCCAAGAGCGATTTTCTGGCCAACATGAGCCACGAGATCCGCACACCGTTGAATGGTGTCATCGGGATGACGGGATTGCTGCTCGACATGGAACTCGGGGCGGAGCAGCGCGAGTACGTCGAAACGGCGAAGGCCAGCGGCGAGGCGCTGCTGTCGATCGTCAACGACGTGCTGGATTTCTCCAAGATCGAAGCGGGGCACATCGACCTGGAGTCGATCGACTTCAACCTTCACGTGCTCATCGAGGACGCGCTCGAGGTCGTCAGCCCGCGCGCGGCCGAGAAGCAGATCGAGCTGCTGCTGGACATCGATGCGGGAGCACCGCGGCACGTCCGCGGCGACCCGACGCGGATACGCCAGATCCTGCTGAATCTGCTGAGCAATGCCATCAAGTTCACCGACAACGGAAGTGTTGCCTTGGCCGTCGGCGCGGCGGCGGATCCGAGCGGTGCGGTGGCCGTGCGATTCGCGGTCACGGACACGGGCATCGGGATCCCGGGGGACCGTGTCGAGATGCTGTTCGCGCCGTTCATCCAGGCGGATACCTCGACCACCCGACGCTTCGGCGGCACCGGCCTCGGTCTGTCCATCTCGAAGCGCCTGGCGGAACTCATGGGCGGCACGATCGCGGTTGCCAGCGCAGAGGGCGCCGGGTCGACGTTCACGTTCACCGTGACGTTGCAGCGCAGTCGGCCGCCGGATACGCGTGAGATCGCGGATCGAGGTGTGGGCTGCGCCACGCCGTCGCGGTCCTTTCCCGGGATGCGGATACTGTTGGCCGAGGATAATCCCGTCAACCAGAAGCTCGCCGTCCGACTCCTGCAAAAGCTGGGGGTGGAGGTGCAGGTCGCGGTCAATGGACTCGAGGCCTTACGGGCGCTTCGCGATGCCG
>Ga0116230_10006203_pt1 | contig 11771 bp, 7 predicted proteins | sample S1TSphfallax_3_FD_88678 | JGI IMG/M metagenome (GOLD analysis project Ga0116230, IMG submission 88678) | Host-associated microbial communities from peat moss isolated from Minnesota, USA - S1T2_Fd - Sphagnum fallax MG | ecosystem: Host-associated > Plants > Peat moss > Unclassified | place: USA...
TACTTGTACTTGAATTTAAAATTATATATATATAAAATCAAAATCATTGAGGTGCACCTTTTAGTGACCTTTCTTTTGTAATATTGCCTAATGCTCAATTTAATACAATAATTTACCTAAATTCCAAACTTATACAAAACTCTAATGCTCAATGTAGAGTCCTTTAAAAAACCCTTGCCAAGTTATGGACATAAAAATATGACCTACATTATAGATGATTAATTTGAAATTATACAATGATATTTAGAAATTTTTAAAGTTATCATATGTGAACAAATTTTTTATTTATACATGAAATCAAAGAAAACATTTAAAGAGATTAATTAATGGAGTTAATGTGGTTAAATGATGTTTCAAAAAAAATTTCACCTTTTTTTTCAAGTGATAATAAGTCTATTTTACAAAGGTTTTAGAGAAAAGTTGTATTGAAATTTAATGAAACTTGGGAAGTGTTGAGTTCTAAAAGATTTTAATAGGTTTTATTTGGGTTTAGGTATATATTAACGATTTTACCAAATTTACATACATGGTTTACATAATTACAACCTCAGTGTATGGATATGGGCATATTTATTGGTAGCCTTTCATTTTCCAATAATAAATAGATATTCAAAATACATATTATATATATATATAGATGTTAATATATATAATTGATTTTACATGAAATTTATATCTTAATAATATTTTAAAAATTTTGTTACAAAACTATCATTATAGTAATGAATTGTGATGCACCCCGAAGCTCTTTGATACATTCAAATGTGAGTCCAAGGTGAAAACAATAGAAGGATAAGGAGTTGGGGCACGTTTTCTAATTAATAGCACTTCAAGGGGGTAGAGGGGTGTGCTGGAGCTTTAGGATGGGGATTAAAATGAATGACAAACAGGTCAATTATTCACATGGACCTACACAAACCAAACAACAAGTTGGTTAATGCATAGTTGGAACATTTTTGGTGCATGGAGGAGTCACAAGCAAACATGAATTCACAAGACTCACCACAGCCTGAATTTGGGTGAAGCCACCACCTTCCCTTTTATAGTATTTTCAGTGCTTAACCATAGGGCTAACACCCGAATGTCATTTTGTTTTGGAAAACCCAAGTTGGGAGTCCCAAAATTCCCAAAATTGGGACTTTTGTGACTTTAAAAGTCCATAACTTTTTGTGTAAACTTTCAATTAAAATGAAGTCTAATGCAAAGTTCTAGCCTTCGTCGAAAGCTTTCCAAAATTATGTGACACACCACCTGTAAGTAACTAAATCAGGGCGATTTTAGACTTTTAGCGGTCAGGAATCAATTTGATAGTTTGATTCTGGGCCCTTCTTTTGGCCATAACTTGTGTTTTAAATACCCAAATGGGTCATGCGAGCCCATTTTAGATATGTAGGTTTCAAGAGATTTCTAATAATATAAGAAACTTTTCAACGCAATGATTTTTGACCTTTGCAATTGCCTTCTGAATATTTGAGAGTCCATTGGGACTCCAACTTCCAAACTGGGAGCTCATTTGGGAGTGTGAGGGTTCATTCCTTCACACTCTCCTATACTTTTGGGAGCATGAAATGTGACTCATGGGTTTCACATTTGGCCCGCACCTTTGTAAACCCTTGTTTTGGTTGTGAGCCCAAGGTTAGGATTGCAACAAATTGCATGTGGTGTTTTCAATTGAATCAAGGTTTGCCCTATGTTGCCTTTGTGATTATAAATGATTATGCATAAGCATTGTAATATTATGAACTTATGTTTGGTTAAATAATTGAAGTTTTAAAAGTTGTGTAACAATTTTCAATCACATGCAATCTTTCATGTGTGAGAAAGTGGAGAATCTTTAAAATTTCATTCCTTTGTAAGTGATTTTATTATTTTGTTACTTGTAGGGTGGATAAATGTTACTATTTGAGCAAAAAAATCACAAAAACAAAATCATTATAAATAGTGAATTAGTTAATCAATTTGATTTGGCATTATGTGATTGGTCATTTGAGGAAAATATTTCTAAAATTTTGATTTGCAATTTGGTAAAAAAAATGTTTTACTTTTTATGACCTACAAAAAAAAGTTGTATTATATTGTTATGTAAAGGCCAATTGAATTTTTTTCATAAATATGTCAATTTAAAAGGAATTTGTGACTTTTTAAAATTAAAAATAATGAAAGCATTGTTACAAACAAATGTCATTTCTTATTTTAAATTCTAATAACATAATACATAATGAAAAGATCTATACAAAAAAATTACAAGATTCTATCGATACATCAATTTTCAAGGCATATTTCAAAAACATTAAGAGTGATTAAAAAAAGTGACCCCTAAAAGGTGAATGCATCTTGTATGCATTTGATTTTTTGATGAATTAATATAGTTCATTAGACCCACATTGCTCCAATTTGACTTTGTGGGGTAATGAAAGGACCTACAACAATACATTAGTAGGGTAGAGAGTATGTACTTATGGGAATGCATGCTTCAGAACAAAACCTTTGTTGTTGTCTTTGAAAAGCGCACCTAGCCTAAATCACTCCTTCAAAGTGAAAACGTCCACTTGTTCATTCTAATTGCTCACCCTTCCCTAACATAGATCCAAAATGACTACATTTTGCACCAAACCTTTCTAGTGTAATATTGGGCTACATTTCACTTAAAATTAAGTCAAAATACTAGTGAAGCGTGTCACATGGACCCTAGTAGTGAAATCATGTGGGACCAAATGAAAACTACATCTTTAGACTATATATAGTCGCTCTCACTTCAAGGCGAGTCACCAAATGAGTACAGATTTTCCTGGGTTGTTTTTTCCATTTGGATTTGTGGTTGAGTTCAGTTCCATATAAAAGTTTGTTGGGAAGTAACTCTGGCTGTATAGAATTTCAAAACAATAAATAGGATTTGAAGTCTTTTGGATGAATATAACTTATAAAGTTGGAGCCTTTTTTCCTTTTTCGGGTTTTCTTTTGGCACAAATGAACACTTTATTGCAAAGGGAAAATGGAAGTACAAACACAGGACCACACCTGAAGCTCTTCACTAGAGTATCTTAGCCAACACATTGCAGTAGCTACGACACTTTGTCATAGATACGAGAGAACCGACGTATTCTCACACTACTCGAAAGGGTAGATAGTGGTAGACACTCCCCAGAAACCAAAACCCATTACTAGGTTTAAGACATGCACACAAATTTTCAAAAAGAAAATATGAGTATCATGATGTGGAAATGTTATACCATAGATAAAGAAAAATGGAAAGAATACTATCCATGGGAAAGCTGTGGAGGCACATACATTAATTGAATGTCAGCTTTTTTCCTCAAAGAAGTGAAGGGGCCCACATAGCTAATGTTTCAAAGGAATATTCGACACAATATTATTTTTGGAAACAAATCGCCACCTAGTGAAAAGTCGCTACAAAATAGAACCCTGATCGTTATCGCATAAAGTGCAGTTTCAACTAACAGTGTGTGACTCTCTAATAACGAACCTCCTGTGCACTTGATTTTCATGGGTACAACAAAAGAAGTTTTGTATCTCTGATCTAGCCTCAGGAAGGAAACAAGATTTCAAGTTAGCCACCAGCAAGGGAATAGAGCAATGATTTGTTGGGTAGCTGAATTTTCGCTAAAATTTCCACAAAAAAATTGAAAATGAATATTCTGCCACAAATTTCTTGATTTCAAAGAAAAACTCTGTCAAATGTTTTGAAAAGCAATTTCTTTTGGAGAAAATTTCACCACATTTGCACAAAATCTTTGAGTTTAAAGACAGTCTACAAACCTGTCACGAACTAATGTTAAATCTTTTTTGGAGGACTGATAATGATGCTACAGATGAAAACTGGAAAAACACAAAAACCAACTAGGATAAAGGTGTCACAAAGTGTCAAATCCCTGACTGCCTATTGCTAGATTTCCTCCAAGCTCTAGAAAATTAGAGGTTTATCATTCAAGATTGAGCAGTATAATGAATGATGCCTCATGGCTTTGAACTGGGTGGCACTTGCTGAGAATTAATTTACGCCTCTGATCTTTTCGCTCTATCTATCAAATACTGATCATGTGAAGCTTGGCAGCCACACAATAATTGTATTCTACTTGCCAACAACCAGTGTCCACTTCTGTGTGTTGATCTGTGCACCGTTGGTGCCAAAAAGTTGTTGTGCTACGGTATGGACGACCGCATATCCCTTTTGGCCCTCGAAGAAACCGGTGCCTGCTACCACTGCAAGTGTCCTGTCGTCTGTTGAGTTGAATGATGTGCGTTGCCCCAAGATCTCATACGTGGTTTCCACCAAATCTCCAGGGAAGTCGATTATCACGGTCGCCTGGATGCGATACTTAATGCCTCCATCGACAATGTATTGTCCCTCGAACTTCCCTAACGAAGCGGAGTTCGGGTCAGCAGTTTTGGTGATGACGGTGTCTACCACAAGAATCGCACCCTTCTGCAGCTTGGTCAAGTCGCCCCCCGGCCCGGCCACGATGAGCGCCTTGGCGTTGGGGACCAAAATAGAGTCGTGCACGTAGAATGTGACGTTGTGGGTCTTGTGCGCGCTCACTCGGCTGAGACACATGAGCAGAATGGCTGCTGCCACCAAAGCTACTGCCAGCTTCGCCATCCCGACTGCAGTCAGTGATCTGAAGTACTAAAATAGGAGTGATTTCAAGTCAGTGTATCCAGGGTAATGAAAAGACAATCAGGAATGGAGCTGTGGGGGAACTGTGGAGATGAATGAAGCTGATGAGTCGCTGATGAGTGGGAGTTCTAAGTCCGAAAAGAGCGAAAAAGTTGCGAGCAAGATGAAGAGCTATAGTGGAGTGCAGAGCTGTAGAGTTTAGGTGGCAAACAGAAGGGCTCAGACGAGGGGAGGTGAGAGGAGCCTGCGAGAAGGCGAGTGAACTAGTGCTTGAATGTTGATGAAGACAGCCGGAAATTTATAGGTGTTGCAACTTGCGAATTAGAGTTGTAGAACGGGAACACGCATTCCTTTTCCTACTAGCTTGCTAAGCAACGCCCTGACTCTGTCGTCGGGGTTGAATGCGGCAGGTGGCCGCAACGTGCTGGCAGTAATGCCAGCGTCAGTTAGCTTGATTATTTTTGGAATCGAGATAAAAACACGCCCGCGAAAACTCTGCTTCCTGGGTAGGACAACGTAAGGGTGTGCAGAACGTCTGGCCCATACCTCGTGGATTTGGTTCCGTTTCCGCTTTAAAGACCCAGGTCAGAACCAGAGTGGGGCGGGTATTAGACATATCAGAAAACTCCCGCCGGGTATCAAAGTTCAGTTCTGTGATTATATAAAACCAAATTACATGGTTTCGATATATAACCACGGTTATCATAAAGTCAAATACTGTACTGTTGTGTATAGCGACAGGGTCAGAGCAGAGAGTTTGCAAGATGCTAACATGTTCCCGAAAGAGTTCCCAATAACACCTCCCTTTTATCCCATTTGCTTTGGCAAATGTTGTCCTCCTTTCACCTATATTATGAGGGCCAAAGGCGAGGGCTTTTAATCTTCCAAAAAGAACTTTTTATATTTGGGAAGCCGACAAGAAATTCCATGCAGCCATTGAGAAGGCTCAAGGGGGTTTAGTCTTTTTCTTTTGTGTTTGTAGGAGGGCGTCGTGGGGAACGGGTGGTCAGGCAAATGCATATTTATGGCTTTCAAAAATATTGGTGGTGGACCAATCGATTGGCTCCTTCTGAAAATAAAAATAAAAGGCCTAGTGGCCACACCTCTCACTCATTACTTAGAAGCGTCAATTAGTACAGCCCGCCATTATAGATTCATGCCATGAAATGTCTGCCAGTCAGTGCACACAAATTTTGGGGGTATGTTGAGGCAAAATGGTGAGATGCCTCACCGATACTGTAACTATGGTCTAAATATGTATTGATGCCTACTGGCCTCTAGGCATGTGTTTTTAGCAGCCAGATGACGCACACCGTCACACCGTAAGGACTTGTCCCTAAAAACTCCTTTGAAGAAGTCGCGGCTCGTTTGTTTTGTCGACACCTGAATGTCCTCCAGAATGGTCTTGCCCCTGCTGATTGCATTGGGTGCAGTTGCTCAACCTGTTGGGCTTGCCTGGCATATTACCAACCTTACATAGCATTCAATCCATGGTAAATAATCCATCTGTACATTATAGGTCAATCACTGGAGTGGAACTAAATTTAGAATTGATTGAACTTTTTGAATTCAGAATCATCATACATGTATTTGGATTTAATATCACACACAAGTGCACCTTCAAATGCCTGTTTAGACATTCTAGTTCTAGTGTATCAAGTCTTCAAGTATTCTAGATGATGAATAAGCAGTCCTATATCTTTGACTACCAATATATGTATATTAACTTTGCTTGATTTCAGCCTGTTCAATGCTTGAGGACTAAGTAGTAAGAACATGCTTAGGCAAAAAGACATGTTGCGATTTCCTGTCATAACGTCATCCTCCGCAATGTTGATCTTCAAACATAAAAAGGCTTAGTACAATATTTAAGGTTCATATCCATGTTATATAGTGAAATCCAAATTGGGATTGACACAAATAATGATGAATTAATTTGGAGATGCCTCCATCAAACATCACCCATGTTGGTCTAGTGTAGGCCTGTGCCAGTTGCAACTTCTTGCAAGTGTGTAGATCAATGTTTAAAAAGGCCTTATGACTGAACACTTTGTCTTAAGAAAATTTATTCAAAAATTTTAGGGTATGCAAATCGAATGTTATTTTTTTGTGCCGTTATGGGCATGGGAAAAATCAATATTTTTTTATAAATCATTTTACATTTAAATATGTTTGGTCATTGGAGAAGAAGAATGCATTTTCATGCATATAGTTGAAAACAAATAAGATGAAAAATGTTTTAATCAAGTTTTGATCATTTGGTTTAGGGTGTGTTTTCAGATAGTCTAAGAAAAATGCAAGCGATTTTTCCAAAGGCAATGCTTGGTTTAGGGGTAGGTTGGACTCATTTTCACAAAATAACACCAACTAATTCAAAAAAGGTGCTTGCGTATGGGGTTTGTTTGTCACATTGTTTGTCACTTGTTTGCACATTTTCTAATCACCCAATGGCAAAAGAAGATTTAGAAAAATGGGGCTAGGAGGTGTGTTTATATAAGAAAAAGGATGTTGTAACGATTGTGTGAACCTTAATTATGTAAGAATGTAAACTATCCATAAGCCTATAGCAGTTTAAGATGAAAATTGTAAAAATCAAACAAATAAAGGTTACATCATTCCAAGATGGGATGCCAAGTAAGAGCTAGGGTTATTGGTTCACATGTAGACATTTGGAAATGAACTTTCAACAAGCTAAAGGATTGAAAGTTTGTAGAGCAGATGGATTGACAGTTAGTTCTTGTACACCAACTTCTACAATCACTATTATATAATCAACACAATTATGCTACAAATCATGTACAAAATTTAAATTAAACTAATATTCAAGCTCACAAACAAAAGGGAATAAAGGTTTTGACGAAGACAAGATCAAATGCAATTTATATCATCATCCCCAAGTCTTGACAAGGGTTAAAATTAAATTGTGTCAGCCAAAATAAATATTTTCACTGCTCTTACCAGATATTATAATTACTCTCGAACCTTATGCATTAAGTGCTGAGTTTTAGCATGTTCATCTAATAAACTTTTCTTACTTTGAGATTCCCCCTGAAAGAGGGGTTTGGGGGTGAAAGGAGGTCCAAAAGATAGCAGGTTTATTTGTGGGAAATGTAGAATAACGCACAGGTGACGATGCAAATTTGGTGCATTTATGACGATAATAAAAAGATTGAGACCCGAAATGTGGTGCACTTAATGGCTGCACTATATTTATAGCATTAGCTAATATGAGATTCGGACTACAAGATCAGTGAAAAAGGTGCTCAATTCGCGATGCCCTTTCAATCTCTTTTTGGTTAATTTCACAGGATCCCTGTCACACTTCGCAATTTGACGATAAATTGTCAATAAAAAAGACTGAAAGACAGGAGAAGACTGGGTGACTTTCAGGATATCTCTATTGTCACAGAAGTATTCCCTTTTAATTTTCAGATTTGGGCGAAATTTCACCTAAAAAGATACACTGGATAAGAATGCATCTTCAGTCCATCTTTAATAGATCACAACTTATTGCAGAAGTGATTGCTAAGATGAATGCACACGTTTTGTGGATGATTAAACCTTAGTAATCAAAATACATATTCTGATTTTGAATTCAGCTTGAGCTTAATCCATCCCAAAATGGAATTGCAATAATCTGGACCTATGGTATTAAGAGTGAGGTCCTAAACAGCATCTCCACTAATGATGTACAACAGCACAACTCAGGCTAGACAGAGGGAACTACAACGTGTCTTCCCTTACGATGACAGGACATGGGTGAACTAGTGTCTGAGTGTCGATGAAGACAGCCAGAGATTTATAGGTGTTGCAACTTGCGAGTGAGAGTTGAAGAACAGGAACACGTGTTTTGTTTTCTTACTAGCTTGCTAAGCATCGAGTGGACTCTGTAGTCGGGGTTGAATACGGCAGGTGGCCGCGTCTTGCCGACAATTCTGCAAGCGTCAATGAGCTTGCTCCTTGTGGTGGGAATCGAGGTAAGAACACGCTCGCAAAAACGCTGCTTCCTGGGTAGGACAACGTCAGGGTGTGCAGGACGTGTGGCCCATACCTCGTGGAGTTGGTTCATTTTCCGCTTTAAAGGTACAGGTCAGAACCAGGCACTTTTGCCAGCTTAAAACAGGTCCACCCATAGCCCCTTTTTGGGTCAATACCAATTTCCAAATCTGTGTTATGGTTCGGAATTTTGTGATGCAACTAATAAGCTATCATCCATAGGAAGATTTAGCCGACATACCAATAATCCCCATTCCCAAGGAAGCTTTACACGAATCTGGCTATAAAATAGACACATGAACAACTAATCCATAATTATCCTTTTATATCTCTGCTTTCTTACTGAAAATCAGATTACAGAACTTTTTATTTGTTTTACTTTTCTTTTCAGCACTTTTGGTGATTGAAACCTGTGAAATTAACTTCACTTTCAGTTTTTTTAATTTTTTATCTTGCATTTTGGCTACATTTACCAGTCAAAAAAAGGCTGGTACCAATAATGTTCAGGATAAAGTGTTAATTGTTTCCCAGCCCCCAGTTATTTTTGCTATGGAGCTTTCTCCAGATTTTTACATTTAAAAAACCCTGGTTGTCAATGCGAAGGGGAAAAATCGCCTAAAATGGGCAGCAAATCGTTTTCTTGTGGAGGATGTTGCCACATTTATGTCTACCAGCCACAGTTTTAACAGTTCCTTGAAATATTGTCACCAACCTGGCGAAATCTGTGTGAATCAGCAAATGGATGCTTGCCACCCTGGCTCGGTCAAGAAATTGAAAAAAAAACATTGAGGAGCACCTAGCATAAACACATAAACATGAAGAAGTGGGCACTAGCATGTACAGGTCCCAATAAAGGCTGTACTTTATTGAATGTACAGGATACAATCCATACACCGCTATTGGGTATAGAGTGAGAAAATTTAATGTCCAGGTATGTTTCCCCATCTTCCACGAGTGTTTTTTTCCTGATGGAGCCAGGATGTTGAGCATTTTGACTGAGTGACATTACTTCAAAGAACCCTTAAAGTTGGAGGCAGTACACATAAATGTGGCAACTCCTTCCGAAAGAAAAAAGGTTTCAAAAGATAGGATTGCTTCTTGGAGGTGTAGAATAATTAGAGACTTGTTGCACCAAAAGTAAAATGTATAAACAAGCCTTTGAATATACTCGTGTGTGAAATAATTAAATCCAGTCCAAATCCATGTATTATGATTCTAAATCGAAAGATGTTAATCAATTCCATCATTAGTTACAATGCAATATTCGTTCAATATTGTACTGATGGATTATGTACAATGGAACGAATTGTCAAGCCCCTGCCGTTCTATGTTTATAAGGTTCCCAGCAAGCCCAACATGATGGTCAATACTGAGACCATTCTGAAGACATTAAGGTAGAGGTGGCAGATGGAAGGATCCTTAAGAAAAAAGTTCAATCTCGACACTTTTTGGTGACTATTACAAGGGTATGATCATCATCAGAAAATTAAGTCATAAAATATGGTCGAAAAAATGGCATAATCTGCCACCCCAGACTCTATTGTACCCCAGCGCAGCACAATATAATATATTAAAGAAGTGCATTTCATTTTTAAATAATTTTACATTATTATCAATTTCGAAAACTATCATATTTATGAAATTAAAAAAGGGCTGATAAAAACATTTATCTGAGCAAAATAATACCCTCCCAACAGAAAGGGTCCTCATTATATACAAATAGTGCCTCCACCCCACAGCCCCCGCCCCCCTTCCGGCAGGGAAAAATACGCAAGAATTCTGCAGTCCTGGTAAATATATATATATATCACAATACTTTTTCAATAAGACCAATTTCGGATATCTCTTTATTAAAAGAATTTGTTGATCACCCAAACAGTGAAAAAAAATTTGGGCAACTTTTCGCCACCGGGGGAAAAAAAAATTGGGAGAAAATTGGAATTTTTTTACAAAAAAAATGCTGAAATATTTGCAAAAATCAACAAACCTTCAAAACCACAAAACTGGGGGAAAGAAAAACACTGCACCCAAACCATGAGAGATATCATGCTTTTGAATTCGCCATGAACTTGTAAGGCGGCTACTCAGGCTAGACAGGGTTGTAATATTTGTTCCCCTTCACTATTAACAACAGTATTCAAAATTTTGCATTCTACTTGCCAACAACCAGCGTCCACTTCTGTGTGTTGATCTGTGCACCGTTGGTGCCAAACAGCGTTTGCGATACGGTATGGACGATGGCATATCCCGTTTGGCCTTCGAAGAAACCGGTACCTGCCACCACTGCAAGCGTCCTATCGTCTGTTGAGTTGAATGATGTGCGTTGCCCCAAGATCTCGTACGTGGTTTCCACCAAATCTCCGGGGAAGTCGATGATGACGGTCGCCTGGATGCGATACTTGATGCCTCCATCGACGATGTACTGTCCCTCAAACTTCCCTAACGCATCGGAGCCCGGGTTAGCAGGTTTGGTGATGACGGTGTCCGTCACAAGGATCACACCCTTCTGCAGCTGGGTCAAGTCGCCTCCGGGTCCGGCCACGATCAGGGCATTGGCGTTGGGGACCAAGATAGAGTCGTGCACGTAGAATGTGACGTTGTGGGTCTTGTGCGCACTGACTAGGCTAATGCACATAAGCAGAACTAGTGCTACCACCAACGGTGAAGTCAGTGCCTTGGCTATCCCCATTTTAATCACTCAGAAATATATTCTTCAAAGTTTATAACTCAATGAATCAATGGATTATTGAAATAGGTTGAGCAGCAGCAGAACTGGAGCTTTCAAGAGAAATGAAGCAGATGAGTCACTGGTGAATGGTCGATAGAGAAGAAAACTTCGAAAACTGAGTTGCGAGCAAGACGAGATTGGGAAGCTGATGGCCTTGGAAACTTGTTGGGAACACAGTGGGAATAGATTGGGATCAGACAAAAAAAACAAAAAAATCTACTGGTTTAAGGCTGGTTCAAGTCAATATCAGTACTCAAATCAGTACTGTATAGCCAAGTTGCACCTGATATCTTCTTATATAATATCCTTGGTTTTGTCCGGTTGCGATGGTGGTGGTCGTCCTTTCCATCCATCCGTCCCGTCATCCGTCCCGTCATCCATCCATCCAAGTTCCTCATCCCGGAAGAAGAA
>Ga0116230_10006204_pt1 | contig 11771 bp, 6 predicted proteins | sample S1TSphfallax_3_FD_88678 | JGI IMG/M metagenome (GOLD analysis project Ga0116230, IMG submission 88678) | Host-associated microbial communities from peat moss isolated from Minnesota, USA - S1T2_Fd - Sphagnum fallax MG | ecosystem: Host-associated > Plants > Peat moss > Unclassified | place: USA...
ATATAATTAAAAGATTATGATTAGTATGGTTCTTTATTGTATATAAGAGCATTCAATGAAAACATGTTTAATTAGTAAATTAAGTAGGTTGTTATGAATGAAAGTAGCTACAAATAGATGATTTATTTTAATAAAAGCTAGTGCAAGTAGATTAAAACAATTTTTAAATCAAATAAATCAAAATTGGCATCTTAAATTATACCATAGACTTTGTGAAAACATGTAATTTACAAGTGTTTTTTCTTTTTTGGAATTGAGTTAGTTTTTAACACATTCACACTTTCTATTCTCAAGAAATTTTCTTACACATTTTTATGATGCAATTACTTTTCATTCTTATGAAATTTACTTTCTTATGAGGTGAATTGATGATGGATGGTTTTGCCTCATATAATAAAGGGAGTTTTTGAGTTATTTTCATGTTTGCATTTGAATGTTAGATTATAAATTGCTAACAAATCATTTTAAACCACTTTTGTGGTTTACTTGTTGTGCATAAATCACCCTTGTCAAAATGTTGAAAGCTTGTCATAGTGCATTGGACCCATGACTTGGAATGGCCTTTTTTTAAAAATAGTCTTGTGAGATGAATCACTAAAAAATTATCATCTAAATTGCAAATCCAACAACCATGCAATTTTCTTTTTCTTTTTGCCATTGTGGACAAAAAATCAAAAAATCATTGGACCTTTGATTCATGGATGCATATATTTTTAATTATTATTTGCCATGTCACCATGATGGTCTATAATCATGTAAACCACAACTAGAAAATCTCCAAAATGAAAAATGAACTTTCACCTCTTTGACCATTATCCAAACATTAACCATCCAATTACCACATCACATGATGAGGAGTAATGTTATTGAAAAATATATAAACACACATATTTCAAATCCTTTGCATTATAGCCAATTTGTTTTTGGCAAATTATCGCAACTTGGAAAAAGAAATTCAAGATAGTTTTAACATCTTGGGGAACAAAATCACCATTTTCAAAATAAATTAAAATTGCCATATCTAGACTTAAGATGTAGCTAGGTCACTAGTTGTAACACATATTTTGAAAAAAACAAAATCTATTGTCCCCCATAAACTATCACCATCTATTGTTAAATCTTTTTTGGGATCTTCATGAGTACGCTTAATAGGAAAATATGAAAAGAACATGATTATAGGATTATTCCATAATTATGTAATTTCAATGAAATTGATTGCATATGCTTTTAATTTCATCTTTTACCTTAATTCACATTTTAGTCTCATAATTACATGAAATATTGTAATATCTTTAAATCTTAGACATAAAAAAGATATTACAGTAATATTAATAATTTTCTTTGGACCAAAAATTCAAGCATAATAATTATATTGAAAACTATGTTCTTAAATATAATAATAAAATGAATTACACTTGTAAAATCATAATTAAATTTCACATTATTTAATTTACATAATTTTTTTTTTTAATTTTCAAAATGTAAAGAAATCAAATTGGATTGAAGAACATATTCCAAAACGTCATTGCAATGTCTTTTAGTATATAATGTAGTTTCGTAATTTCATAGTGTACATAATCATTTTACAAATTTTCATGTTCTAAATTTCATTTATAAGTTACATATGAGAATCTTAAAAAAATGAGAACCATGTCATTCTTAATATTTTTGGTGACTCAATGCAAAAAATAATTACATTTTTTTAACATTTTAATGCACATAAATAAGTAGCATCAAATTTAAATAGCATTGTAGTCACATATGAAATGTGGCAATTAATGTCATAATTGGAATAGTTCATTTTAGTCATAATAATCAAGTTCAAAAAAATCATATGGGCATTGCATCCACCACATGCACAACATTATGTTCGATTAGACAAAATATACAAATTTTGTTAATAATAAAAAAATACTTTGTTTTTTGTTAGTCCAAATGAATATAATTAATCATTTTAGACTAGTAACTTTCAGTTTATAATTAATTTAGTTGCAATTTTTATTAACATGAAAACAGATAAATTATGATTATATTGTTGTGTTTGGACAAAATATCTATAGTGACAAACCCCATCCATCTTTGACACTCGCATAATAACATGGTGAGGTTATTTGATCTTACACATTCAATCACTAGTTGGTCAAGAAAAAACAAGGTGGGTACAAGACTTGCATTCTCCACCACATATGCTTGAATCTAAACATGTAGCTTTAATTGTCAAAGGTTTTTACCTTATGTAAAAATAAGATACTTAAAGATTAGTTTAATCATGTATCTAATCTTGAATTACACTTGTTGATACGCAAATTCGATCATGATCCAACTTGCATTGTCTACCTATTTTTTTGGCCATCTAAAGAACCTCCGAAAAATACATAATAGTTGGAAACCTTCATATTCAAGCATTAGAAGGCCATGTTGGATTGAGAGATGCAATATAATGCCAAATTGTCGCCTTTTTCAAGCATGTGCTTTCATGTTAACCCACTAACCCCTTTTGCCACCACCCACATTTTATTGTGACCATTAAAACATGCCTTTTTTCGCATGTGTTTAATATCTTCTACATAATGCAATTGTGTAATTTCAATTGCAATATATGATTATCATGCTTGCCATTTTTTCTCCCAATGTGTTTGGAAAATATATCCAACTATAGGGTAACATTTTATCTTTCTTGTTTACTATTGAACATATTCTTGATTTCATGTTGTGTAACACTCCACTATCAATAGAAATAATATTTTCACATGATAAATTGAATATCCAAGTTTTTTAAATTGTTATATTGGCCTCATTTTTTTACTAGCATGGGTTGGAATTTCCATTATTGCTTTAGGTTCAACATGTTGGCATTTCAATAAAGGAGAATTGTTCATTTCCTAGACTTGAAACTTTTTACAGTTGAAGTTATTATTAATGAACAATGCATTCTTGCCTCCCTTAATGAGTTTTACTATAAGGTTCCTATGTGGGAAAATGATTTAAACTTGAATCCAACACTTATTTTAATTGGAACTTAATTCACCAAATTTTAACTAAACACATTGGTCATTTAATCAAATTTCCCACTAGTCATCACATTCATCAATTGACCAATCTTTTAAGTTGTTACAAATTGCACCCTCCCCTTTAAAAGACCCAAATCTATTAACATGTCAAAATTTTGCCCTCAAAACTACCCAAAATCAAATGAAAACATAGTTTGTTAATTTTTATCAAACCATCACCAATGCATCCCCAAATGGTGAAGAAGTAGTACACAAGAAGATAAACATAGATAAACAAGCACACATGTACAAAACAACAAAAAACTATGTTGAAAAAATAACAACCATAACATATGAATTTGACCATTTCATCAAATCCCCTAAAACAATCAACATTTTTTTTGCTACAAAATTTCACCAAGAAACTAAATTAAAATTTCTAAAATGAAATGATTTGAAGGGGAAAAAGAAAAATATTGAAGGATTGATTATTAAAGGTTTGTACTTCTTATTTAATTTATAACCAAGTTTGGCTACATCTTCCTATGAATTCTTCCACCATTTTTTGTTACGGGTGATTAACATTTTGGTTATGGACAAAATTTCCTAAATATTCCATCGGATGTTAATCAAAATACAAGGCAGTGATGGTGACTTCCACTTTAAGACCAAGTAATTACAATTGGCAAGAATGGTGAGACTTTATATAACCATTGGCATTAATAATGAGACAAACAACTTGACCAATATTTTTAAATAGCTTCTTTCTATGCACAATCATTATATCCCACAAAAAGTTAGAATGAGCATGCGCCTTGTGGCATGTGTGTCTAACACTTGAAATTTGACAATATTATTTACAATTATTAGCACATGAGAATCGGTAATGGCCCCCAAAAAAATGTTGCAAGTGGTGATGGCACCTTTCTTTTATCTTTAAAGAACTAGCAAAACCCTCGTGCACATCAAAGATTGGATGCCATCTTTGCATGGTTTGGATTTTAGAGCCCTCAAATTTATTATCCAAACAACAAGGAAAAAAACCACGGTGGAACTAATGATAAGTTCTCAATGACATTCATTTGTTCTCTTCCCAAAATAAAATTGATAGATTGCATACAATTAGAAGACTTTTTGGCTATATTTGAAATTAATTATTGAATATTTTTTAAAGCAAAGTAAAAATGGTGTATCTAAATTACTAAATTCAAGTCATTTCTCACTTACACTTGGACCTAGCTTAGTGTTAAGGGTTGGGAGTAGGGAAACAAGTATCACATATATAATATTAACACCCTAACAATTAAAAAAAATTCAAGATCGATAATTTATAACAAGTTTACAAATTTTGACAAATATAAATACTCAAAATAAATTTATAATTTATAAAGGTAATCAATCAAGGATTGATATAGTTTGTTTCATTTTGTTAAGCCCTATTATGAATCTCTTTAAAATATTTGAAAACATCTTTGGTCATAAATTGGAGTATTGTAACTTCTTTGATTTCCTTAATCCTTACAATGAATATGTTTCAAGGATTTGAAAATGGGCATCAATTTTTTAGAGTGTGTCAAAAATGTTGTCCATTTTAGCATTCTATGACTTTTTGGGTGCAAAATATTACATAAGACAACGTTAAATTGAATATGAAATTGTTAATTGAAAATTTTTTGAATAGAAGAAATAAATCATAATTCTAGAAGATGAAATAGGTATATGTGAATAATTTTACATTCTATTTTGATAGTATTCTATGCATGCACTAGTTTTTCTAAAATTGCACATTGATATTTCAACGCATGATATCTCTATATTGTCAAATTACTTTGGTGTATAAATCACAACATTGAGAATTAACACTCACGTGCATCTTTTGGTTGTTGTTATTTCCTTGGTAGAATATACACAACCCATTAGGATGTTAAAGATTTGGACATAAGTTTTTTGAATGTCCATATATTACAAATACCCTTTTGGGGAGGGGGGGGGTTGTGAGATTGACCTACCCCTTTATGTGTTCCAAATGATTCATAGTAGTGTATAAACAAATTGAAGTGAAAATTTTAATGATCAATTGGGATAGCGACCAATTTGTTGGTTTTTGCATGTTATGTACATTTCCCCCAATTCATGACTATATAAGGTACACGTTATGTGGACGTCACTAAGGTTATTCATTTCCTAATTATGGGCTTCAATTTATAGTTAACCTTGGGGCATTCTAGAATGTTAAACCATTGTCCACTTGAATGTTTTTAAGCCACTCTTGCAAATTGACACCTAAACATCCTTGGTTGCAGACGAAGTACATATGTAAAACTAAGATGACCACCACACTTGAGAAATATAATTCTTTTAAAGTACAAGTCCCACAACAAGTTATAAGCATTCATAATTAAATATTTTTTCCAATTTAATACTCTTGCAAAACACAATCCTTCATGCATGAATGATCAAGTTACCTTAATTTGAAAAAATAAATGATTAGCAAAATTGCAATATTATAGTAATAATATTCAATACAAAAATATTAGAGTGATCCTAACTTGAACTATATTACATGATCTTAATCACAAATTGTCAAACCATGTAAAGAATGTTTAGTGATAATATAAAAACTACAAGTATGTCTTGGCAACCATTGATTTACTAGAGGATTTGGATGTTGTATCATTCACATAAACACACTTGAAAAATGAATCTAACATGGTTTGATGATATTTTCTTAAATGCCAAATTTCAAGTTCCTTTCAAATGCATGAACATGACTTTTGATAAATGACATGGCTTCATGTAGCCTTGCTCCAAGAATTGTTTCAAAACCACAAGTGCATTGAGAGCATCTTTGAGACTCATAATTTTAACCACCACATGATGATCAACACAAGCATCGTCTTCTTTGTTTTTCATTGCTATTTTTTTCTTTTTCATCATCGTATTCCTTAAACCTAAATGCACATACATTCATATTTTATTTTTAAGCATTATAAAGACTTTTAATTCATCATGATTCACGTTGATTTTGGCAAAGGTCAAGTTTGTGAAAGTGGTCATTAGGAGCCAATGAAGTTCGTGCTCAAGATTTGTTGGTGGTTTTAGTAAGCAAACTATGACCACATTGATATTAGGTGAAGATTTGCCTTTGATTACATGGCATCAATTATTAAGAGGCACAACATGAATGATGTATTTCATGTAAGGCTTACCATGATCCTAATCTATCATTTCAACCCTAACAATTATCCATGTCATTTTGATGAAGAAGAAAGTTAAAATTTAAACATTAAAAACTTGTTTGTGTATTTTTTAATGGAATAGAAGTTTCCATATGACATATGCATTGTTAATGCTTATAAAAATAACATTTAATGTATAGAAAACACATTGGATATAATATGGTGGTAGACATGAAATTTTCACTTAATTTGTTTTTCTAATTGATAACAATCATTAGCTTAATTATTGTTTTTACTACCTATCCCGTAGCCCCTTTCTTCCATGCTAACCATTAATATGCATATAATTATTTTGTAGTCATTTGTTTTCCAACCTACCTTCTTGACCTATTCTTTACATGATAGGTCACCTTGTAAAAACCCAACTTGAATTACACGAGGGTTTGTCAAAAATTGAGTTGTGAGCCATAACATGCTTCAAATGAACAATGAAGTGGCAGCATGACCTATTGGTTCATTATGGTCAAGATGAAACATAAAGATGTTAACCTTATATTTTTAAAAACAAATTATGATTTTATGTGTTATGTGGGCATTGATGTGCTTGATATGAAAGTTCCCACATTTGGACATTCAAGAAATATGAATAACAATAATTAAGCTTTATATTTATTAATGCAATTTGTTTAAAATTTTATGATTAAATCTGCATATGGATGAAAATTACCAAAATATTTGTCATATTTGGATCCACCTATAATTTCATTTATGGCATAAGATATAAAAATCAACAACGTATATTAATCATGACTTTATTGATTGATCCAATATGTACATGTTTCAAAAATTATAAAGTTGAAAATTTTGTTCTATGCTAGATATTGAAATTTGATGTTAGAGTAAAGCAAATCAACATTAGTTGAAGTTATTTTTGGATTTCATTCCCATGACCACTATTAAGATTTTAAATCATTGATTTCATGGGTATGTTAACGAGTAATATGTTGAATTTCGTTTTTTCAATTCCATGTTACATAATGCCCTATTTTAAAATCAAAACAATCAAATTCCTAGATGTGAGCATGTTAAGAAGGTGATTACGTTTAAGTTTAAACAAAATAATATAATGCTAGGTTTTTTACTACAAACATAAGTTTTTAAATATGCATTGTATATATTAGCTAAAAATGTCCATGCAATCATATGTGATTTAAAGATTGGAGTGTAAATCCAAAGTTTGATTTGCCAATTGGTTGTGTAAATTTCAACCAAACAACAATAGACTAATGTCACCATTCAAGGTTGTACAAAATGTGATAAGGATGTCATAAACATTATATTTGTACACTATATCATAAAAATGTTGTCACCAATACATTTATCTAAGAGGTTTTATCATTTTGTAAATGCTACCTTGGAAATCTTGTTACAAAAAAAATTCATATTTTATGCAATGAAATGTTGGAATTTGGACACTCAATTCTTTAATATTTGTGCGACTTAAACTTCAACTTTGAACGAAAAAAAATCTAATGAAAAAAAAATAACTTCTTGCTATGTATTTAAAGTAATTGGATTATAGTATCATAAGTTAAGCAAACCCAATGATGCATGCATTTGTTGTCTTGAACTTCTTAAGAAATTTCCCAATTTTAAATATATATTTGATAATGACTAGAACCATGACCTGGTGTGCAACAAACTATTTTATAATTGATTGGAATTGGACAAATTTCATCCTATACATCACAACAAATATTTTGGAACAAGTTGGATAACATGTTTGTTAGTGTTTTACATTGATGTAACAATCCAACCTTCAACAAAAACTATGGGATTTGTTGCATCTAACACATAAATTATTGGTTATAATATTATTTTAATTTATAATCCAAGCATATAACTTATCTTGACTTTTATGTAGTTGTAAGAATCTGAAATTAATTTGTTTGAATCACCATCCTCATTGAATTCAATGGGATCTTCCCAATCCTCAACCCATGATCAAAGATAGACTTTCCTTTGTAGAATAACTAAAATTGATCTCCCCTTCAAAATTCTTGGTAATTAATTAATCAAATATTAGGTTACATATTGAGATATATATATAGAAATATATGAATTCAATAATCCATTGCCAATCACAATGTCTCTTAATCAAATAATTTACTTTAAAAACACATCCCCCAAATATTATGTTGAGAATAAATAAATGTTATATCAAAATTCCTTCAAATTTAATATTGGTTTATTTGTGGATACTTGAATATTTAATGATCAATCAATTACCCACACTAGAACAAATCACAAATGTTTGAAAGTAAAGATTGCAAATTGAAACCTTTGTTAATAAAATGACAACAAAATAATGACCAACAATTAATTTGAGTACATAAAATTTTCAAAAGTGTTTTAAACCTTGGGTAAAATTTACATTCAATCCGAGCAAGACATTGTGTGTTAAAATTAAATGACCCTATTTAAGTCACATAGTATTAGTTAAACACACTAACTTATAGTTAATATCTAAATCCCATGTAAATATGTATGCTATATATATATATTCTACTATTTGGGATTAATGCATACCTTATATTCATTATATATCATTTCAATAATTAAAATGATTGTATTGTAAGGCCAATTTTATCCAAAAATATAGGATCTTATATTTTTACTTGTATAGTTTTTCAATTGAAAAAAAAGTTACCTTCCTAGCATTGGATATATGTATATTCCATTTCTATGTTTAAAATTCAAATGTTGGTCACATGATCATCCATGCCATTTATGGTACAAACAAATCAAACCTCAACACCATTTTGTTATGCGTTAGGATTAAAGGTTATATATGTATATATTATATAAAAAAATCATGAACACAATAGAGTATGGAATAAAAAACCTCAAACCACCAATCCATGGTTTGTTCATTTTTTTGGTATCCATTTCATAAAATGCCAATGAATATGATGAATTTTAAAATAGTGAATTTAGAATTCAAATTAATCAATTTTATTTATGATGCATGCATAGTGTTGTGAACCTAACCTTGGGCTTGCAACCAAAGGTGGGCATGATGACAAAGGAAATGGGTTGGGAATGAGGCCAATGCACCCTTTGATTGAAACAAAAGTCTGAAAAAGTGCAAAGGATTATGTCCTAATGTTCCTAAATGGATTTCCACTTTGGGAGTGAAGTAATTCAATTTTTGATCAATAGTTGGAAGATCAAACTTTGTCAAAATTGAGCTCTTTCTAGCTTGTTGGAATTTTTTTGAAAATTATTTTTTGAGTACCTTTACCATTTTGGTACTAAATAAATATTTTTTCAAAATGTTGATTTTTTCTCAAAATGAATTACTCACAATGTTGAAAGTTCTAAAAAATTTGTTTGACATAATTATTGACTACCAACTTAAAAACTTCGTGGTGCAATGTGCCTAAGTAGTGCAAATTACATGGTCCGTTTGTTTTCTCACCTCAATTGTAAGAATTTCATGAATTTTTAATTTTTACTACCAAAGTGAAAAATAAAATAAAATAAAATATATAAATATATATAAAGATGTTATATTGATGTATGTTATTACAATGACATATTATAGCACGGTCATATTCCCCAAAAAATAATTTGTAACAAAGTTATTATCATTTGAAAGGTTGAGAATCAAATTGTCAAAATGATTTTCAATCATTTAATAATTTCACAAACATGTCAAATCAACTTCAATTGAGGAGCTTGATACATCATTGGAAATTTACTTTGTAGAACTTTTTTTTTAATAGATTTTGAATTTGAATTGAAATGAGAAAGTTGTGAGATTGCATAATTCATTAGATTCAAAAATTCCAATTTGGGAATCCAAGTTTTTATTTTTTTATTTTTATGTAACCTTTGTAAAAAGTTGAAGTCTATAAAATGGGGAGAAAAGTGCATTAACCATTCCAAAGTTTGAGCCCTATTAAGTTGTGTGAATCCAAGTTTTCATATGGTTCATTTGTGCACCAATATGATTCCAAACTACATTAGTCTCCTTCTCTTCTTTGTTTGTGCAATTTGAGATGACCATGAATTTAACATAAGAATTTGTCTTAATTTTATTTCAAAGGTTCCACATTTTTTTGTTGTAAGAAATTAGGAAAGTGCCTTTGAGTTTCCATCTTGTTCCAAAATCCAAAATTGACAATATTGTTTACCGTGGATACCACTTGATAAACCTAGGGGTGCATAAAATTATGTTCAATTTCATCTTCAAGATGAAATTAATCAATGTTTTTAAAAATTTAAATAAAAGAAAGTTTGCCACTTGAGTTCATGATTGCATGAATTTTCATCCATGTGGGCTTATTGCCCTTATTGCTTCATTGAGAGTTTGGTTTGGACAATGACTTGGTTATTTAATTTCAAACAATTTAACACCAATATAAAATTTTCTATTGATTCCATTCCATTTCATTAGTTTGGTGTTTTTTTCTTAATGATAAGTTTTTGATATCAAAATTAGAAAAACCAAGGAATGAAAACCTTACATTCCAATTTGATTTTTTTTTTTAGTTTAAAGGAATTTATTGATATCCATGATGACCATTTTTATTAGGTTTTTAAAAACATGAATATGGGTCATTGAAAATTTGATTTTGAATTGAATAATATTATTGTCATACTTAATGTTTTAAACAATTTCAAGTTTGAATGCACATGTTAAGTTGAATTAATAATACTAATAACTCATTTAACAATTATAGAACATATTTTTTTGCAATATGCATTGAACAAACATATATGCATCAAAAGGATGAAATACTAGAAAAAAATTCTTTTTTGATTAGTCTATTATATTGCATGGACATAATGTTTAATTTTGGATCTATTGTTTCATATTATGTGAACATTATTCATATATGTCTCCATAAAAAATAATTCAATAGACACTTTTAAACCATTATAAACATACAATGATAACTTTGATTGAAATAGAGATCAATTTTTGATGCCAAGCATGGTACAATGTTGCGATAAACACAAACTGATAAACCTTGTTTTTCTTATTGGAACTATTTTTTAGCATATTTGAGTGGTGACTTTTGATGAATGTGAATATGTCATGGTGTACATGTCAAACTTTTCAAACTTTTGGTTTTGATTCATGAAATTGAATCCACCAAACTCCACACCTTTTAGGATTCAAAAATAATTTCACTAAGGACATTTGGTATATTTCATCATTTTTTGAAAGTTGCTTGAGCCCAAGTTAATTCCCCAAATGCTTGAACATGTGCCTAATTTTAACTGAGGTCAAATTTATAATTTGAATAAAATTTTAAAAAGTTTGATAGATACAAATACATTGTGAGACAATTCATAAGAATAATTGTTTGAAATGATTGAGGATAATGTTGTTTTACAATTTATGACAAGGAATTTTGTAGGGGAAACACATGGGTAAAATGTTACTATAACATAAAAGACACATCTTTAAATTGAGTTACTTACATGTGAACATTCAAATCAAATTAGGGAACTTGTGTAATCATGTGTTGTGCACTATATTATTGGTGGCCAACACTACTTAAACTAATAAAATCACACAAATCAGACA
>Ga0116230_10006205_pt1 | contig 11771 bp, 13 predicted proteins | sample S1TSphfallax_3_FD_88678 | JGI IMG/M metagenome (GOLD analysis project Ga0116230, IMG submission 88678) | Host-associated microbial communities from peat moss isolated from Minnesota, USA - S1T2_Fd - Sphagnum fallax MG | ecosystem: Host-associated > Plants > Peat moss > Unclassified | place...
ATCACACAATTCAATACCCAATTGATGATAACACCAAGTAGCTTTGTTGAATTCATTATTTGGTTGGTTATTTTTTTGCTTCATATGCCTAGATGGTTTGTTGGTGCTCTGAAGATGGTCTATGGATTTATTATTACCACAATTATAGTGGAATGCTATTTAGACACTTAAGTTGATCTTGTTATGGTTCCATTTTATCTTTTATTTTTACAAGCTCCAAGATCAATTCGAACATAAATTAGAATAATGTTTCCATAGTTGTAATAATTGTCTCTAGTGGATTGGTATGTTGGAAGCTGAAATCCAGCTATCCATGATCATATTGTTAAATGGACAAACATGAACAAGATGAAGATGATTGTTATTTCCAAATGAAACAAAGTTATGGATGCAAATAGCTTAGACAACATATGTTTGGAACATTTTTGCTGCAATGGTTTTTTAAGGTTGAATTAACCAATGTGATTTTCAGTGAATTGTTTAGACAAACGTGGAAATATTTGAGTTTTGTAACTGACACTAAACCCTAATTCACATATTTTGTCAAAATATGTAATTATTTCAGAAAAAAAGGGTCCGACAGCACCCAATTCAAATATTTCAAAATTTCAATAGTTAAGTATAAAGATACAAGGTCTCTCATATATTTTAAATGTATTACAGTAACCCAGTGGAGTGGGTTGCTTCAAATGCTCAATAGGTAAACAATTGCAATTCAACCTAGCTTACACAACCAAATAATCAGCTGTACATTTCAACATGGCTCATGGAAGGAACCAAAATGAAATGTTTCATGATATCCATCAAAATCAGCATCCGGAACCTTTCACCCATACAATAAGATGATTGGATGCAGGACTGCATGAATCTAGAATTCTGTAGCACAAGGAACATAACCAAAAGCACATCATCCCCATCTCACCCTCCCCCAAGACTTGCAAAAATTGGCTAGAGAGCAAGGCCATGTAAAGCTCAGGCTTTTAGTTATATCCAGTGGTACAGACAACTGTTTTGTACTGCAAGAAATACTTCAACATCTGAACTCTCACCATTACAAACTCAAAGTCACTGCCATGTAATGTCTGATGCTTATACATCAACTTCAAAGATGCATGCAACCATATGACAGGACAATGTCACAACACAACTTGCGAAGAAACTTAAGGTACACCTAATAATCAACCCATATCCACCAGGTTGATATATGATGTGAGTCATACATAACACCATAGCAAAGGAAGGGGGCCGATATTATCCATAGATTTAAGAACTCCCCATTTGCAATTTTGGAATGTCAAGGACTTTTGGGCTTCAGTTCAATGTCAAAAGATAGGCACTAATGGGGCTTGCCCATCAAAGGTGATCTCCAAGCCAACTTCCATTCAGTCCCCTGGATACTTGTAGAAGGTACCTCCCAACTTGCAAGCTTGAAGTTTTTCATGTTCAGGGATATATATCTCAAATAACAAATAACATTTTTTTTTGTTTACTTAACCTGCAATGGAAGTGTGATAGAAATAAACCCTCAACAAGATTAGTCAGGTTCCTAAATCCTCAAATTACAAAAACCCACATAATGAAAACACAAAGTTGTTGAAGTTCATGCAATTTAGTAGCAGAACTAAATTGTTGAACTTCATTCATTTTTGCAATGAACTACTCCATTAATAACATCAAGTTTTTCTGTCCTCAAAACAGTTATGACCAGTTTAATTCTTATTTGAGATTTCCACAAATTGTTTATTGAAGGTCTGTGATTTCCATACTTACTGGTGTTATGTATGACTCATGAGGGAATGAAGGTTCTGCATGTGCATTGATCAATTGCTCAATTCACCCAAATAAGCTATAATTTGGGTACTACTGGAAGAAAATCAATTTGATTCAAGGCAAGGTTTTATAAAGTTTGAACATCATGTTGATTGTATTATTTTCACATAATGGTGAGAATGGTGATTTTCTGATTGGTAGTCAGGTTGCAACCCTAAACCTTCGACCTCAATAGACCTACTATTTAGCACAAGGTACCCACCTAGGGCTATCATTGACCCAATGATTCCACAACCATTCATTGCTTTGATGAACATTTCATAGCAGCAGTTTGCATGATGAAAAGAGGTGTGACCAAAACTTGTGTTAGAAAACTTTGTTGTATGACTAAACTGTAACAAGATGGTGTGTGGAGAAGTTGCCCTAATTGATGATTTGTTGCGTCGAATGTGATTGGCAGAAAGTGCCAAAGATGGAAATGGTTAGCGATCATGTGCTCTAGAGGAAGTCACAATTTATTTGCTATTTTGCTTATGTTTTGTTGTTTGAAGGTTATGAACATTGGTCTATTATTCTTCATGGTGCACTGATGTTCAAATCAGGTGTTGGTGATGGAGTGTAGTTTTTGAGATTATTTGGTTATGTGATGGAGATGACTCAAGAGTTGCTAATGGAGGATGGTGTGCTTGGTGTTTGGAAGAGGATAAATGCAAGACAGTAGAGAAGCTAAACATCCTGGTTTTTCTTGCTCTTATGGACTGAATTTCTTTTGTTTTCAAGACTTAGGATTGATACTTATGTTTTTGGGAATACATACCTTAGCTTGAAGTTAGATAGTTTTGTGAGTTAGCTTCACAGAATTTGTTGCACTAGAGTTAGAAAGTAGAACAATATGTAGTAGAAAATCAATAGGGACCTACTAATGGAAGGGATGAGAGCCTCAAGGGGATTAATGGGCTAGTCTTTTGTGGGATGTTTTGCTCAAATTTAATGTGTTTGAGCTTCATGTTGTATCATGGAAAGGGTTGAGTACTTGAGGTTTTGGGAGCTCTAAGCAATGTTTCAGTAGTTGGGAATACTTGAGAAAAGTGAAGAATAGAAGAATTTTGCCAAGGGAATTGCTTGTTAGTGTTGTCTCCATGTCCAATACATACTCAACATTAAATTAAGTCTAGTTGGGAATGGGCATGGTATTTTGCATTGTTTGGAAATGTTGTTAAATGACTACAAGAATAGGCCATGATAGCCCACACTGAGAGGAGCTTAGAAGTGAATTGATCCATCAAAGTCCATAGGTTTTAGTTTTGTTCTATGCTTCTAAACAAATTCAGATTAGTTGGTTTAGGTTTATGCTTCACATCAATTTGCTTTGATTCCATATACTTTTAGTCACACAACATTTGTTTGGTGTAAGAGAGCATACAAACTTTGGTATGCCCTCCTTTTTGGTGATATAGGCATTTCAATTATTTCGGAAAATGATTATGTTTAGTAACCACTAGTTTCACACAAATTGCCTGGTCCATAATGGGGTAAGGTAGCTAAGCAATATCTTATCACCAAACACTTATCATATATATATATATATCTTCATAGCCATGGGTGCCCCAAGTGAAGGTTTAAAAATATATCTTTGAATTTCAAAGTCGATAAAGGAATAACACGAAATAGGACAAAGAAAATGAGCTTGTTTAAAGAGAAAACAAAAAAGTAGATCCCCCTCTTTCCAAATTGTACATTTTTCTCATTTTCTCATGCATTTTAAAAAGCTCTAGGCAAGTCAATTGAAGCTTTACATTTTTAAAAAAAAAATTTCATAATGGAGCAATATTCAAAGATCTTAATCTACAAAATGAAAATTGTTTTAACTATTATCACCAAACACTTATCTCTTCATGTTTAAAAGGTGCATCTTGATTTTTCTTAATGAATTTGAATAATTTTTGTGATATTGGATGTGCCATGTGGAGGTCTACAACCTGTTTTTGAACTTCAAAGGCAACAAAGGAACATTCATGGATTTGTGCTTCTTTGATACTAAGTGTTTTGGTGATCAACCTAGCTACCTTACATGCAAGCAAGTTCTTATTGGATGTCCCTTCACATCAATAAAATTCAATGATGCACAACTAGAAAGTAATTCAAACCTAAAGTTGGATTTTCGTATCACAATGTCTTCTTTACATGTTTGTGAATGTCAAGTTTTAATTAATGGATTGTGGAGGTGGTCTTGAGAAGACAAATTACAAGCTCCAATGTGAGATCATCATATGGCTTCCAAATAATTAAAATCCAACATACCTGATAAGATTACAATGAATTGTCAAATTTATTTGTTGTACTTGACTACAATTAGTTAGCTCTCTGTAAAGTCATGTGCTATTTATTGCTACCCTTTGATTTTAGTTGCAAGCTGTTGAGAGACTTGCTACTAATTTTTCTCTACACATTTATTTGTTAAACTTTATATAAATTAGCTTTTGTTTTATAAAATCATTTCATTTTCTTTAATGGTCATGTGCCTAATGAAGCAAAAGTGTGTGCCCTAGTATTGGTTTGCATAATCAACACCAACAGTGACTAATAACCTCTAAGTTACATAGTTTTGTTTCTCTCTTGCAAGTTTTGTTGCAGTATGTTGTACATTTGAGATAGAGTACTTAGTAGGTCAATAGGTTATGGGCCCACATGGATTTGCATCTATAAGCACCAAGTTTGTAGGAAAGAATTTCCATTTCTAGAAATTCAAAATGCAAATGTTATTCAAAGACAAAAAAATTTGGAATGTAATGTCATGAGCAAATGTCAAACTAGTAGTAATTTTGCAGAATGGGAGAAGAAAGACATGAGGGCCATATAACTATCATAGGCAAGGGACTATAAAAAGAAGTTAATAGATTAGAAGTAAAAGGACCCAACCAAGGAAATAACCATTGTTGTAGAACAAGTGTTTTTTGCAACATCGAATGGTTTAGAGAATAAAACATGGTACATCAATTCATGAATGTTTCAACACCTCACATTCCACAAAAATGTTTTTTCCAATTACAAGATTATTTCAAAAAAATCCATCTACATGGGCAACAATTTTGTCCAAAAGGCCATTGGAATGGGAAGTGTTCATTTAAACATGATAGTGGGAGAGCATGAGGTTAAAGATGTCTTACATGAAGTGTTGCATGTTCTTGGTTTTGTTAATAATCTTTTTAGTTAGTAAGGCTATTGCTCAAGGCTTCAGAGTAGAATTCTAACAATAAAAATATAACATAAAAAATGACGATTGAAATTTTTTATAGGGGTAGTAAAAGAAAATAGGTTTTATAGACTATTATGTTCACTGGTAGTAGTAGTTCATGAGAGTGTTCAAGTTGTTCGAAAGAATGAAACCTTGACAATTTGGTACAAAAGATTGGCCATTTAGGTGAGCAAAATTTGAAGCTTCTTTTGTAAAAGAACAAAGTCACTAGAATGAATGCTAAGATTGACTGCCAACTTGATTTTTACATAAGTTGTGATGTTGGCAAACAATGTAAAAGTACATTCCAAAAGGGAGACCCCCAAAAAATTTACCAATCTCCTTTAGAGCTAGTACACAGAAATTTGTTTAGCTTGATGAAAACAACTTCAATGGGAGGAACCAAGTACTTCATGACTTTCATAGATGATAACCAAGTATGGCATGGACTTTTTTTCTGAAACAAAATCAAAAGCTTTGGTAGTCTTTCAAGAGTTTCGAACCATGGTGGAGACTAGTTTGAGAAGGAAGATCAAGGCCATCCGAAGTGACAATGGTGGTGAGTTCATTTGTAAAACTTTCAAGGATCACTACAAAGTGAAAGGCATTTAACAATAATTCATTGCACCATACAACCTGCAATCGAATGATATTGTAGAAAGGCTCAATTAAACTTTGGTTGAGATGGCTACATGCATGTTCCATAGCAAAAACATAGCCCACAACTTGTGGTCAAAAGTAGTGTCGATACTTACTTCCTTAAAAAATAGGAGGCAAACAACAACACTTAAAAAGATTTAATTCCATTAAAAGTTTGTGAGGCGACTTTCTGTCCCTCTACTCCCGGTTCTATGAGGTGATTATATTTGAAAGTACATATGTTATCGGTGAAAGAAAATGCAAAGTGTATTTCTAAATGTTAAATTGCGTTTGTAGTTGAAACTAAGTACCTTGCCTCCTATGCATCATTTACAATTTAGAATTAATAGATATATTATCCAAGCTCAAATACTTTAAATCCTATAATTTTATGTTAAATTGTCATTCATTTAAACCAACTTTTAAGGATTCAACACCATGTTCAACTTGGTAGCAAATTTTCAGTCATTTAAAATATTATTCCTACCACATACATTATCTAAATCTAGCCTGCTTTAACTCAAAATAAAGGTAACTACAAGGCACATTTGCTTACCAAATTCCAAGCTCTATAGTTAAACTAATAACAAGTTGTGCTACTAAACCCGAGAGGGTTTTACGAAGGTAGAAAATTCAAGTTGGCTATAGATCATTAGTCACTTAAAATATTATTCCTATCACATACGTCATTCAAATTTGCCTTGCTTTAGTTCATTAGAAAATTAATTACAAGGCGCACCTTTTTTTATCAAATTTTAAGCTTTGCACCCGAACTAGTAAGAAGTTATGCTACCAAACCTTAGAAGGTTTGTGAATTTTTTCTAAGATTTCAAACTCCCAACACTATCCTACTCATTTCCATTATTTCAAGACTACTATAAATGTCCATTCTATTTATTTTTTTCTACCATCTATCATGACTAATCATTCTTTTCCTACTAAAGAAAGTTGTGGGAATAAGTATTTCCAAGATTTGAATCGAAAATTATCCTCCAAAAAAGAAAGCCCCAAATGATTCGAATTCACGCTTTTAAAGAGAAGGAGAAAGAAGGAGGTGAAAGAAGATCCCAACTCGGTGGCCAATGGAAGGTTCCAATGTTTGGTGGCCAATGAAAGGTTCCAATCCTTGGTGGCCCTTGGAAGGTTTCAATGCTTGGTGGCCAATGGAAGGAAAAGGAGAAACATCCTTTCACCTCTTCCCACTCTCCCCCCAACAAATTTTACTTAAACCTTCATTTTTTCCTTTGATCTTAAGGTTTTACTTTACCATGGTTATAAACCGTTATTTACGCATTTCCTTCCTTTTCCTTAACCTATAAATTACAATCGCACATTTCGATGTAACAAGTCCTCCGCACATTCATTGCCAATTTGATTTTGATTGAAGATTTTTTTTCCTTTCCTTGAAATTATGGCGTTGCATATGGTCAGATTTTACGGGCTTTAAGCTACATAAGTGAACGAAGAACTAGTTCCAAAATCATCTTTAGATTTAACATTGATGCAACATCTTCATGATGAAGACTTCGAACAACGAAAAATGTGCGCTCGTTTTGAAGTTGATTCCCTTCGAGCTTGGTATTATTGCATTTCTTTGAACTTTTGCACCCTGGTGATTTTGTTGCAAATTGACCTCATTTCTAGTGATGAACTTGAAATTGTTTGTGAAGGTTGTTATGAAATTGAAGACACCTCTATCTTCGTATGGTCTTCAAATCTTGGCGTTGGACATTATTGTTGGTTGCATCGTCCAATTTGTTGACTGTTTCGTAATAGTAAGGCATACTACTTAGTTCGTGTCATTTGACGCATCCTAAATTTCTTATAATTATGAACTATCATTATGGCATAGCCCAGGACTCAACATGTAATTATAGCTCCTCGTTGAGCTTATCCATAATCTAAATAAATGTTTCATTCATTATGAAACTCATGTTGCCATTGCCACCCTATCACTTTTTTTATTTAATTGTTAAGTTGTTTCGAATTAATTTTATGTTTATAAGGTTAGAAAATTGTTTTATTTTATTGGACCTTTCATTGACACCCCTTCAATTGCTTCATGAATCTCAAACATCCTTGCTACTCATTAAATATTAGAACAAGACCAATGTTTTGCTAAACACCACGAATTTTGGTGTCTATTTCTACCCCCAACCTTCTAGAAATTTTTCACCCCTAATTATGCAACTGAGGTTTTTAAAAACTATGATTACCAACTTTTTATTGAAGAAAAGAACTAACCCAACAACTTATTCACCAATATCATATTTCGGAAAAAAAAACAACCCCCCCATGCAAACATGCGCATTCATCATTCCTTATTTTAACATGAAGTTGCTGAAAACCTTTAATAACCTTATCACATTGGAATATCCTTGATGCAATTCTTAAAAATTGAGACTATTGGACATGGTTATGTCGGTATGGCTCACAAAGTTTGGAGCAAAGAAAAACCAAATGTTGAACATCCCAAATTTTCTGGTAACATTACGTTACATTTGTCCATAAACCAAAGGAACACATTGAAATTGGACAGTAAAAACACTTAAGGCATTTTTGTGGGCTATGATGGCAAGTCATATAGAGTGTGTCCATGCCAATTGAAAGAAGGTTGTGCACCATGTTTTGGTGGTTGAAAGCCTATTGCTTCAAACCGTTACCTAATTAAAAGACTTCATAAAAGAAACACATGATGGTGAAAATCAATAAGGACCCTCATGATTTTGAAATCGTTATTGAGGATTTTCATTTAAAAATCATCGCTGAAGATCATGGCAATGAGAAATCATTAGAGTCAGTTGCACAAGTTCATCATAGACGTACTAGGGAGCAAAAGCTTCCAAAAAGGTTGGAAGATTTTGTGATTTTGGTAGAATTTGCAAACATTGCGAACTCCTTGGAGGATCTAGTGAATGTCATTGAAGCCTTAACTAGAGATGATGCACAAAATTGGAAGGTAGCTATGGAAGAAGAGATGAGTTCTTTGAAAAATAACAACACATGGATATTATCAAAAAAATTAACAAATTGTAAAGCTATTAGTTGTAAGTGGGTGTTTTGAACTAAAAGGAATGCTTATGGTCAAATTATACACCACAAGGTGAGATTCATAGCTAAAGGTTACACATAAAAACACAAAGTAAACTTTAGCAATACATTTGCTCTGGTGGTGAAGTTCACTTACATCATTGTTATTAGCTATAATTATGACAAGAGATTTGGAAGTATAACAAGTTGATTTCAAAAGTGCATTCATGAATGGTGATTTAAGGGAAGTCATTTTCATAAAACAACCTGATGGATAGGTTCTAGAAGATTAAGAAAAACTTGTTTGCAAGTTACAAAAATCCTTCTATGGGTTAAAGTAGAACTTAAGAGCTTGGTAATAGAAGATAGACAATTTTATTTTAGAAAATAGTTTTAGCACTTGTTGTAGTTAGACCACAATGTTTACATCAACACATAGGAGGGTGTGATCATCATTGTGTATGTTGACGATCTTTTCATTTTTCATAAGATGTGAAGGTCTTTCATTAGGTGAAAGACATCCTTTATAGTAGATTTTCCATGACTAATTTAAAGGAGGTAGAGTTCATTTTAAGACTTCAAGTGACCAAGGATAGAAATTGGAGAAGCATCATGGTGGGTGAGTTTGGATATGTTACAAAACTATTAAGTAAGTTTGTGGTATGGCTACATGCAAATTTGTTGCTACTCCTCTTGATGCAAGTGCTAAACTTTCAAAAGGCCAAAGTCTCGGTTCAATGGAAAAAAATCATGAAATGGCGAATGTTCCATATAAGGTGGCCATAAGTAGCCTCATGTATTGCATGGTCGACACAACATTGGACTTGGCTACAACAATAGGAGTTGTTCAGTTCTTCAAAAATCTTGGACTTCCAAATTGGCAAGCTATGAAGTAATATTTAGATACTTGCAACATATTTCGAATCTTGCATTATAATATTTTGCAAATTCCTTCAAAAAAGATAATGGTGTACAATTGTATGGTTTTTGTGACTTGGACTAGGGAAGGAATGTTGTTACTAGGAGATCAACAATAGATTATGTCAATCTTCTTGGAAAAACAATTTTTTTTTGGGCAAGCAAGAAACAAGTTATAGTAGTCCTTTCCTCTATGGAGGTTGAATACATGGTGCAACAAAAGACGCTATTTGGTTTAGAAGGTTTATGGGAGAAGTTGGATATAAACAAGAAAAACCAATTTAAATCTTTATTGATTCTCAAGGAAATGTAACATTGCTAAAAAATCTTGTGCACCACTCACACACAAAACACATAGATATTTAGTTCCTTTTTGTGAAGGAAGTTCAATGAAAGAAATGATTGTTGATTTTTTTATAAAAGGAGTTTCCAAAGATCAATTTGAAACTTGCAGAAGTAAGTTAGGTTTAGTTCACCATGAATAGAAAGCTAAATATCATTGAATGGGAGTGATAAGATTACAATGAACTATCAAGTTTATTTGGTGAACTTGACTACAGTTGGTTAGTTCTCTTTGGAATGATGTGCTATTTACTGTTGCCCCTTGATTTTAGCTACAAGCTATTGAGAGACTTGTTGTTGATTTTTTTAATGCATTTATTTGTTACACTTTATATAAGTTAGCTTTTGTTCTATAAAATCATCTTATTTTCTCTAATAGTCATGTGCCTAGTGAAGCACAAGTGTGTGCTTAGTCTTGGTCTGCATGATCAGCACCAATAATGACTAGTAAGTTCTAACTACATAGTTTCGTTCGTTTCTTGTAAACTTTGTTGTTGTTGTTGCTTGAGCATTCTAGATGGAGTCCTCAATAAGTCAATAATACCTACATAAACAATCCATAATGTGTAAACCGGTGTTGTGTGCAATCTTTTTTGGGTGGAAAAAAATTGTTATGTTTTTTACAAGAAAATTGGGAAAATTTTGTTTTTTTTTTAGGTGCAAATTCAATTACAATTGCAAAAAAATTGGAAAAAAATTCCACTATTTTATATCTTGTATACATATTTTAAATCCTGGTTGTGCTTTTATTTCAAAATTAAAGAACCATTGATTCCAATTTTATAAATGTTCCAGATTTAGAAAATCATTTGTTCCAGTTCTTTGAAAAAAAATCAAAATCAAAGACTTGTAGGTTCCAGTTATTTCCAACACATAAAAGAACCCCTGATTTTTATGAACAGACCAATAAAGAGACTGTTTTTTGGTTGATTATTTGATTTAAAAATAAAATAAAATGAGAACCATGGTTATATATCAAAACCAATAAGTTGATTTTTTGAGATTCATGGTTATGAATTGTAAAACCACTCAGGTAACCACAAGGGTCTCTTCATTTTTTCTAATAACTGCCCAACACTGGTATACTGTAAACCAATGTTGGGGAGGGTAATTTGCTTTGCCATGGTATTATCCGCAAGTATGTACAAGCTAAATGTGCATTCAACCTCACTAGTAAAGCATTTTTGCTACTCGTTTAATTACCCTATTTGATTGGTAAATATTTTAAATTTATTCTATCTTTACTCCGCCCATCTGGTATATATTTGAGGTTTGCCTTTTCCCTTGGGAAGGGTAGTTGTTTTTTTAATGAATAAAAAGAGGGACTATGCCAACATCATTGTATAGCACATATGCATTTTTCCTATTTTGCAAGTGTTATGATGGATTTGTTTGAATTATTTTAATTAACTATTGAATCTATTTTGGTTTCAGCATTAGGTTTCTGTTCATTACACTAATTAACCAACCAATTGGCATTATAAGAATGTTTTGAAGTTATTCTTAGGGCTAGCTGATTGGTTTCATTCTATTTTTGTTTTTTATAGGGGATGTTTGAATTTTAGTGTGTTTTTCTTGTTTGCAAGGCCACTTGCACAACAATAGTCTTTTCCCAGTTGACAACATGTGCCATAGTACCTTGGTAAAACAATTCACCTTGCATTTGCTTACTTAGTATATAGTTGCATTGGTAAATAAAGGATAAATGATGATGAAAAATTACCCTTTGCCCATACCTTGTGAAATAAGGTAAATTGTATGCCATTCACCTTTGCCCTTACTCGGGTTGATAATTTGATACCATGGTACAAGTGCAAGTGTTGGTTCACCCAAGGCC
>Ga0116230_10006206_pt1 | contig 11769 bp, 18 predicted proteins | sample S1TSphfallax_3_FD_88678 | JGI IMG/M metagenome (GOLD analysis project Ga0116230, IMG submission 88678) | Host-associated microbial communities from peat moss isolated from Minnesota, USA - S1T2_Fd - Sphagnum fallax MG | ecosystem: Host-associated > Plants > Peat moss > Unclassified | place...
AAAAAATTAATGATTGTTGAATCCACAATATAGTACAATGGTAGTGAATTTGTTGAAAACTTTCATTACTTAGTTTTCCAAACATATACAATTAGAAATAGTGTAGTCCATTGCTTTTAATCTAATTAATTATAATTCAAAATTTGACCTTGCACCTAGTCTTGTTCACCTTGGTTCATGTTTTGATATATGCAAATTTTGAATACAACAAATTTTATTCAAATTGTTTGAACACATCTTTATATATTTTGTCCTAATGTTAATGTTTGTGTACATTGTTGAGATTATGTTTAATCTCTTATTTGAATTTGTTTGTAAACCTTGTGCTTGTGATAATATTCTTTACTTTCTTGATAGTCTTTGTATTCTTAACTTCATTGTTATGGATTATGTTGGGTTAGACTTATTAAGTGGAGATTCTCAAACATAATTTGTTCAAGCTTTAGGATTGATTGCCATGTAATGAAATGAAGTAGGGCGTCTCAGTGTTTCCCCCCACAATCAACAATGGTGTTCTCATGTCCCTTCCATAAAACAATTAATGTAATCTAATAGAATTGGAGTTGGAATCTTGAATTCATCTCATAGAAGCATTGGGAGTTCTTGCAAATCAACACTTTCAAAGACCATTAATAAACAACAAGTACCGTTTTCAACTAAGTGAAATGACTTGAGTTTAGCAACTTGAGTTTTCTAAATTCCCATCTTGGATTATGCAACTTCCATTTAAATTACTTAATTGCTTTGGAAGTTGCTAAACTCAAGTTTTTTCACCTAGTTGAAAAAGACATTTTTTATTCTAATTAATTAGTATCATAAAGCTTATCACATATAATTGTTAAAAAATAGTATAAATATATATAAAATCTGCAAAACATTCTCCATAACAACAATTTGAACAAAACATGAAAATGAGTACAATCATAACCTTGTAAGGGTTGATTAAAGTGCGTCAAACTATCACCTTCATCATGAACAATAATCATTGCCATGACTACCACCAACTTCATCCTAAATAACAATGACATCATTATCATGACAATAGATGCATTTATTGCATCAGCTCGCAACACTACTATAATCTAGTCTTAGTGTTGGGTGGGTATAAGACTAGAACCTGAGTACACAAGCTCATGCTGATCCCAATATGGAAGAACTGACCAGACTGGTATGACTTGGTGCAATAGCAACCTCATACCAATACAAACTTGGTAGGGACATGACATAAATTTGTCAACCTCATACCAGTACCTGCCTGGTAGGGACTTCACACGGAATCTCAATGCTGGGTATATAGCTACTTCGTAATAGTAGTCAAAAATCAGCCTTAGACCCTAATAGCACGACCATGGTGATATGATACTTTAGAAAATTATTCAATCTTAGGATCATACTAAGTTTTTGTTGCATTTTTGGAAGCTATGGGAAGATTCAAGAAATGGCCATGATGTTGGCTAGCACTCTCGTGACATAGCTAAGAAACATGCACTAAAGTATGACACAGAAAATTATAGACCAAACATGAATTGTATTAATGCGGAAACTTTTTTTCTTGGTTCATACTTGTGCATCAAGCAAATGATGCAGCAAATCTAGGTACATGTATGTTTGCTAGAATCTTAACTCAAATTTCTATCCAATCTATGATATGCATCACCATAATCTGTTTAGAGAGAAATTTTGGGTTTTTCCATGGCTGACAAATGCCCTTTCTCAATGCAAAACTTTGTTAGCAAGGTGCATATATAAGGACAATCACCGAATTGCACTTGAAGACATAGAAGACAATCTGAGAATTTCAGACAAAATCATGATGAAGATGCTGGAAGATGAGGAGGAGGACTAGGACAAGAATGATGATGATGATGAGCAAGATGAGGAGAAGGATTATGATGATCAACAACATGAGGAGGAAGAGGATCATGGTGATGATGAGGAGGATTATGATGATCAACAAGATGTTGCTACCAAGATTGCAAAAAAGAAACAAACTGTGAGAATCAATCCCCAAGTGCAAGTGCAATGAGCTGTGATGGAACATCAATGATTGATACATGTTGGTAACTGCAAGCTGAAAATACAGATTGACATCAGAGAAAAGAATCTTGAAGCTTATAGATCTACAGGTGGTGCGGCAGCAGGAGCTGCAGGTGCTGGTGGGCGAGCATGTCCAACATTCAAGCCGTTGTTGCCGAGACCATGTTGTGTATCATCGTAGTCTGAGTTGCCATGCTTGGTAATGTCGTATTTCTCGCCATCGCCCCACAGTGCATAAGCTTCCTCCCCATGTATAAAATCATCACCGATGATGAGAGAGTCCTCAGGCATTCGCAAGGGAATGACGAGTCGGATGATGTTGAGGATGATGCTTGTGACTGCCACATTCCAGCCGATGATGAAGAGCGCACCCACCAGTTGCTTGCCCAGCTGCCTACCGCCGACATGGCCACCGTAGAAGGCTCCCTGCTCGTCGCTGCGGGCGACAAAGTAGTTGGCAAGAGTAGGCTCCGCAAACAAACCCGTCAGAACCCCACCCAAGAAACCAGCTACGGCGTGAGTATGGAAAACGCCGAGCGTGTCGTCTACTTGCTGCAACAGCCATGAACGCTTATGGAAGATCATCATGGTGTACCAGGGGATGGATCCCGCTGCTATCCCCATTATCATGGCTGCCCATCCTTGCACCACACCTGCAGCAACAGCAGCAGCAGCCACAGAAACGCCCCCAATACCCTCAGCACCAAAACCCAAATCCCAACACAAACACAGAAAGAAGAAGAAGCTTGAAAAACATGATCAAGAAGAGAGAAGAAGCTTTGGAAACATGATGATCATCAACGAGAGTGGCGATGCTGCTGCGATGTGGGCTTCCTGAGCCCCCAAAGCTTTGACAGCAGCAGCAGCATTGGGTGGGTTCCCCCCACAAGGGAAAGAACGAGATTCAGCTGTCAAGAATGAGGAGAAACAATTGAGGAGTGCAATTCCAGGCCAGTGGGGTGGCAATTGGGAAGCATTGAATGAATTTGCTTACTTACCAGCTGCAGGAGTGATGACGACGAGGCCAGTGATCATGCCTTGCACAGCACCAATTACGGATGGCTTGCTAAAGAAGAGGACATCCAACAAGGTCCAGACCAAGAGGCTCATGGCAGCACAGATGTTGGTGTTGATGACAGCGATGGAGGAATCGATGTTGGCAGCATAAGGATCTCCTCCATTGAATCCAGCCCATCCCAACCACAGTAGCCCTGCTCCTGCCAACATGAGCAACACGTTGTTGGGTGGGAAACGCTCCCTATCCTTTGTCAGCCTCGGTCCAATCTGCAAGCCAACCATCCCATAGCAACAGTCCCCACAACAACCAACAATCCATTGTCAGAAACCAAAAAAAAATTCAATCCAAGGATTTCTTTCTTGGAGGAAGAAGAAGCTGCAACTTCCACATCAGGCTGAGCCGGCACTGGTGTGGTGGCAAGAATCATCATCATCATCATCATCATCATCAGATCATGGGTGGTGGTGAAAGGATTGGTACCCAGTAGGCAGCAGTGAAGCCACCAACACCAGCAGAGAGATGGATGACATAGCCACCAGAGTAATCAATCACACCCCATTGGAAAAGACACCCTCCACCCCACAAGGAGAATGCACCGATGGTGTAGGAGAAGGTGAGCCACAAGGGGACAAACACCATCCAGGCAGTGAAATTCATGCGACCCAGCAAGGAGCCAGCCAGGAGGATGAGGCAGATGGCTGCAAAGACGAACTGGAAGTAGATCATGGTTGCCAAAGGGTAGAAAGGAGTTGCCATGGGTACATCTCTGGTCTGAGTGGCAGGAAGCATGGCCTGTGCTTGCATGGTCTTGTAGCCCCATACCAAGCCGGCTTTGCCCCAGATGGGAATCAGTTGATCCCCGAACGACATCTTGTAGGCCCAGATCACCCAGCAAATCAATACCGCTGCGAAAGCATAGAATGCCATGAACGCAGAATTGATTGCCCATTTCTTCTTCACTATGCTGCCGTAGAGGATCACCAGTCCTGGCACTGATTGCATTCCTACCAGGGTTGCTGCTGTCATCTGCCATGCATTGTCTCCCTTGTTCAGCCAGTCCGGCAGCGTGCCGCCGGTGTTATTGTATGCCGACGGCGTCACTCCTCCCTGTGTTGCGTCCGCCATCGCCGCAGCAGCAGGATGCAGCAGTTAGTTACACTGTAAATTCCAAGCAGCCCACCACGATGATCAGCTGATCAACAGCAGCAGTGAATTTGCCTCTGCTCTCCTTTCGATCCTGCTGTCTTCCGAAACCTGCACAAGCCTCTCACCAATCGGTATCAAGGATTTCGAGCTCAGTGCCTCGCCTGTCTCTCTCACGCGTGCGTTTGAGCTTCTGAGATGGGTGCCCACCAATGCATCAAGTCTCTGAATATGAAGATGATTCAAGACCCAAGGAATTCCACAACAGTTCAGGAAAACAATTCTCCAATTCTGCAAAGTAAGAGAAGGATTTTTTGTTCCTCAAGTGCCAAGGAAGGATGATGCAGATTCCTACAACTTCAATCCTTTTTTGCTGAATTTCCATTTTCTTTTTTCAGGTGTGAAAAACTCGGAATTCGACTGCAATGACCACTCAAAACTACTCTACACTAGAACACAGCTATGCCAAAAGCTCAGCTTGAGAGACAGAGAGACAGAGAGACAGAGACAGAGACAGAGAGGCTTTGATGTGTCAATTCCAGAGAATGCAACAAAAATGCGCACTGTGATTTCTGCTGCCAAGCTGCTGTGCACTCCAGAAGAGACCTCTACTAGCCCAAATGAATCTCAGCCCAAATGTTCAACAATCAAGGGAAAAAAGTAAAAATCCAAAAGAAGCAAACACCGCTCCAGAGAGAGACACACACAAACACACACACACATTCAGAGCCAGCTACATAACATACATGTACACAACATATTCTCAAGCTCCTCCACCAAGACTGTTACAGCAAATGAAGACTGCTGGAAACCAATCCAAAAATTCTTTCACACCCAAGAAATTTGCACTCTCTGGCCAGATTCAACAGTCATCAATTGCAGCAAATCTGCTATGCAAATTTCAAGAGAAATCCATGAGCTAAAATCTCATGAAATGTTCTCATGTTCTCATGTTCTCTCTGTCTCTGTCTCTGTGTGTATTTGTATGCAGTGCAAGAGTGTACTTACGCTTATCCCAACTAGTTGGGGTTGCAGCAAGATATGGCTGGAGATGGATTGATGAGCTCTTCTTCTTCTCCTGCTGCACTCATCAAGTCTTTCTTCACCAGTTGCTGCTGCTGCTGCTGCTGCTGCTGATGATGATGATCATCACAAAAGATCATCACCAACAAAACCAAACCCACAACAAAACACAGCAACAAACCACAAGTTTGGAGGTGTGAGATACTTATCAAGCAACAAAGGGTGAAGCCGAGCGAGCGAGCAAGCGGCGTGAGAGCTGGAAAACTCTTCAACTGCCACAAAAACAGGGCCTTAAACCCAGGAATGAATGAATCAAACTTGAATAATTATTGTTATTATTTGTGCAAATTTGCTTCTTAATATGAATAGATGTTAATTAAACCCCTAGATTTTTACATGGGTACTTATCCTATTATGGGCATAATTTTCTGGGATTTTTTCCTATTGATTTTTTACTCCTCATATAGATAGAGAGAAACTAAGAGCCGCTCTGGTGGTGCTCAGCATGTGACCCTAGAAATTAAAATCAGATGAAGAAAGGTCAAAACATGTCGGTTTGGCTCAACAAAATGGTTTGCCGAGGCTGATAAAAGATGTATTATAGGCAAAGCCCAACAGCTGCCATAGAAGAGTGTACAAAATATGATCTGATTGCTTCTGATTCGCAAATCATAATGATTGGTTCAGGTGGTTTACTATTACTAGTCTCGCAACCTAGTTGCAGTCTCAGTTTTAGTTTTATAGGTGGGGTTGGGAAAAAAAGTAAAGAACTAAACTTGAATGTGAGAACTATTTTTTTGGAGGGTAAATTACCGAGCACCCCTAGTGAGTGCTGCTCTAAAGTATGTACACAATTAAACAACGATTTAAGAGAAAAATTTGGGGCAATTTTTTGCCTTACTTAGGGGCAGGCTGAGTTATTCTTCATTTTCACATTTTTCATAAAAGTGGAAAGAAATTAATCTTCTCATAGCATGTCAACTAAAGTGTAGATGCTTTCTTTTTGTTCTTTCCTGTCCTCTTGTGGGTGTGTTCTGTTTTTCAATAACGTTTGGCAGAATAACATAATTAAAATTTTTTTTAAAAAAAAGTTAAATAACTGAAAGTTGAGGTAGTGGGCCATCCAGCCAGGCTAACTCTAATTTTAAGACTCTATATTTGAAAGAACAAAAGAAACTAATATTACCCCAAGGGTGATGGCTCACTGGTATAGCTCATTCTGGGACCTTTTTTGAGGTCCCCAGGTTTCTGAACCACTCAATGGAGTGCAAGTGAAACTCTTGTTGGCCCTCTACCAATGAGCTTAACTTTCGGGGTGCCGATGGCTTGTCATGTCAGGTCAGGTTTGCCCTTGTGTTTCAAAAAAGAAAAGAATAGAAAAAAAAAAAAAACCAATAGCATAAAAATTAAATAGTAAAATTCAGTAAATACATTATAAATATCAATTTCAATAGTTTTAAAATTATGGGGAAGTTTGTTTTATGCGTCAGAGCTGACAGAACAAAACTGACGTAATGGAGGTGATTCTAGTATGATAGTCAAAGTAGGTTTTTGAGGGGCCCCATTCAATTTCCCCCACACTTTTGGGAGGTGGATTCCACCTTCCAAAAGTTTTGAAGTTTGACTCTTGTAGACGACATTTTATCATGCCATAATATTGGGATTTTATTTTATTTTTTCCAATTTTGTGCCCTTCCTTTATCCATAAGACACTTTAGTCAAATTTAGCTATAAAAGAAATAGGGATTTTTTTTTTAAAAAAAAGGGTTTCATTTTGGAAAAAAATTCCAACTGGCAAAAATACACCAAAGTCAAAAAAGACAACAATAACATTGAAGTGATTTTTTTCAACCCAGAATTTTAGCCACAAGTGGACTTGTGTTGCTCAAAGGTTTTGGGGTCATGAATCATTCCTCAAATTATTGAACATGAACCCACACACACACACACACACACACAATCTACTTATATAATATCCTAGGTGTCTGTCTGTCCGCCGGTGGTGGTGGTCGTCCTCCTCCTTTCCATCCGTCCGTCCCGTCATCTATCCCATTCATCCAAGTTCCTCATCCCGGAAGAAGAAGATGATGGAACAGGAGGAGGAGGATGAATGGCAGCAGCAGTGGTGGACTTCACAGTGTCACGGGTACCCACTAGAGGTTGGGTCCCAGCAAAACGGAGGAGCAGTGGTGGACCGTGGACGAAGCAGACTGAGCGAGTGAGGGAACGCTCGAGCGATGGCTCTTGTATATATATATATATACACACACACACAAACTTTGGACCAATGGGACATATCCACTTTCTTGACAAGAGTAATTGTTGTGATGGTCAAGCAATCTTGGAATGAAATAAATTCGACCATGGAAATATTAGCTTACCGGAAACAAAGTATAAGTCAACTACTTGTATGCAAATACCCATTTTCACACAAGCTATTACACCACAATGAACGGCCCTAATTTTGTCTATTGCAGAGCTCAAGTGGCTGCCACTTAAACTTACTTTTCAAATCAATTGTTTCACACTTGATTGATTGAAATTGATCAAGGAAGGTGTCATGAGATTGGGTTTTTGTGTATTGGAAGTTTCAACCCAAACTGTTTTGCTATGAGTTGATGATACGAGCAGATGATCCACAATCATCAGATCATTTTGTGCCTTCCTTTTGAATTCCTACCCTAACTAACATCCATATCTAGTTACTCTTGACTTGTTTGGCAAGAGAGCCTTGGAGTCACCCATGACTCTCTTCTTTCTCCACACAGAAATTGCCAAATATCCTTTTTGTAGATTATAACAAAAGATCTATTACATTTTATATTTTTTTGGGTCATGCTTCAAGAAACAGAACCTAGACAGGATTGAGTCTCTTTCTGTTTTAATACTAGGTATCCATTGGGGATTGATCTCATATATTCTCTTCATGCCCTAAAATGGGGAGTTGTTTGGAGTCCCGTGCAATGAACAGGGAAAGTATATCCTTTTTGGCTGTTTAGTTTCTTCCACAGTATCTGTGTTAAGGAACCAAGTTTCCAGCTTCAATTACCCAATCCCCTATCCTCAAACTGAAAGTAAGTTAATTTAAAGTGTTTTGGGGCGGGGGGGGAGGAAAAGGAAATCTGGAAATCTGGAATCCACTTTAAATTGGGTGGGTTGGTTGGTTGCATTCCTTCCTTCCTTTGGAGAATGTTGTTATCAATTTTACCTGCTGGAATCTTCATTAGGGTATTTGGCAGGTGGGTTGGGTTGTGAGGACACACCAAAAGACATTGTGTTTCCATCATTTTGTAATACAATCAATCCCAAGTTCAGCACCACACAAAAGAAGAAGGACTGGTTTCATAAAAAATGTGTGTAACACCCACCAACACACCATTCCCCCAATTGCCCACTCCACAAAAAGTCCTGTTCTTTGGAGGGTTTAGGGTTTGAGCTCTGTAATTCAGATGGAAATTACATCTACTTCTTGCAGCTGAACCCTATAAAATGAATTCAACTTCAACCTCACCTCCTCTTTCATTAATTCATTTACTTTCTTCCTCCATTTGGGCATTCATAACGCACTTACAAAAAAAATTCCTTGGTCTATGGAGGTGCTTAAAATGAAGAAGTTCATTAGTTAGGTTGGTTAAAGCATTACATATTGTGAGGGGGACGCCCTCATTCCCTCCCCCAAAGGATGCTTGCCGCTGCCCACAGTGACTAAAAAGCCAAGGTCAGCAACACAGCTCAAACAATTGAAGCCTTGCCTCTTCCCCACCCAGAAGACCTCACCAGGTCCTGGCCGTGCCCACTTGAGCTTTTTAGCCCAAGTTGGCCAAAGGCTCAAACCTCTGAAGCAACCTTGCCTCTTCCTCACCCACAAGGCTTCACTAGTTTTTGCCCCAGACCCCACTCAAGGTGGGCAAAGGCTCAAACTGGGTGAAGCCTCTTCCCCTGCCCACGAGGCTTCACCAGTTCTCTCACCCCTGCCCAGTCAGGGCCTGCTTTCAAGCCCGACAGGGGCAATGGCTCAAACCTAATGAAATGACTTCTTCGATTCATTACCCTAAGGCTTTAACATTGTGTGCACCAATGGAGAAGATGGGAAACGTCAACAAAGATTCATATCGAATCTCCATTTTCACCGGAAATGCCAGAAGATAGTCAACAATACGAGTCCCGAAGTCGTGGGTAACCGCAACCCCGCCCCTCTCTCCCCACCACCCCACCCAAAACCCATGCCCAAGGGACCAATGGGAGGATGCGGTTGCCCCCAAATCCCCCAAATGAAGGATAGCCAACCTACTATCCACACAAAAAGGCGTGTAAACAAGGAAAAGCATCCCTCAACCTGGGACCCTTAATATAAATTATATGGTGGTTATTACTAATTAATGTGTTTGTTGCTTTTTTTTTCTTCTTTTTGCCCTTTTTTGGGGTGGTTTGGTTACCTTTACCCAACAGTCAATTCATTCATTCATTCATTCATAAGGGCAACTAGTGTGGCCTGTGCCGTTGGCCCAAGTGTTGTTACCACGTCCTCAACTGATTTCTCCTTCCAAAAGCTGGTTTTTGAAATTTTATTTGAATTTTCAGCAGCAGAAATCACATAAAAGTCAATATCTCTCACATTCTGAATCCAAATCTTACCAAATAAATGCCTGCTCATCAAGTTCTTTCCAACAATACCACATCCCAATTTCCCCCAAATTTTCAGCTATGATTTAATTTAATTTAATTTTCAGTGAAGAAATCATTCAATATTCAAGAACTTTTGCCCCACAAGTCCAAATGTCATGGAACCAAGCCCATGCACCCGTCCCCCATTGAGAGCTTTCCAAAGACACCAAGAACACTATCTGAAGCATCCCAGTTTGGTGGATCTCATAACTACAAAACAAAACAAACTACCTTCCTTCATAGATAGATAGGAGACTTCTCATGATCCATTCACCAAATCATTTGGCGCACTCCAAAGGGTGTTTTTTGTGTTTCAATTTTGTGAGGCAGGTGGACTCCCCGTCATCTAGAAGAGGAATTTAGCCAAATTTGGGGACAAGTAAGGTAAGAACCTTCCATATTCTGGCGAACTATGGTATTAACGTATTGTCTAAATATGGCAAATTTAGATTTTATGTTTTTGGGTGCCAAAAATGGCTTTTTTTTGGGGGGATAAACGAAACCTGTGCCATTTTCTTTGTTTGAGAGCATGAATAAATAGCAGAGTATAACAGCTATGTCTAAAAAATACGGAATGTGTAACATGCATCGGGACTATAAACCACATTCATTGTTCCAAGAGAAATTAAAAAGCCCACTAGAAATACAAAGGGGGAACTTTCTTGGGACATTTTTGTAGCATCCAAAATGTGAATAGGATCAAAGATCAATAGATACCTACATGATAGGTATTTCTGGCCAACCCATTGGCCAACAACTGCCCCCATTTCAACCCTGTTTTGTGTTCACTTTTTGCCCGGCTTTGTTGCACGAAAGGATGCCTGAGGTATTTCTGGCCAACCCATTGGCCAACAACTGCCCCATTTCAACCCTGTTTTGTGTTCACTTTTTGCCCGGCTTTGTTGCACGAAAGGATGCCTGAAAACAGGCTCCCCCTGTGCATGGGGCTGGGCTGGGCTGGGCTTGGCTTGAATGGAATCCAACTTGCAACAAATTGTTTAGTATTATTATAACAAAGTATTTAAAAAGTTGACAAAGGGAAGAAAGAAGGCTCAGCCTACGGATGAATAATAATCCTCCTTATGAAGGTGGACCTCGTATTGTTATTTTGTAAAACCTCTTTGGTGGATGAATGGATCCACCGTGAATTCATCCCAGAAATCCGGGTTTGCCTTGCCCAGATGGCGGGCAGGCAGGTGGGTCTCCTTTCTTCATATTCCTGTGATTCTGGGTACATAGAATGAACTTGCATGATGATTTTTTTATGTACACACAAAGTCACGTATTTCTAGAAAATCTTAATGAAAAAAATAGTCTAGAAGAGGTGATGAATGAACGAATAAATGGATGAATGTATTGGAAAGCTATGTTATTTGTGTATTAGGTCAAGAGTAGCAAGCAACCAGCAGAAACAGCCAAGTGGTTGGCCTTTTTGCACTTGATGAATAAAGAATTGGGCAAAGGGGCATTTGGCCCCTTTCTTTCTTGTGGGAAGCGGCTACTATGTAGTCTTTCTTTTAGGGTTTTTTGGCTGGCTGGCTGGTTGGCTGGCTTTTTTTCTCTCTCTTTGAAACTTTCTTTTATTTAGAAAACTCAACCCCATAAAAAAAAAGTCTTAATTAATATCAACTTTTTCTAAAAATGCTGGGGCCCTCTCTTATTTATTGGGGGAGGCAAGCTACTGCCCAAGACAAGGGGGTAAAAAAAATTTATTTGTCAAAAGATACCAGGAAAAAGGGCTAGAGGAAAAGGCAAGTACAAAATAAATTAATAATAACAATAATAAACTGGTAATAAGCTAATGAAGACTTTTTTTTTGCCCCCAAAGACAAGCAACAAGTATTACTCAGGTATGGACTATTTTTAAACCTATCAACCTGGTC
>Ga0116230_10006207_pt1 | contig 11769 bp, 9 predicted proteins | sample S1TSphfallax_3_FD_88678 | JGI IMG/M metagenome (GOLD analysis project Ga0116230, IMG submission 88678) | Host-associated microbial communities from peat moss isolated from Minnesota, USA - S1T2_Fd - Sphagnum fallax MG | ecosystem: Host-associated > Plants > Peat moss > Unclassified | place: USA...
AATAGAAAAATAAAAAAAAACCAAATAAATAAAAGGGAGAAAATTCTTCAAACTTAGCAAAAAAAAACTCAGTATCAAAAAAAAAAAAAAAAAAAAAAAGAAAGGGAGGGGGGGGGAGGGGGGCATAAAAACTTTGAATAAAATTTGTAAGTTATTAAAAAGCAAAAGTAGGAAGTAATGAAATAATAAGCTATGACCACCCGAGCATTGATAACATATGGAATTATTGGGCTGTACAAAAGGGAGGGAGGGGGGTGGGGGGGGGGGGTCAGGCTTGTAGAATATTTTCGGCTTTTGCCTCTCTTAAGTATAAGGCAAGTCCAAAGCCGAAACTATAAAACTTAGCACAATTGCACGTCAAGTGAACAAACGAACTTACGAACATGAAGTAATTGCGAATCTCCAACTGGCCTTCCTTTTTGCTGGGAAAAAAAAAAGATGACAAAATAAAAGGCAAGTAAGAAAATGTAAATAAATATAAATGTAAAATACATATAGAGACTCAAGAGAGATGGATAGATACCTAGAAATCTCTCTTGTTTTATGGATGAGTTTCATTCATAAAAATGATAGACACAAAATTTCATGGGTGACACCCAACAAGGATTTTACCATTAGGGTGGACGGAGGGGCGACAAAACTAAGGTGGGGTTTAAACCTTGGTAAACCCCACCTTAGTTTTGAGACGGAACCCACTGACCCCACCTCTCTCTCTCTCTCTTTTTGTTTCTTACAAATGATACCAAAAAAAAAAAACTTTAGTAGGGGGATGCGACGTGGAGTAATGCTTTCGACTTTTTTTTTTTTTTTTTTTTTTTTCTGGTTCCTTTTTTCTTTTTTTTTTTTTTTTTTTTTTTTTTCAGGGTCCCTTTCTCTCTCTTCTCTTATCTTCCCCAAAAAAACCACTCGCACAGTATGTCGAGTATAGTGTAATATACTCGAGGACAAGACCGAGGAGAATCTGGTCACAGCTAAGTGTACTCGGCTGACCCCCCTTGCCAGCAAGAAATACGGATGAGGGTCCGCAAACCTGGGGGATGGCCATCGGGTGGGGGGTGGGGGGGCACCCCCTTAACCAGGCAGGCAGTACTAAGCTGCAGAGAGGCAACTGAAAAATTATTATATAAAATTTGAGGTTTAATAAAATTTTAGTGGAGGTTCCCATTCGAGTGCGTTCTTCTGTGGGAGGGGGCACCCCGAGGGCATAAGCCTGCCGAGGGCGTTCCCAAACCTCAGCTCGGAATAACTTAAATTCCTTTTCCCTGGGAACATGATTGTTTTTCAAGGAGAAGCTAATTTCCCCATGGTACAATGAACTTTCCTTGGGAAAATGCCCCAAGGAATATATGTTTCGAATTTTAATGCAATCATGTCTCATTTTTGCTTTTATAAAGGTTTATAACCTATCATTGGAAAGGTCTAAAGGAGAATTACAACTTTGTAAATGAAGACACATTAATCAAAATTAATATGCAAAAGTTATGATCAAACAAATTTTTGGACACATTTGTTCTTCAAATGGCATGGTTGCTCATTGGAGCAATTTAAGTTCCTTCTCTCTTGGGACATGATTGTTCCTGAATGCAAAAAGCTTAAGTTGTTCCTTGAAGCAACTTAAACTCCTTCTCCCCAAGGACATGATTGTTATCTAGGGAAAAGCTAACTTCCTCGAGGAACAATGAACTTCACCCGAGGAAAGGTGCAAGTTCCTTAGCAAAACATATGTTTTGAATCTTTTAGCAATCACAATCATTTCATATTTATATATAATCTTGTGACTTATCATTAAAAAGGTCTCGAGAAGGTACAACTTTGTAATTGAAAACACTCTAATCATAACTCATATGCAAAAGTTATGTTTATACAAAGTTTCCAACACATTTGCTCCTCAAGAGAACACCATTTCTGTTGCTCTCCAAGGGAATTGCTCAAGAGAATACCATTTAAGTTGCTCTCCAAGGGAATTGCTCCTTGAGGGAACATGGTTGCTCCTTGGCTAAGTAATTGTGTTTAAAATTTTGTGTCAACATAACTTTTTCATGTGAGTTCTGAATGAAATGTTTTTAATTACAAAGTTGTAACTTTCCTCAAGACTTTTTCAATGATAGGTTGCAAGACTATATAAAAATAACTATGAGATGACTATGATTGCTAAAAGATTTAAAACATATGTTTGGAGTTTAAGGTGCCCTATGGAGCAACTTAAACTTTTTTTTTTTTTTCCAATGGAACAATCATATCCTCAAAAACAAAAAACAAAAAAAAAAACTATTTCTCCCCCAAAACATGGCTGTCCCTGACACGACTTAAACCTTGCTCCCTTTGAAACATGGTTGTTCCCTAGGAAACAACTTAAACCCCTTTTTACTTTGAAAAATTATTTTTATGCATTTCGTTCGTGAATGAGAAAGATATTTCATATAAAAAACTCAAACCTATGATGACCTTTGAACTACGAGGAGGATTTTAACCATAACATTAGTTTTTTCCTTTGAAACTAATAGTTAAAAAGAATAAAATTTAAACCATTCCCTTATCTTGTGAGAGTGCAATAAAAACAAATCTAGTTTTTTTGTTCTTGTTGGGCACTATATTGTATTGTGTTGAGCTTGGTACCACATTTAATTTGTTGCGCATGTTTGTTGTGCATGTTTAGTGCTTGCCGCTGGGTTGGCAATAGTCGTGCACAAAGAGGACATAGCCAAGTTTGGCTAGAGTTCTTACAAGGAAGTAGAAAACTTTATAAAGTTCCTCCTATAATTTGGCTACTTATTGGAATCTATTCTCTCTAAATATGGCGAGTTTAGAGGAAAAACCCACCCCTCTCCCTTCTTCCCCCCTGAATCTTTTTTAATCTTTTTTTTTTTTTCCATTTGGATGGCGGTTTTAGGGTCGTCTTCTTCCTCCTTTCAAAACCAGGACCCACTCTGTGCACTTCTTCGCGTTTGTCTTCTTGTGCTGCTGCCGCTGCTGCTCGTCTTCCTTCCTTCCCTCCTTCCAGCTGCTACACGAATCGCTTTGCTTTTTTGAGGTAATCTCCCTTGGTTCGCCAACTCTCGTGTTTGCGTCCCGACAACAGCTTTCAGCATCTTCCACTTTTTTGTTCTTTTTTTTTAAAATTAAAAAAAAACTTTGGGGAAAAAGGAAGATCCATCTTCCACTTTTATCATCAAAAAAAGAACAAAAGAACAAAACCAAAACCAAGACAAAATTTAAAAACAAAGTAAAATTGGTAAGGTTTCCAATCTTTTGTTTTGTTTTTTCTGATTCGGTTAATGTCATCCTGCGGGGCATTTGCGATTGTGCTAGTAGAGGAGGAGGAGGAGGAAGAGGAGGGACCGTCTTTCTTGTGAGGTTCATCCGGGATTGATTGCCTAAGTTTTCGCCATTGTCTTTGTGTTTACTTGTTTTGTTTTTGTCTCTTGTTCTTCTCCTTCTGCTTCCTCCTCTTGTTCTTGTTCTTCTTGCTCTTGTTTTTCGTTGGAGTATGAAGGATAGTGCTGCTGCTCCTGGATTTTTTTTTGGGAATTTTTGGCTGTTTTGCGAGGATTTATTTCGGTGGATAAGGAGTTGTTGAAGGGAGGCGAGATTTGCTGCAGGACTTTGCTGCCTGCAAGCTGTGATGCTTGATTGTTGTGTTTTTGTGGAGCGGCGGAGAATGAGCGGAGTGGAGAAGAAGAACAACAACAAGAGCGGCGTTGGCTTCTTCTTCCTCTTCTGATGTTGCCGGATGTTGTACCAAAGACGGCTCTCTAAGAACTATTACGGTGCAGTTGTTGCATCCAGTTTCTGTGCATTTTGTTTGCAATCAAGTGCGGAAATCTTGTAGAACGTGGTTGCGTTGCGATTTTCTGCTCTTCGGGAAAGGATTTTGTCCCCCGTTTGCTGCTGCATCTTGCAAGTAAACCGATTCTGCTGCTGCTGCATTTCGAAGTTCCAGGCATAGATCGCCCGTGCTCTTCTCTTAAGCTGCTTGCTTAGACTGGACAATTCCTAGTCCCCGATCTGTTTTGTCCGGATTCAGTAAGCGCCTTAGAAGAAAAGAACAGAAGAAGAGCAGAGTGTTTGTATTCAAGAGATCTAATCTGGAGCTCTAGAGACTCGCAGATCGGTCTGGAGGAGAGAGTAGGTGCACATGTGGAAGGTCTGGTCCATAGCATAGCACCGCCAGAAGAAGCAACAACCAACGATTGGTTGTCAAGTGTTGTCGGACCGACCTGCAAGCTTGAATGTACAGACTTCCGTCTGGTTTTTTCACAGATCGCAGATTCTAGAGCATTTGAGGAGCGTCATCCTCTGCTGCAAGGCGGCGGACTGCGGAACATTTTGGACATGCGGCTGATGCGCACGGATCCATCCTTCTTCTGCATGTTTCTGGACTCCTCTAGAACGTCAGTAAGTACGTATAGCGTGATCCCGCGGCTTTTCTGACATGTATCTGAAGGGCCGCTTGAGTGCCACGCGACAGACGATGTATCGTGGGACGATGATGCGGTGGTAGACGTACCACATGTGCAGAGCCTGCGAGGCCGTTGTTTTCTGGCGCACCTTTCCAACAGACTGAACAAGTGCTGCCGCTCTTTCGGAGGCAGCAGCGTCGTCTACAGACTTCTCAGGCAAGTAATGTGAAGCTGCTGGATCCAAGCTTGAGACACTGGTGATGATGAGCAGCCTCGGAAGCAGTAGATGTGGAGCTTGCTGACTTGTTGAATGGCAACTGCAGAATACGTTTCTGAAGGATCGGGAGTGGAAGAAGGGATGATGACGATGGAGTTGTTGGTCTTTGGTGGCCGATCAATCCAGAGCCTCTCCTGTTTTTTTTCTAGCACTTTCAATCATGCTGCTGCTGCAGTGGGGAGCAGCTCTGCTGCAGCAAGCAATCCACAAGTTGTTGCTGGTTGTCTGACTGATTTTTAGAAAATCTGAAAAAGTTTGAAAGCATTGAAAGTTTCGTTGAGGAAGTCTAGTTTGCTTGAGAATCAGTGACTACTGATGATGAGGAAACCATGAGGAGAAGAGGCAACCCATTAATGCATGTCAGCAGCAGGCCAGTGTGAAACAACAATCTTGGAAAATGGCTGGTGAAGGAAGCAGCCGGGGTTTGAGGCGGCAGAGCAGTGCAACAGTTTGTGCAGAGTTCAATTACAGGCTAGGCAAAACAATGGGGTTTGGAGCCTTCAGCAAAGTGAAATCTGCCACCCATTCTCTGACTGGCAAGAAAGTTGCCATCAAGATCATGAATCGCCACAAAATGAAGGACATGGAGGAGAAAGGTATATTCTCTTGTTGTCCCTCTATTTTGATTATCCATTTTTTACCTTTATGACCATGTTTGTTCTTGGTCAGACTTGTAGTGCTATGAGTGCCCTACTGTTGAGTATACGACCCTTGAGTGGTTGGAATCCAAGGAATAGGGATTGCAGTCTGGGAAGAGATGTTTCTGATTAGTGGTTTCTTCATGAAATGGGTTTTCATTTTTATGTTGAAAGCTCCATCCAGTGTCACCCATCTGTGTATCCAATAGATGGAGAGTTTAGTGAACAATGGGTAAGCCATTTAAACAGACATGGAAAATTCTTCTTCTTCTTCTTCTCAGCCTTTGGATAATTAACTGTAAACCCCTTTTGTTAACATCATCGTCTAGTTATGACCTTACTTTACTAGCAGGAGTTTGTTCAGCCTCTCAAGAATGTGTAAAATGACTTTTTCATGTTGCAGTGAGGCGAGAACTCAAAGTTATGCAGGTGGTTATGCACCCCCACATTGTTCGCTTGTATGAGATCATTGAGACCCACTCAGACATCTATGTGGTTATGGAGTATGTGGAGTCTGGGGACTTGTTTGATTACATTGTCTTGAATGGCAGGCTTCCTGAAGAGGAGGCCCGCCACTTCTTTCAGCAGGTACAAACCCTAGTATTTCTACAATTTGTACTGTTGATCCACCATATGAATAAGCAACAATTGAACAGCTGAATGCATGCTGAGCCACCTCAATAGGGTCTTCAAGGGTTGTTTGTCATTATCAAGTTCCACCTTCTTGTGACTGCCTGAGTGATCTGGTTCTCTAGTATTAAGAAGGGTGTTGTGTTATCCTGCAATGTGTACAGCATTGAGATGCATGTAGATGCAAGGCAAGGTGTAACAGAACTCAGTGGAAAGTACCTGTGTAGTGATATTGAACTTATTTCTATGCAGCATACATTTCCAAGCATTTTCAGACATAGTGGTGGGTAGTGAAATTCAGGTATGATTTTTCTCATTTCAAACAGTAGCTTGAGATACTTGTTCGGGGTGAAATCAGATTATAGCAGGTGTGGAGTACTGCCATCGCAACAGGGTGGTACACAGGGACTTGAAACCTGAAAATCTGCTACTTGATGCAAAAAGGAGGAGTGTGAAGATTGCAGATTTTGGTCTGAGCAACATTATGCATGATGGCCAGTTTCTCAAGACCAGCTGTGGCAGTCCTAATTATGCAGCCCCAGAAGTAACTATGAAGTTCTATTTTCTACTTTTATGTGGTCTTTTGGAGGGATCATGCTTGAATGACTTGTATATTCAAACAGAATCTGCATTGCTTGGTGGATGCTTCAGTTGTTTGTATATGCAGGGTGTGATTTTATGGCTAGAACCACAAAGCTCTATTAAACTGAACACTAGACCTCTAATTCTAAAAACCAGAGCTCACATGCGCATTGCACTGTTAGTACCAAACATATGAGCATGAAGCAAATTGAGTCTACACTTGTGAGCAGTAGCAGTATGTACCATGTTGCACAGGTCATGTGTCCTGGTACACGGACATGGTGGTCTAGTTCTTTGACCATTTGCTGGATGAATTGGAGTTATTGATTTGGACTACAAAATTTCTCAAACTGGCTTGCTGTGTATGCCAGGTGATACAAAGAAGGTACTATGCCGGGCCTGAAGTAGATGTGTGGAGCTGTGGTGTGATCCTATATGCAATGTTGTGTGGGATCTTGCCATTTGACGATGAGAATATATCGAGCCTGTACCAGAAAATCACGGTATTTTCTCTGAGTTTTCCATTGATGTATAGTATAATGTGCACAGAAAGGCATAAGGCAACATGACCAGCAAATAATCCTTCATTTTCATGTTCCTGTTTTCAAGAAGGTAATCATGGTGAGTTCATCTGATGTTGGCAATTCTGAAAGTGCTATATGGCATAACTTTGCAGAAATGGAGCTTGTTTACTATATGACTGAGATTGATTGCAGGATCCTGAATGGTGTATTGAGTACTACACTTAAGAACCACAGAAAAGTCAAACTTCAGGACAAAACAGCAGCTATATGTGCAAGCAATTCTTTAATGGAATGTTTTGACCTTAGCATTGCTTTCAAAGGTTTCTTTTGCTAGTTTTGTTTCCAGTCATATTGTCCCCTCTTTCAGCAAAGATGCATTTGAAGAAGCAAGGTTCTTCTTCTTCACTCCCCACATGATAATGGAGCTCAGTGGAGATATCCTGATCACAAATCAATTGCAACCTACACTTGCTGAGTACTTGTTGCTTTGTCCCTCTGCAGGATGGAATTTATACACTCCCATGCCATCTTTCAATGCAAGCAAGGGATCTCATTACACGCATTCTGAAAGCTGACCCCCTGCACCGGATAACCATTCCTGAGATTCGAGGTCACCCATGGTTTCGAGTGCAGCTCCCCCTTTATTTGGCTGTCCCTCCACCTGAATATGCCCAACAGTTAAAGCGGGTGATCTTTTTTTCTTCTGTTGGCATGTTTTCCCTGATGAGGATCGGGGTGGTTTATTGCTTTGTCCTGCACTCGCTTATTTGTCAACATCTGAGCAATGCCTTTTTTTTTCAGAGCATGCTGGAGCTTTGAAAACTGCACAAGACAGTCCTACAGTCCAAATTCTTTTCTTTACTTGGTTGAGATCAAACCTAGGGAATTCACATGTCTCCATGCATGGAATGTTGTGATTGTTCCTACCCATCTGATTCATTCAAAAGAGATCTCAAAGCAATTGTCCCCAGTTAACAAAGTCTCCAAATATTGTAAATTGAGTTGAGCACATCGACCAGATATATTAACAGTTTGTGAGCAGCTCTGTTGGATGATTGTTTAGTATCACCTGACTTTGCAGATGCCATTGCAGAATGCATTGTTGCTAGTAATACCTATTTACAGGTGTTTGTACTGAAGATTGGCATGTGGTCTTCCAATCTCCTGAAATCTATTATGTAGTCACCCTTTACTAGCTTGCTTGCTGAAACAGATCGATGATGATGTTGCATCAAGAGTGGAGAAATTGGGCTTTGATCGCAAGCATTTAATTGATTGCTTACTCAGGCGGGAGACAACAAAGGTGTGTATAGCTCTCTACATCAGTTTTTACATCTTTAGTACTGATGGCAATTGCATATAGAGCCAAGAGTTGAGCATCCAAACCACAAGTCTCCTTGTCTAAGTAATCACTTTATTTAAGCTTGTGTGAGCTGTCCTCACTAGTTGTTGTTGAGCGTCTTAGATTGTCTTGCCACCAGTTACAGATAGGCATACTGAAGATGCCACTGTCCTAGTTGTGACGCTTTTTGAGATGCTTGCTGCCTGTCATGTAGGAATTCTTTTCATAGTGGACCTCAAAATGTAGAGCAATCAGCAGAATGACTTCATCATGGGCATATTGTTTGCACAAATGCTGGTAAGCATTATCTGATAGGGGTTTGTCTTTTTAAGTCCTGTTAAGTTTGGCTGTTGTTGACATGACTGGACATGATGTTTGGTGACAGGCAACAGTGACATACTACCTACTGTTGGATAGTCTGCACTCTGAGAACCAGGATGACTACCTGGAATCTGAATTTGATGAACTGGTGAGCTCCAGATTTATGTAGAAGTTTTTGTATCAGAATTATATCTTGATCTTGCACAGGTTTCACTTGCTGAACCAACCTGTGCATGGGCTCGGTCATTACCCGCACCTCCTGTTGTCATTAATTATGACATTTGTGGACAGATAAACTGATCATGCTCATTTACATTTTGCTCCAAGATAGCAGTTTGCAGGCTCTAATCTAAAGCCCTGCAGAACGGAAGTCATAGGAAAAATCACTTGGTCATTATGAGTAAGCTTTGTCCAATGTGAAAGAATTGGTCAAAGTTTATTTTCCCTACAGGTGTAGTGTCAAGAGGAACGGAATGATGTTCAGGTGTGGTAATTCATCCGAAGGCAATAATCAGAGCAAATTGCTCTTAAGGCCACATGACTGTTTCTTTCTTGTGCAGAGGTCCTCAAGCATGTAATCTCCCCTCTGCCTGTAATAAAGTAAAGAAAAGTTGGAGTTTTCAGTATGATTGGGGGTGGGATGAACTTGCTTACCTTTTTTTGGCTGGAATTTCACTCTTTGTTTCCTGCTTTTCTTCATTGTAAGATACACAGGATGAGTATGTGTTGGTTGGAGACTTAAAATCATTTAATTTTGGTACATGCTGCAAGTTATGAAAGATTTGTTGGAAATAAACTTGTCTTCCTGAGACCTGTAATTTGCTTTCTTCACAAGTAACTTTCAGGTTTAATGAGAACTGACTGTTGCCTTCCTTTTTAGTTGAGGCCAGTGAGGTTTTGGAGCCTCATCGGTATGCCGGTTGTCTTCGAGATTGATAAAGAGCAATAGTATGTCAAGGGATACACATCTATACCTGTTTTTCTTGTATTGCACAAGTCAAGATATATGTGCAGTAAAATAAAAAGCCACTTTAAGTGGAAAGCAACAAGGGTGGCGGGTTTTCAGGAAGCCATTGCTTGCAATCGTGAAGATCCCACACAAAGTGTGTCAGTAACAGCCGGGGTTTCAAACCATCAGCTACAATCATCTATTGAAGCTTATGTGCACACTACAACATTGGAACAGAAGCCAAAAATTTCTGCGCTTATGTCCTCAACAAGGATTGTTCCTGGTGGGAATTGGGCTGTTGGCCTCCAGGTACCTAGCCTTAAAAGATTTCTTGGCTATCAAAACAAGTAATTGTAAGCAATCATAACGTCTATATTTTGGCTGTGACCAAATGAATTCATGACTTAGTATGCTTTGTTTGCAGTCCCAGGCAGATCCCAGTGAAATCATGATGGAGGTACTGAAGACCTTGCAGGAGTTAGATATTGTGTGGAAGGTAATAGGAGCATATTCGGTTAGGTGCCGGTGGGTGCCACCTCCACCAAACCCAAGCAAGAGCTGTAACTGGTCTGCTGAAAATAGCTTAAGTGAGTCACCAATGACCTTGGGATCCTTCCACTCAAGTGAAATGAGCTTTCAAGCAAATGGTGTCATGCTGGATGACAACAAACTGGGAGACCAATTTCTCGTTCGATTTGAGATTCAAGTATGTCAGTTGAGAACATGCTCTCTCCTCACTTTCTGTTTTACAATGTACTCGCTGTTAATCCAATCACAAGTTGTGATTGAAAAGTTCATTTCATACAGGTTACTGTTAATGGTCACTGAACAATTGAGAGACTGCTACTGCTGTTCATACTGCTTGTTTTATTGTTCATTTTGAACTAGTTCTTCTCTTCTGAGTATTTTGTCTTCCCTGTTCTTTAGTCCTTATCTGGAGTTTTTCTTCGACTCGAAAGAAAAGTTTTTCACCTGGTTCTGGGTTATACCTTTGGTTGTGAGTTTCGAGACACATGGAGAGTTATTGTTGACAATCTAAAAATATATTGCTGTTTGGTGCATATGTGAGTTGGAAGAAACTTGTAATGGGTTTGGATTTCACTGACCTACATATGGGTAAGGGGTGAATTGCAGCTTTTCACGATAAGGGAAGGGAAATATTTGCTGGATCTCCAACGAGTTGGTGGCCCCAGTTTTTTGTTTCTAGAGCTCTGCTCATCCTTCCTTACAGAGGTTGGGGCAGTCTGAACATCATCAGCATCCTTAGTAGTGGCTTGACTTCCAGTGCTGCCAACTTCTCGTTTATTTGCTTGGTAAGTAGCAAACTCCTCACTCATGAACATCATATGTGTTGATTTTCTTTGCCTCTTAACACTAATATGTGAATCCCCAGGACACTACAAAACACAGGAAAAACTATCCACCTTGGACTTTTAGGTCATTGGCTCTAGGAGGAGATTTCACACATCTGTATAGGATACAATTGGAGATACTATTTTTTGGCTTGAGCTGGTTGTCTCCTTGTTGCCCAACTTCACAAACAGTAGTAAAAAAAATGTATACTTGCTACAGCTTGATGTTTTTAATGCCACTTTTATCATCAATCTAGCAAAGACTCTGATTGCTCTGACATGATCTGTGTAAATTTGGTGCAGAATTTCTCAGGGAGAAAGAAGAAAAAAAAGGATTTGATCAATCGATCAATCAATGATCTTCTCAAAAAAGTTCTCTCTCATGTACATTGTACATTTGTGTTTGCCCTTTTAAATTATCATAGTCTCTTGACTCTCCACCCATGACCTGTCGCCACTCCTCAGGTCTCCCCGAGTTTTTTGAGATCAAATTTTGAGTCCCTTATTATTGTTATTGATTACAAGCAATTTTGTAGTGTATGTGTGTATCCAACAAAAGATTATCCATTATTCATATATTGTTCTCTCTGGCAGATGGAACGGTGTATGAGTTTTTGAAAACTTGTACAGTTGGCTTTGTTCTGTCTGAAATGGCAGATTGTGTCTAAGTGTAAATCGGTTTGTTTCTATGGGGATTGGAATGAAAGATCAATCTGCAGATGATGGTACCTGGGAACAGCAGCAGCAGCAGCAG
>Ga0116230_10006208_pt1 | contig 11768 bp, 10 predicted proteins | sample S1TSphfallax_3_FD_88678 | JGI IMG/M metagenome (GOLD analysis project Ga0116230, IMG submission 88678) | Host-associated microbial communities from peat moss isolated from Minnesota, USA - S1T2_Fd - Sphagnum fallax MG | ecosystem: Host-associated > Plants > Peat moss > Unclassified | place...
TAGAGTTCGTTCGCACTCGTATCGTACGCGGGTTCCGAGGTCGTGATCCCGGTGCCCGAAGTGGTAAAGGTCCAAACGATTTTGCCGGACGACGCCGAGATCCCGTACGTCGTGCCGCCGTGCACGGTCGCATACAGCATTCCGTTATATTCGATCGGCGAGCTATCGGCGATATCGCCGAGCTTGGTTTGCCACAGCTCGCTCAGCGAGAGCGGACCGACGGAGCCGCCCGTTTCGTTGCTGACGCCGCTACGCGCGGCGTCGTGTCCGTCGAGCGGCCAATCGTCGACCGTCGTGGCCTGCGTCGCCGTCGCGACGGGAGATGGCGTCGGGACGGGGGTGGAGGTCGCAGCGGGCGACGCAGCGGGCGCCGGTCCCTGGCCGCCGCCTCCGCTACACGCGCATAGCGCGGCGATGACGACGACGGACGCTGTCCGAGCGCGAAGAAAACCAACCACGTCGACCTCCCAGGGGGTCTGCGGTAGATTCCGCTTTTAGAACAGCTGCCCTTGAACTTCGTAGGTGATCCTCCGACCTTGACTGCCGGAGGCGAGGTTAAAGCGGAAGCCGCGGTATTGCAGGCCGACGCCCGAATCCGCCCGCCATTGAAACGTCGGCGGCGTGAAGAACTGATTGCCGCCGCGAATGCGGCTCGAAGCGGTTTCGGTGAAGAGGATGAATTTCAGCGGCCCCGGTCTCGCGTCGGCGATGCGGAATTCGGTTTGCACGAGGTTCGTGTCGGTGCCGCAGGTCGCGACGGCGTACCCGAACGTATACGCGCACAAGAGAAAACTCGTCGGTAGGACGCCGCCGGTGCGGGCGGCGGCTCCGTGAAAGACGAGCGTCGAGGAGCCGACGCGGTTATATTGCGCGGCGTCGGCAAAAATTGACTGATACTCGCTATTTGCGCCGAGCGCCCCGATGTTGTCGGACGCTTCGATGCGGTACTGCAGGTAACAGTTGGGCGGATACCAGCGTGTCGGCGCGACGGGACAGGTGTGCGAGAGTCCGAATTCGAGCGCGGTATCTCGGACCGCGAACGTGTGCGTGTCTAACAGTGAGGGCGCGGTGATGAAGGTCGGCTTCGCGCTCGTCGAACGCGACAGGCGCAGTCCGGCCTCGACTTGCGTGCCGTCGGTTCCGCGCACGAGATAGAGAATCTCGTCGCCGCTGACCCAGCTGTACACGCTTTGCGTAACGGGCTGGCTCTGGCGAAAGTCGCCGCGCGCACCGTACGTATTGACGATCAGGTCGCCCTCGTGACCCGTCGCCGGGTCCACCCATAGCGGGTCCGTGTAGAGAATGCGCGCGAGTTGCGCGCGTAGCGCGACCTGCGTCAGGAGCGACACGTTCGTGCCATGGTCGTCGAGTGCCGGCGACGTCAGCAGGGTGCCGAAGCCTTCGATCGGGACCGAGAGCGGCTGGTCGCCGTAAAACGGATGGTCGGTCGGTGCGAAGCTCGGGGCCGTCACGATCCAACGCAGCGTGACGCTCCCGTCGTCGGCCGCGCGTCGAACCTCCAGTCGCGTACGTACGCCGGCGAGCTGCGTCAAATTACGGTAGTCCCGCAAGATCGCCGCTTTCGTGACGACGTCGCCCGCGTGCAGCGAGAGGTATCGCATCGCAACCCGAACGGTCGTGACCCCATACGCCTCGACCGTGACCCGCGCGATCTTCGCGCCTTCCTCGGCGGCGGTGAGCACCGGCGGTCTCTCGGCGGCGGCGCCGGCCGGGCCGCAAGCGACGCAAAGGCCGAGTAGCAGCGCACCGGCAAGCGCGACGAATAACTTCATACCTCGTTCACGTTCCCCGGTTCCCGAGGGTTTCAAGCGAGGCCCTAGCGGGCTACCCTCGAGCCGACGAGGCTAGATTTGAGCAGCGAGGGCGGCCGGGTGCCGGCGCGGCGGGATCGTTAACACGTCGAACGTGGTGCCCTGCGGGAGAATCATCTCGCCGCTGTAGCTGGTCGCGACCGTAAGCACCTTAATGCGCGTATGCTTATCGGCGAGCCGCCCGCCGAGGCGCGCCTTGGGATCCATGTCGACCCACACGACCGTGCCGTCGGGCATGTCGATCGAATCGACCACGATCGCGATCGATCCATCGTGCTGCGCGTCCGCGCGCGACACGGTCGCGACGCGCCCATGTCCGCGGGTGCCTTTGGGGACGACGATCGTTCCGAGCGTTACGTCTTTGGTGGTTTCGAATTCGAAGCGCTCGCCGACGGTGCACGTCGCCGAGCTCAGTTCCGACACGAGCGCGACGTCGACGGCCAACCCGACGGGCGGCGCGTCGGCGGCAGCCGGAGTCGCCCCGTCTGCAGAAGCGACGCCTGACCACAACAGCAGGGCCGAGAGCGCGCTACGTGCGGCGCCCTTCGCAATTCGATTCGTTAGAGACGACGTCTTCATAGAACAGACGTTTAATTATTTCTGCCCGGTATCGCTGCCGCCGGCATCGATTTGTATGTGAAACGATACAAAGCGATTCGCTTTCGTCATGGACCGCTTTGTCAGAAGAACGGCTCGACGGGCGTACGACCCGAGGGACGGCTCCTCAAACCGCGAAGCGCCGACGCATGCAGACGGCTGCCGTGGCTTCGCCCCTCGCGCACGACTACGTCCTCAACTGCGGTGTGACGCTGCGCAATCGCATCCTCAAATCGGCGATGAGCGAGACGCTGGGCACCAAGACGGGCGCCCCGAGCGACGCGCTCGCGACCCTCTACGGCCGCTGGGCTGCGGGTGGGCTCGGGCTCTGCATTACGGGGAACGTCATGATCGATCGTCGTGCGCTCGGCGAGCCCGGCAACGTCGTCGTCGAGGACGAGCGCGATCTCGACGCCCTCGAGCGCTGGGCGGCGGCGGGTTCGCAACACGGCACGGCGCTATGGATGCAAATTAACCACCCCGGAAAACAGGCGCCGCAGGGACTCAATCGCGAGACGGTCTCCCCGTCCGCGATTCCCTTCGGCGGCCCCGCTGCGGCGTTCTTCGCGACGCCGCGCGCGCTGCGAGAAGAAGAGATCGAAGATATCATCGCGCGCTTCGCTCGCACCGCTGCGATCGCGAAGAAGGCGGGCTTCGGCGGCGTCCAGATTCACGGCGCGCACGGTTATCTCGTTAGCCAATTTCTGTCTCCGCACCACAACGTGCGCGAGGATCGCTGGGGCGGACCGATCGAGAATCGCCGTCGCTTCGTGCTCGCGGTGCTCGCGGCGATGCGCGCCGAAGTCGGTCCGTCTTTTCCGATCGGCATCAAACTCAACTCGGCCGATTTCCAGCGCGGCGGGATCACCGAAGACGAAGCGCTCGGCACGATCGAAGCACTCGTCGGCAGCGGCATCGATCTCGTCGAGATCTCGGGCGGCACCTACGAATCGCCCGTGATGACGGGCGTGGTCAAGACGTCGACGCAAGAACGCGAGGCCTACTTTCTCGCGTTTGCAGAACGCGCGAGAACGGTGACGCGCGTTCCGCTTGCGGTTACGGGTGGTTTCCGGACGCACGCCGCGATGGCGGGTGCGATTGCCGGCGACGCCGTCGACTTCGTCGGCCTCGCGCGTTTGCTCGCGATCGAACCCGACGTCGCGACGCGACTGGTCCGTGGCCTCGATCCGCTCCATCGCGTCAAACCCGTCAAGACCGGCATCGCCGCGATCGACGCGCTCGGCTTGATGGAAATTAACTGGTACACCCATCAACTCAAACGCCTGGGCCGAGGCCGCGAGCCACGCCCGACCGAATCGGTGCTCAAAGTCTTCGCGCTCGGCATGCTCGATTTACAGACGAATCTCGCTGGCCGCCGCTTCCGTCGCTTGCGCGCGTAAGCGCGTGTAAAGCGTTCACTCTGGCTTAACCCAGCGCGACTGAACGCAGTTTTAGTCGGCTTGTTATGGTTTCACGGCTATGGAAAGGTTAAGGCGTCTTTACACATCGTCTCGATGGAGTAGCCGTGAAACCACATCTCCTGTTCTTAACGGCCGCCGCCGTGATCGCCGTAACCACGGCACGCGCATCGGCATCGGCGGATCCGGCGGCATCGCCGTCCCCGGCGCCGGCGTCGGGCAATGCCGTACCGGTTACGCCGAACGCGGCGCCGCCCAAACCGTTCCTGGCGGGACATCTCCCGATCATCGAATTCGATACGCAAGCCGACTTTGCCGATCCGCCGAGTACGACCAACACGACGGGTACTGGGCTCAACGGCGTCGTCAGCGGCACGATCGATTTTGCCGGTTCGTTCACGATTCCGATTACCAAGACGATCTCGATCGCGTACGCTCGCGATGCGGGCGCGTTCCTCAACTCGACGTTCTCGCGCGTCGCGATCGGCGGCAAGTACGTGCAGGTCGGTAGCCTCAAGCGCCACACCGACACCGAAAAAATCGATATCGGTCTCGCGAAAGGCCTCACGCTCGAAGGCGGCTTCGAACATAACGACTTCGAGTGCTGTCTCCCGCTCGAGTTCCATACGGGCTACGCGGCGCTGCAGTACGCCGCGCCGCCGATCAAAGCGCTCAACGGCCTAAGCTTCATTTTCATCGAAAAGGGCATGACGGCCGCGCACAATCCGCCGCAAGCGCAAATCCTTGCGGACGCCGCCGCGGGCACGCCCGACGTCAAAGGCCGCGAATACGGCACGGATCAGATCGTCGTCGCCGTGGCGCCGATCGCAAAAGGCTTCTATGCTACCGGCCTCTACTTGAACGGTGCGTACGACTTCTTCGAACAAGAACCGTATCCGTATCGCTTCAACGCGTTCATCGAAACGGCGAACTTCGTCATCAACAAGAACGCGACGTTTCAGCTCGGGACCAACAACGTCACGCAGCAGAATAACCAAGGCTCGCCATTCCCGGCGACCAACGGCATTCACTTCGTGAACTTCTTTACGACCCTCAAGCTCAACGTGGATCTCAACTCGATCATCAAATAACGGTCGACGACGGCAACGCCGTCACGTCAGCCCGGGACGCGGCGAGCATGACTACACGCTCGCCGCATCCCGGGCTTCGTCCCGATCCCGCGTTCGCGCGTTTTGCGGCGCAATCGCTCGCGCCCGTGACGCACGAGCTCGGCCTCTCGGCCGCCTAGCGGAGAAGCGAGCGGTTCGGAGAACATTGCGCATCGGTGAGCGTAGCAGATCGGCCGATCGGCCAACAATGGTCGATTTTGTTTACGCTGTCGCTCGTGCTCGCAGCGAGCTTCGAAGCGATCCATCTCCCGGCCGCGCTCTTGCTCGGGCCGATGATCGCGGCGATCGCAATCTCGGCGTCGGGCGGCCGCGTGCGCGTCCCGGAGCTACCGTTTCTCTTCGCGGAAGGCGCCGTCGGGTGTCTCATCGCGCGGGGCGTGCCCGCCTCCGTGTTTGGAGAGATTGGCAAAGAATGGCCGCTGTTTCTCGGCGGGGTGTTCGTCGTCATCGCGGCGGCGGGAACGCTCGGCTATCTGCTCGCGCGGCTCCGCGTCTTTCCCGGCTCGACCGCCGTGTGGGGCTCGTCGCCCGGTGCGGCGACGGCGATGGTGCTGATGGCGGAAGCCAGCGGTGCGGACGTTCGCCTCGTCGCGTTCATGCAATACCTGCGCGTCGTCTGCGTCGCTGCGGTCGCGTCGATCATCTCGCAGATCTGGATGTCCGGCGCGCACCTCCCGCGCCCGCAGGTCGTCTGGTTCGCGCCATTCGACGCGCACGTCGCGGCGACGCTCGCGATCGTCGTCGTGGGCGTCACCATCGGCAAAATCACGAAGATACCGGCGGGCCCGCTGCTCGTACCCCTGCTCGCGGGCATCATCGCGCAGTCGTCGCGCGTGACGACGATCGACTTGCCGCAGTGGCTGCTTGCGATCAGCTACACGATCGTCGGCTGGAATATCGGCTTGCGCTTCACGCGTGGGATCCTTACGTACGTCGCGAAGGCGTTTCCGCGCATCCTCGCATCGATCGGCGCGCTGATCGCGATCTGCGGCGCGTTCGGTGCGCTACTCGTGCGCGTCGCGGGCATCGACCCGCTTACGGCCTATCTCGCAACGAGTCCGGGCGGTGCCGATTCCGTCGCGATCATCGCCGCGAGCAGCCGCGTCGACGTGCCGTTCGTGATGACGATGCAGACGGCACGGTTCCTCATCGTGCTGCTCGTGGGTCCCGCGCTCTCGCGCTTCATCGCGCGCTACACGTAAGCTTAGGGTACGGCTTGAAAATCCGCGGCCTGCTGCGGCGGCGTCTTCACGGTGTAGAACTTAAATGGGCCGCCCGTGAAACCGCCGTGCGCCGTACCGGGCGGTATGACAACGAACGTACCGGGCGCGATCGCAACCTGCTTGTCACCGAGCCATTCCGTGCCCGTGCCATCCAAGAAGAGTTGGACTTCGGTCGTAGCCGCGTGCGTGTGTTTTGGTGCGACGCCGACTTGATAGTAAAAGCTCGTCGAATCGACGACCGCGAGAACTTTCGTACGCAGATTCGGTAGCGCGGCGTTCGGCGCGGGGAACGTCGACGGATCGAGCCCGAGGAGATCGACCGACGTTGCGACGGGCGCAGGCGTGGCGGCCGTCGCCGTCGTCGGTTGCGCGACGCGCGAGATGAAGGCGCCCGCCGCAAACGCGAGCACGAGCATGGCGAAGAGGCGAAGCTTTTGCATGCGTCTTCCTCTCTCGGCCGCGCAGCGATTCCTCCGAAGAATTCCAAAATCGTCGCACGAATAGACTCAAGCGTCGTGTCCCGAACAGAGCTTCCTCAGTGGCGTCTTCCGTTGCGTGCGTGGCAACACGAAGCGTTCGACACGTGGTCGCGCACGCGTCCGTCCGACGCGCTGATCGTGGCGACGCCGGGCTCGGGAAAGACCCGCTTCGCCACGCGCCTCGCGCACGCGCTCCTACGGGATCGCAGCGTCACGCGCACGATCGTCGTCGTGCCGCGCGAGCACCTCAAGTCGCAGGTCTCGCGCGCGATGGCGGGCGCGTGGATCCAACTCGACGATCGCTTTCGTAACGCCGACGCCGCGCTCGCGAGCGATCTCGACGGCGCGGTCGTTACGTATCAGCAAGTCGCCGCGGCGCCGCGCACGTTCGCCGCGCTCTGCCGCGTGCCGACGCTCGTGATCCTCGACGAAATCCATCACGCGGGCGAAGAAGCGTCGTGGGGCCAAGCCTTGCGCGATGCGTTCGGCGGTGCGCGCTATCGCGTCTCGCTCTCCGGCACGCCGTTTCGCTCCGATGGCGCGGCCTTGCCATTCGTCGAGTACTCCGCAGGCGAATGCGTCGCGCAAACGTCGTACGATTACGCACGCGCACTTGCGGACGGCGTGTGCCGCGCGCTCGTCTTTCCGCTGCACGGCGGCGAGGCCGAGTGGGTCAGCCGCGACGGAACCGTTATGCGCGCGACGTTCGAAGAGAAGCTCGAGCGCCGCTATAGCGCCGAACGCTTGCGCACCGCACTCACCCAGCCCGCGTGGCTCGGCGACGTGCTCGCCGACGCGCACGCGAAGCTCTTGGAAACGCGCGCGAGCGGACATCCCGATGCGGGCGGCCTCATCGCCGCGATGAACCAAGAGCACGCGCGCTTCGTCGCGCAGCTCTTGGAAGAACGCACGGGCGTGCGCGCGGAACTCGTGGTCAGCGATCTCGACGACGCCTCGAAGCGCATCACGGCCTTTGCGAAATCGAAAGCACCGTGGATCGTTGCGGTGCACATGATCTCCGAAGGCGTCGATATCCCGCGCCTGCGCGTCGGCGTCTTCGCGAGCAACGTCGTCTCCGAACTCTACTTCCGGCAATTTTGCGGTCGCTTCGTGCGCACGGGTGCCGATCCGCGCGCGGAGCGCGAAGCCTATGTCTACGTGCCCGACGACGCGCGCCTGCGCGCGATGGCGGGCGCGATCACGGACGACGTCCGCCGGGCGCTACGCGGAAGAAACGAACGCGACGACGTCGCGGATGCGCTGCGAGCCGCGCAACGCGAGGAGCGCGTCGCGGACGAAGGCGAGTACGCGTCGATCGCCGCGACCGCACGCGCGGGCAACGTTCTGGATTTCGGGCCGCTGTTCAATCCGAACGCGTATTTTGCCAAGGCCGCCGAAGAGCACGCCGCGGCGGCTCCTGCGCACGTCGAAGAAGAGCCCGAAGTCGTCACAACGCATGCCGAACGTCGCGAAGACTTACGGCGCTCGCTGCGACTACTGGTCTCTCGCGCGAGCACGACATTCTCGGTGGACCACAAGCTCGTCCATGCAACGCTCAACCAACGCTTCGGTGGCCCCGTCGCAACGGCGACGCTCGCAGCCTTGGAAGCGCGCCGACGCCTCATCGAGGCGTGGCTCGAACGCCGCGTGTATGACGGTATGCGCTAACGGAGCGCGAGGCTGGGTAGAAACGCGCCATGGCTACAAAGTCGAACAAATGGTCGGCCCATGTCAATGAAACCAGCGACGCGATGGACGTTGACCCCGGTACGTTTAAGCAGCGAAGCGCCGAGAAGATCGCCGACGCCGTCGAACGCGACGCGGAGAAATCTCATCGTCGCAAATCCACGCCGTATCGATCGGCGATGTCGATGCTGACGTTTTACATCAATCGTGCGGGCAAGAACCTCTCGATATCACAGCGCCGCGTGCTCGATCGAGCAAAATCGATTCTTCGCGCGAAGTACGGTCCCGACGCGAAAGCGAAGTAGGCGGCGTCGAACCAGACCGTGATGAAATCTCGCGATGTCCTCGTCGCCGGCGCCTCGCTCGCCGGGCTCTATGTCTCGCAACACATGTATCGCAAGGCACTGCGCGCGCAGCGCGGCGAGCTCACCGAACCGAGCATCGTGGAGACGCCCGCGGCGACGATCTTCTTCGGGCAACCCAATGCGCTCTATGGGCTGATCTTCTACGGCGTCATGCTCGCATCGACGCCGTTTACCGATTCGGCTACGGTTCGCTTGGGCCGCAAGGTCGCGACGGGACTCGCCGCATCGTCGTCGCTCTACTTGATGTACAGCCTGCTTTTCATCACGAAGATGGAATGTCCGTATTGTTGGACGGGGCACGGGCTAAATATGGCTATTCTCGCCACAATCTTCACGGAGTAACGAGGCTCTTCGACTCCGCTCGACGCTACGCATCGAGCTCCGCTCTGAGTGACAAGCCCCTGTCATCCTGAGCGGAGCTCTGCGACAAGCCCCTGTCATCCTGAGCGGAGCTCTGCGACAAGCCTCTGTCATCCTGAGCGGAGCTCTGCGACAAGCCTCTGTCATCCTGAGCGGAGTTCGCGGAGCGAGCGGAGTCGAAGGGGCCGAACCCGCCGCCGCCCGCGGTCGAGATACTGATGCCTTCGCCGGGCTCGAGCGCGAAGGTGGTCTTCGCGGGAAGTGCCTCGCGCGTGCCGTCGCGAGCGATGCGTTCGTGTTTGCCGCACGCGCCGTCGCCGCCGCCGCCGGTGCCGCGCGGCTGCACGACATGCCGTTCTGCCAGCAGCGACACCGTCGCCGTTCCCTCGGTCAACTCGATGGAGCGCACGAGGCCGTGCCCGCCGCGAAAGCGGCCCGAGCCCGCGGTCTCTTCCGCGAATTCGTAGCGCGTCACGCGCAGCGGAAACGATCGTTCGATCACTTCGATCGGCGTGTTGAGCGTGTTGGTCATGTGTGCGTGAATCGCGTCGATGCCGTCGGCATCGGGGCGCGCGCCCATGCCGCAACCATTGGTTTCATAAAACGACCACGCGCGCCCCGACGCATCGCGCCCGCCCATCATCACGTTGTTCATCGACCCACCACTTTGCGCGGGGATGCGTCCGGGCGCGAGCGCCGCGAGCGCGGCGAGCACGAGATCGGCGTTGCGCATCGAGGTCTCGACGTTGCCGCCGCTTACCGGCGCGGGGCGATACGGATTGAGCAGCGAGCCTTCGGGCACGCGTACCTCGACCGGCGCGAAGGCACCCTCGTTCATCGGAATCGTCGAAGCGATCGCGGCGCGTAGCGCGTAGTAGATTCCGGAGAGCGTCACGCCGAGCACGGCGTTGAGCGGTAAGGGCAATTGAGACGACGTTCCCGCGTAGTCGAGGGATACGCGATCACCGCGTTTCTCGAGCCGAAGTTTCAGGACGATCGACGGCACGCCGTCCGAATCTTCCAACACGTCTTCGACCACGGCTACGCCGTCCGGAAACGCCCGTAGAGCCGCGCGCATGAGCGTTTCGGAGTCCGCGATCGCTTTATCCGTTGCGGCGGCGACCGTCTGCGCGCCGTAGCGTTCGATGAGTTCGCGGAAACGACGTTCGCCCGTCACGTTGCCCGCAAGCTGCGCGCGCAGATCGCCGCTGCGCGACTGCGGCGTACGCGAATTCGCGCGAAAAAGCGCGACGGTCGACGGGACCACGCGATCCTCGCACATCAGGCGAAGCGGCGGCGCGACGAACCCTTCGGCGAAGAGATCGATCGCGTTCGGCGGCATCGATCCGGGAACGGCGCCGCCGACGTCGGCGTGATGCGCTTTGTTCGCGGCGTAGCCAAAAATAGCTCCATCGACGAATATCGGTCGAATGACCGTGACGTCGTTGAGATGCGTGCCGCTGAGATACGGATCGTTCACGACCCATTGATCGCCCGGCCGCATTGTCTCGCCCATCTCGGCGATCGCGGCGAGCGTTTGCCGCAAGCCCCACGGCAACGATCCCAGGTGGACCGGGATGTGTTCCGCCTGCGCGATGAGCCGACCGCGTGCATCGAAGAGGGCGCACGAATGGTCGAGCCGTTCTTTGATGTTCGGCGAGTACGCGGCGTTGCGCACGGCGATGCCCATCTCTTCGCTCGCGTAGGCGAGTCCGGAGACGATGATTTCGGCCGTGATCGGATCGAGCGTGTCGGTTCTCACGAGCGCTCCAAGAGCAGATTCCCGAGCGGTTCGACATCGCCGAGCCAGCCCGTCGGAATCCACGTCGTCGTATCGTACTGTTCGACGATCGCCGGGCCCACGACTCGCGATCCGGGTGCGAGCGTATTGCGTGCGACGATCTGTGCCGAAACGAATCGATCTCGATCCCAAACGTCTCGCGATCGCGCGTCCGCACCGGTCGCGCCTTTTTCGACCGGCGCGCTCGCCGGCGTTCCTCGCCGCGCCGATCCGTTCGTGCCGCCGCCGCGTACGATCGCCCGAACGCTTGCGATCTCGATCGCTTCGTCGCGTGCCGCGAAACCGTAGCGAATCTCGTGTTCTCGATGGAATCGTTCGCCGAGTTGCGCGTCGCTCTGCGGCGCGAGCGGTAGGGTGAGATCGAAGGACTGACCGACGTAACGCAGATCGACTTGACACGAAATGGTCTGCTCGTCGATGCCCTGCGCGCGCAGTTCCGCCGTCGCTTCGCGCGTGAGTTCTCGTGCGGTCGTGCGCGCGCGCTCCATGCCGCCCTCATCGAGCGCGATGACGAGCGTCTGCGAGCGCGTCACGCTCGCGTCCGCAACGACGAGCCCGAATGCGCTAAAGAGTCCCGGATGTTCGGGTACGACGACGCGCGCGATGCCGAGCTCTTCGGCGAGCGCACACGCGTGCAACGGTCCGCCCCCGCCGAACGCCATCAGCGCGAACGATCGTGGATCGAGTCCGCGCTCGACCGAGACGATGCGCAGCACTTTGGCCATCTCCGCATCGACGAGCGCGACGATACCGACCGCCGTTCGCACGACGTCTCCGCCGAGCGGCGCGGCGACGGAAGCAACGGCCGCATGCGCGCGCCGCACGTCGATTGCAAACGTCCCGCCGACCAGCGCGTGCGGATCGAGCCGGCCGAGCA
>Ga0116230_10006209_pt1 | contig 11767 bp, 10 predicted proteins | sample S1TSphfallax_3_FD_88678 | JGI IMG/M metagenome (GOLD analysis project Ga0116230, IMG submission 88678) | Host-associated microbial communities from peat moss isolated from Minnesota, USA - S1T2_Fd - Sphagnum fallax MG | ecosystem: Host-associated > Plants > Peat moss > Unclassified | place...
GGGATTTTTCCGGAAAAAAATTAGCCGTTTCTGAATATTCTGGTAATCTCGACCGTTGATAGGGTTCCGAACATGTCAACCTTCAGCCTCCCCACCCTCGCCCTCCGGACCTTCCTTCATTCTCATACTCCCCTCCTGCGTCTCTGTTCTTCCCACAAAAAACTCCAATTTTTGTCGCTGCAGTAGCCAATTTCTATTGATGATGATCGCAACAACAAAAAAGGTTCATCAATTTGGATTGCTACTACGAGTCCGTTCCACAAATTCCTGAAGCTTCAAACTAATTATTATCTTGTAGCCTGCTGCTTCAAGAAAAACCGATCTTTTTCCGTGTACATAATGGGCACTATCTTGCTACCTCTCCCTGAACGCCAGGAGTTGCAGAGACTTGCAGAGACTCATGCATGCTGTGAACCCGAAACTGGGGATGATCCTTGGCATGTGTCAATCAAGCACGAGATTTTCCACACGTGAAACTTGTATGTACTAGATTTTCTGGATGAGTGTGGCGCTTGATCCGGGAGTGTACAATGGCGTATGATTTCTTGATCAGATGATTCTGTAGACCCAAAAATAAAAATAAAATTCCTAGGTTTCCGTATAACTGCTACAAACAGAAGCAACTTTGTTGCAGCCCTGATCTGGACCTTTGACACCATTGCAGCTTATCTTGGATCATAGACTTAGCTCGTAAATATTGCTTTGTTATAGCCCGACCACCACGTCATAGATTCAATGCAGACTGCAATTGTGATGATGATGATGATGATGATGATGATGACGATGATGATGAGAGGCACTGGCTAATGGGTCACATATTGTACCATTTTCTTTTAATCCCTGGAGCCATGCAAAGGAATCGAGATCTTTCAGACTTGTGGGTTGTTTACTGGTTCTATTTGATTGAAGACTCGACGGGCCAGAGGTGAACAAAAAAGCCTGTGGTAGATTGCAGGCCCGCTGTCTCATGGGAGACCCATTGGATTATCTGACTGCGTCAGGAACGATCAATGATGAAGCAGATGTGAATTTGGCCACCCAATTGCAGCAATCGTCAGATGATATCTCACAGGCTTTCATTGCCAAGGAAGTCGCGACTGCCATGAGTGCAGCTGCAGCAGCCGATGAGATAAGACGAAGTGCAGCGTTCACTCAAAATACTTCGCGAGCTCAGCAGCAGCCTCCTCCCACAGACGCTCAGGATGTACATATCCTCCAAACAATTCCCAACTTGCGAACCAAGCGAAGAGTGATCGCGGACGATTCTGCTACAGATCACGGCGGCAGGGGCGGCCAGGAGTCGTACCAGATACCACCTTACGGTTACGAGCATGGCTCCAGCCCTAGAGCAGCAGTCGATGCGGAACAAGGACCTGGAGCAGCATCTTCGAGTAAATTGGGATCATCTCATGATCGGCCTGACTTGCAGAGGTTTGAGTTCCCATCTCTGGAGGATGCTGCAACATCCTCTTCTAATACCAGCTGCATTGCAGTGCAATCTGAGAGTTCCAGGGGCGGACAACCTTCCATTATGAAGCTCCGGAAACCCAACCTGAGAGCTCTCACTCTTCCTGACCAAGGCGACGAGCAAATCAGCCATCAAAGCTCGCCAGGGGCCCCCAGTCCTATTAGCCCAACTGTTCTGTATCGCGGGTTCATGACGAGCAGGAAGCCTCCCATGGTGCACGCCAGACTCAAGGCAAGGCTACAAGATCCACCACCCATGACGCCTGTGGTACGCAGATTGGTGAGCGACCGCCGAGACTCAAGAACTCGCCGCTATAGCTTACAGGAACACAACAACCCAGAGCTCACTTTTGGGGGCTTACACACCAGCCGCCGACCCAAGCCTGGAGGTCTTAGCCGCGTCGCTTCCTTCGTTGCAGCGGCCACCCCAAGCAAAATCAAGTCGATAGCCAACATGCTGTTCTCACCTCGTACTGCTGGTGCAGCTGCTCCTTCTGGCTCTGCACCCCCTGAGGAAGAGGTAGGTACTAGGCCTCTTGCTCATTACCCTTCTTGCCAACATTTTCTGCATCATGCTTTTCTGCTCTTCATAAGCCTTACTGCAAAACATTCACCTCCTCCAATTCTCCACCTACAAGCTGTCGTCATTCAAAACTGCAAACCAAGTGCAGATTGTGCACACCATCTCTGCCAAGATGAACAGCACTTGTTGAACATGCCATATGATCAACTTTGATGCTAATTAGGGTAGGAGGTAACTCTTCATTGCCGGCTTCTAAAACTCTTGTGTACACCTTGTTGTTCAGGTTGATCCTTTGGAGGATGAGTCGATTCCGCAATACAAGAGATGGAAAAGGAAAAGCAATAGGTGGTTGTATTGGATGCAGAGGATAAGCCTGATAGCGTTGATTGCTCTCCTGGTTTGTTCGGTCCGCTATGAGTCACTGCGGAAGGTGTATTGGTATAACTTGGTGCTGTGGCAATGGCTTACTCTTATGCTGATGGTCTCATGTGGCCGTCTAATTGCAGGAGGTGCCGTTCAGGTACACATTATATCACAACACATTTGTCTTGTACTTCATTTTGGTCAGTATAATATGCTTTTGATGGCTGACAGCAATCAGCAAGTAGGAATGTGGGACATCTGTGCATCTGAGTTGTGGCATCAGATGCACATCTGCCACAATGAACTGAAGTACTTGTGATTTGACTCAGAGGAAGACATCCCATGATTCAGGGCCTCTATTTAGAACACTGAAAAAGGACTGTTACCCATGCACTTTTTTTCTCCTCGTACTCTATGAAGGTCTTGCAAGTCTAAAGCAATTTTGTTTGGTAGCAACTAGCAACTAGTAGTACAACCACCTTTGCATTTTGAAAGAAGAAAATAAAGGTTTCCCAAAACTTACTCACACATAGTCTTGATTTGTGTGGGGTGTGAATGAAGCTTCTGGTGGTGTTAATAGAGCACCACTATCTGCTGAAGAGGCGGGTGCTCTACTTTGTGTATGGGTTGCGTCATGCGGTGAAAAACTGCATTTGGTTGGCTTTGGTGATTGGGACCTGGAAGATCATATTCAGGAACAACACAGACACCCAAACTATTCCTGTCATCACTAAGGTACATCATCATATATCCATCCCTGTGCACGTTTCTGCAGAGATATTAGAATCCAATTTGAACTAGTGGTGCCAGGAAAGAGAACCAGCAGAAAAAGAGTCAGATAGATCCAATTCTGCATACAGATATTGGATGTACTGATTGAGAATGGAGCAGCACATTTGCAAATTATTTAGTACTCATTCTCTTGCCAATTGAATGTCCACCATTGTGCCAGTTCAAAAGATTAAGCTGGGAGTTGTGAGGAAAACCAAAAAAGCTTCCACAACACCAGCTTTGTACCTGTGGACAAATGTAATATCAGCATGACAGAAAAATACTACTACTAAAAGCCACTGAACTGAAACCTGCATATTAGAGCTCTTTCAAGATTTTCCTGCTTTTAGAGCTTCTATCATGGGCATGGTGTTGGGCTACAGGTGCTTTGGTGTTTCTTTGCAGCATCACTCTTGTGGATGGCAAAGGTATTGTTTGTGAAAGTGGCAGCTAACTCATTCCACCGTGCAGCTTACTTTGATAGAATACAAGATTGCCTCTTTCATCAGTATGTGTTGGAAACTATTTCACAGCCCAAGTATGTAGAGGGTGAAAATGAGTCAACATGGCTCTATGGAGGAGTATCCAATGAACAGGATATGAGAACTCCTCAATTGCCTGGGACTCCTCGTGAGATGTCCCTAAGGCCAGTGACATCTGACTTGGAGTCACAGGTTCCCAAGTCAACAGGGATTGCATATGAAACACAGCCTTCTGATCCACGGCCAAGAACTCCACATGGGTGGCAAGGACTGTCAAGCAGTAAATATGATGTTCAGCAACCCCCATCTGCACATCAAACACCTCGCAGGAAAAGCTATGTCTCAATACCTGGTACAACCAATGGAAAAGTCACTACAACCCCTGAGGTTGTCATTGCACAGGACAAGCTGCAAGGGTTGACTTCACATGTGAGTTCTGTAGCTTCCTTGGCCCCATCACAAGATTAAAAGGACATATATTTCAGCATAGCAGTCGTTTTCTTGAATGTGAAAATCTCCCAGAAAGTTGTGACTGACTGTTAAGTATCAAACCTCATGATATTAGATTTGAATGCAGACAGCAGATCAAGTGAAAAACTAACTATGGGGTTTTGAATAATGTGAGTGCTTCAGACAGTGTCAGCATGGACACTACGGAGACTGATGAAGTTGGTGCGCACCCACAACATGACAACTTATGCTTCCATGTTGTCTGATGACTGGGAAATCGACAGTGAAGCCCAGGCTAAAGCTGCAGCCAAGCAGGTTACTGATCCCTGATCCCCATCCCTGATCTCCAGTGGACCAACCTTCCCATTGTCCCTCCTCTTACTTGTGAACTTTTTTGCCAGCAGATCTTTTACAATATGGCAGACCGAACAGAGAAGAGTCTGACACTGAAGAATTTCTTGGAGTTTTTTCCAGAGGAAAAAGCACCACAGGCATTTGAATTGTTTGAGCTATCAGATCAAGGAACAATCTCAAAGAAGGCCCTTGTAAAGTGGGTAGTGACAGTGTACAAGGAGCGCAAGGCTTTGTCTCTGACTCTGAGTGACAACCGAACAGTGGTGGCCAAGCTTCATCGCGTGCTTGATGTTGTATGTATGCCAGCAACTCATCCTTGATACATGTCCCACAAGTTTGTTTCAGAACATAATGTAGGCTACCACTGGGAAAACCCTCACAAGGTCTGGTGAATATATGCAGCTCGTTCTGGCCGTTCTGCTTACAATATGCTTCCTAATAATGGGCGTGAACACTCAGAAGCTACTGGTGGCCTTCTCTTCAATCTTGCTCCCCTCTGTGTTTGTGTTTGGCAACGCAGCACGAAGCACATTCGAGTCTCTCATTTTCCTCTTCATTATGCACCCCTTTGATGTGGGTGACCGGATCCTAGTTGATGGAAATTCCTTGGTTGTTGAGGTCTGCTTTACATTGCCTTGACTCCCTCCTAACCACAACCTTCCTTTCACACCTCATTGTCCTGCACCTCTGGCATGATTATCCAGGAACTAGGCAGATTAACCAACCTTCAATGATTCTGCTGTGTCTAGAATGTGTGCACACCTGCAAACAGAAATTTTAACAATCTGTTATCTTGGGAGGGGAGGGCCTCACTGCAGGAATTGAACATTCTAAACACCATATTCCTAAGGCAAGTGTTTTTTGGTCTCACCAGCACCAAGGTCTACTGACTCATTATCTTTTCTTAAACTTAAGATCTCATGGGTGAGTCCCAAATCATGAGCATTTCCATACATGGGTTCTCTTTACCTTCCTAATATTCAACTCGGGATATCTCATGAATGCAGTGGTTCAAATGAGAAGGTATACTATCCAAATTCTGTTCTGGCATCAAAGCCCATTTCCAACTTCTATCGCAGCCCTGACCAATGGGACACCATTGACTTCCAGATCCATGCAAGCACACCTGTGGAGAAGATTGGGATTCTCAAAGAGAAGATGACAAAGTACATTGAAAGTCTACCACAGTTTTGGTATCCCACATTCCGTGTACTCTGCAAGGATATTGAGGACAGCAACCGCATGAAGATGTCCATTTGGATGCAGCACCATCTCAACTTCCAGGTCAACATCCATCATCTTTTCAATTGGAAGTTTTTTGACTCTACCAAGGGAATCACTTAAGGTGTTGAATCCTAAGATAATTTGAGCATGAGACACCCTAAGCCTTAGAACTGGTAGCAGATAGCAGAAACTACTTCTGTGCGAAAGTCAGAGAAAGGAAGACAATGGACACAGAATCTGTGCATCCCCATTCACATGTAATTGCATGTGCTTTGATAGTGCAGGAAGCTGGTGAGAGATGGCAACGACGAAGCAACATGATCTTGCATATGAAGACAGTGTTGGAGGAGTTGAAAATCGGGTTTCAGCTTCCTCGCCAGGAAATCACCGTAACAGGAATCCCCCTGCTTGATGTGCCACACACCTTTTCTTGATTTTGGGCTGCATTCTTTTATTGTCGTATCTTTTTCAAACCCATAAGCCTGTGCATAAAAAAATGCGTCACTCATACCTTCCCACTTGTTGCAATGGTGAGTTATCTCACTTGTACAAAATAGTGAGCCCTGCCTTGAAACTGTGCACTTGAAACACTTCATGTTATTGTCATCCCCAATTAACCATAGAATTGCAATCAATGTAGATACATGTATCAGAACACAAGCATTTCTCCCCCTTTTTTCTCTCACTCAACATTCTAAACTACAAAAAGGCTTTTGGGCAGAAAGTCAATTAGCTGCATGGCTCAGGGATTCGCCCACTTCCATAGAAGTAGGTAAACTTGCCAGTACCTGCTTGAAGGCCCCAACTGCAGATTGCATTCCCACCTCCTACTGTTGGCAACTCCATATATATGACCTTCAGGCTTGCAATGTGCAGCATGACAAGATGAACAGATTTCAAAACCATATAATGACCATGACTAATGCACAAGTACCAAAACTGCCATGAAAAAGACTTTAGGGCTAAAGTTATCTACAAAGAAAAATTATGCTATGTTGAAGCAACATGTGAAATTCAATTAGCAAAAATCCTGCATCTAATTTGCTTGCAAAATGTTAGAGTTTGAAAGTGGAGCTACAGACAACTTCTGGGAACCTGATTTCTCAAACTATTCTAATCAGATGTAGAATTGCACCCTTGTTCATTTGAGCTAGTATGTTATGATCAGAGGTTTTCTGCTACTGAAGAAATGAATTCAGCTTGTAACATCACCAAACACCAAAAAATGGCCACATCACAATACCCCAAAGGTTGCTAGCTGAGCTCTATGCTTGGATACAGTGATGGTAGTGCCTTCTGCACACCAGTCATCAATATCACATGCCATCATAATCCATGATCTCATCTCCTTCTACAGTCAACCTGGAAGGTTGCAAACAATAAGATCTTGGACAAAGGCCTGAAACAAAACAGAAAATCAGTGAATGCAAGCTCATCCCCCTGGAGAGATCTGCAGGTCTATGATGGCAACAGAGATGAATATTGGTCTACCTTGAAAGATTGTTGTATTGCACTCACTCTCCACAGTTTCATGCATGGATTGTTGTTTGCATCATCACACAGCAGATCTTTGTTTCTCCTACACCTGTAATTCAGAATTCAAAACTTCAAAGCAGATGACTCATTTGCTCCATCTGATGGACAACAACCCTTTTCTAATCTTCAGCATTTGTGTGCCATAATAGATATGATGTTTTGGCCTACCTTGAAAGATTGACATTGTGTTGGACTCATCCTCCACGGTTTTCAGCAGCAATTGTCGCATTCAAGTTTCCCAGATTTTTCATTCTCCTACATACGTAATTCACAATTCAAAACTTTGAAGTAAGTGAATGACTCATTTCATATCTGATGGACAAAAAAATTATTTTATGTCTTTTAACATTTAGGTGACAAATAATAGATATGAATGCTTTGACCTACCTTGAAACATTGTTGTGTTGCATTCACTCTTGACGATTTTTTCTAAGGATTCAATTTGTTACATTGTATCCCAGATTTTTGTTTCTCCTAGACCTACCAAATTGCCACTCCAAAACTTCGAAGCATATGATTCATTTTTCTACTTCTCATGGACAACAATAAATCACGTCACCATGTGACTTTTTTTTAATCCTTTACTACCATAGTACCATTAGGCTCGTTAGGTGCTAATCAATTACTTTTTGAAATTGCTGAAAATTCTGAAAAATGTGTGCTTGCCATGCCAAAAATTGAATGAAGCTCTTAAGCATAATAGCTTCATTATTTAGTATGATGCCAGATTGTAAATTATTGTTATTTTTATTGCTGAACATAACTAACAAAAAATAATGAATTATTAAACACTTCACTAGCAAACCAACCTAGGTATTAGGATAGTTTGGACCATTTTATTTCACCATACACACATGGACACAAAGTGGATGATTTTGATAGTTGCATGATTTTTATAGTTCTAAATATACGGTCTCTAAGGTATTATATTTTTAAACATTGACTCCTTTCAATAGAAATGGGAAACAAAATATATAATATGTCAAGGAGCCTACACTTCTAGTCTTACTTGGCGCACCTTAACTCATTTGAACCAAGAGATTGTGTGGACTTTTGAGTATGAAGATAGCTTTAATTCCTTCACAAAAGTTGGCCTCACACATGCCCCTTTTTCTAAACTTGATGCATTATGGGATGGAAAACTCAATACTTGAATCCATAGGGGTTGTCTTAAAGTAGGGAGGCCAAGTTGTGGTTTATCAATGAAAAAAAATAAATAATGCTAAACAAACTTACCTATTATCCTATGAAAAAGAACTATTGATCATAATACATGCTTTGAAAATATGGAGACATTATTTGAGTAGCTTCATCTGAAACCTACATAACCTACTCCAAAATATGAACATCATCTAAAACCTACAAAGCTTAATTTGAAAACCTAGGCAATTCTTCATATTATGCTCTAAAACTTTTACAATGTACTTTTAAATATTAATTAACAAATTCATTTAAAATGTGGTCAAGGATATCCAAAATGTGGCATGTAACTTGGAGAGTTAACCAACGTTCTCTAAATTAGCAATAGTAGCATTTGGAACATGGAGAGAACATGGAGAGCCCAGTTTTAAAAAATCATCTAATCCTCGAAAATATGTAGGGAAACATTTATGAAAAGTTATAAACACCCTAGTTTGAAATGTGAGCATGGTGTTTTCAATATTGATTTTTTAAAAGTGAAACTAAGGACAACTGCAAGGTCTACTCAAGATGAACATATGGAGTTTAGCTTGAATGATTAGTTTCATCATCCAAATTTGGTCTTCATTATTAATTGTGGCAAAGCTTCTAGAGCTGGAAATATTAATGTTCACTTTTATTTTATAATTTGATCAAAAGCAATTGCAACATTAAGAAGGGCAAATTAAGTGCACTTGTGAGATATAAAACAAAATAAGGTCTCGAACATGGAAATGAAAGAATTCAATTGAAATTGACAAAACATGATGCCCAATCAAACATTTTAAACCCAACTCATATCAATATTTTCATGATGTTTCAAATAATTCTTGATAATCATATGTGAAAATTTTCCACCCTCATTATTTATTTTGGCTTAAATGACCTAGAACATTCATGTGTCTACCCACACTAAGTCTCATACGTAGTGCCCTCATATACATTGAGGTAAAAAACATGGACATTTTTGGCAAGTTAGTCAATGGTGACATTAGTCTTGTTAAGTATCTTCAATTTTTTTGTCCCTATTATCTTCATAGCTTTCAGCACCCCAAACAAAAAACATCATCTTGCTCAAAAATACTAATTGATTTCTTCTAATTATGTCAAGATTCCCCTAATATCAACATTAATAGAATGATAGTTCACACCTTGAATTGAACATGCATAGCTCATGTCCTTATCAATGGAATGTTAGTAAAAAGCTTTCCCTAACATGACTTCACGAAGAACATTTTGGCACATCGTATTCATTTGCAAAATTTGGGTTTTGATTATTGATGTTTCCTTAACTAAGTGGCTCCAAAATTTAAGTCAATTTCTTTCAACAAAGCATTCATAATTGATGACAATGTGCCATTTTTATGGGATTCTAGTCTTACTTTATAGCCTCAATCTTCACTACAACAATCATATTGAACTTTTTCAACTATTTGGAAACAAATGTTAAGCTTTGTTGATTGAGGTGTTTCTTATGTTGATGTTCAAGCTAGTTAAAAGCATTTTAGACATTTTTTCATGAATGCACTAAACCAAAACATAGCATAAATAATGTTAGTCATATTTAACTATAAACTCATGAAAACTTGAGTCCTATTTTATTATAGAATTTTGAAAATAAGTCATCATTTATGCCATGCATGGAATCATGATTGCCATGTTTTGGATGTGAAGTCATACATCAAGAATGTTGATTCATCGACTTCCACGAGGTCCATTGTTTGTTAAGAGGTTGAATTGGTTACCGCATTTATAGGTTTTCCCATGGGTTTCCCTACATGAAACTTGAACCGATTGAGTTTAAACATCATTATAAAAATCAATAGTCCATTGAAAGATGAGAGAACCCATGGTCAAGTTTTGTTGTGTTGTTCTTGTTGTATAAAATAAAAACCATTTACTTACCTAATAATGACCTATTTTGTTATTTGTCTAGTTACATATAAGTGCTACCAAGGTGAAACCGCATATCAACACATGAATTACATCCATAACTAAGTCATAAGGGGCATTTAATGGATGGTGTGGCTAACAAGTGTTGATTCATGTGGGTCCAAATCATATTTGTGTCCAGTTATGAATGTGTTTACATGTTAAGGGTCAAGAGTAGTAGTCACATGTTTTCCTACCTATCCACATACATATAGGTCCTACTTATTATAACATGTGTTATCAAAGTGAAACCAAATATTAACTCAAGTTGAGGTTATAGAAACTAACCTAATAAACATCTATGGTGAATGATTAGGTTGTTTCAAGTTTGTTCATGTTAAAAAACAAATTAAAGGTGCATTCACACCTATTGTTAAAACAATGTTAACTAGATGTTAGAAAATTAACAAATTATAAATGTCTACACCTACTGTTAAAGTTACCATTAAATCTGAGGTGGCATTTTACATGGTAGACAAAATTAGAGTAATGGTAAAAATGTGCAAATTTTTTTAATGTTACCTAAAGAATGAAGTTTTACAAAAATAAACCAATTTTGGAATGGTAAATTGTTTGACATCCAAAAACTGACAAGATAAATGAATGTTAATTTAACATTTGAAAAAAATGTTGCTCTTTAAGTTGTGTGTAGGTTTGCACATGAGTTTTTCTCTAAGTTCTATGCCAATTTTGTGCTTTGAAATGAGCATGAAATATATATGAAAAATTTTACATTTTATCTATTATGAAATTCTACTTACAAAACACATAAAAATGGAAGAAACAACAAATCAACTTCTATTGTTCACCACGATTATTTGGATTTGCAACTTCACAACATCTTGAAAAAATTTATCACTTTGCACCCTCTTTTGACCTACAAGCAACTTCAAATCAAAATGTGTAACAAGGAACCAAAAAGGGCATTAGATGTTAAACATAATCAATCAAAATCAAACATTTATTTATTTATTACCATTTGAAACCATAGTAATCATTGCAAGTTAATCTTTTCTCCCTCATATAAATGTCAAGGAACTTAAGGTAAAAATTCATTTGATCTAATTTTAATTTTTTATTTTAAATTTAAGAAATTTAAAAATGTACACCTATGGCATCAAAAGGAGTCAATTTTGCAAAGGACTATCAAAAGGATTCATATAATGAAAGGATTTTCATTGAAAATATATAAATGATAAAAACATATTAACCACACTCAAAAAACACTCATAATTTTAAAAATGTGGAATCTAGAAGTTTAAAAATTCAAAGAATGTTTCAAAATTGTTTCAAAATTTCAAAGCTTCAAAAGTCCTTTACCACATATAAATGGTTATAATGTACATGATGTATTAAGAAAAGTTATAGCTTATAGTATAATAAAACTAAAGAATGCAAAAATTTAATTTTTGGTGATGACTTAAAATTTTGATCATTTTTCAAGATGAAACATTAAATATGTAAAAAATCTATACATTTTTTTAAA
>Ga0116230_10006210_pt1 | contig 11767 bp, 9 predicted proteins | sample S1TSphfallax_3_FD_88678 | JGI IMG/M metagenome (GOLD analysis project Ga0116230, IMG submission 88678) | Host-associated microbial communities from peat moss isolated from Minnesota, USA - S1T2_Fd - Sphagnum fallax MG | ecosystem: Host-associated > Plants > Peat moss > Unclassified | place: USA...
TCCATGACAAAACCTCTGGAGTTTTATTTCAAATAGTTGTTCCTCCCAAATCCACCGTTGGATTTGTGTCAAACTTAAAACAGTTCTTGTTTAGGAGGTGAAAAAGATTCTTTCCAAATTTCAGCATCATCGGTTTGGTTGTAAGGGAGCTACACTTGCCGAAAGTAGAGAGGGTTGAATTGTTTTTTTTTTCCCTCAATTTAAGCAAAGTGATTTTTAATCCCAAAGCTTAACTTTTGATCAAAAAATTAAAAACTTATAATATTTTGTAACATGGATCCTTTTATATTAGCTTTTCAAAAATCCAATGCATGTTAGATTAAGAGGTTGTATGTGAATGTTATGACGAATGGAGCGAGAAGGGTTCAACCATCAAGCGTGACATTGAATGAACATCAACATAATGCCCCTTCACATTCCATCATGGTGAGTTACAATTCTCCCACAATGTCTTTATATCTTCCAAGTGGACACAACGCATTAGATTCTTAGTGAACTTCATTGCATTACATTGAACCACCTTACTTGTTAGACTACAATTACATAGTAGTTCCACCTCCAAGCAGGTTTTATGAGTGCATATCTTCATGTTGAAGGTGTGCAAGAATGCCTCACACCTCCCACCAATTGTAATGTAGATTTGACATCTTGAATGGCATTGTACGATGAACAACCTTACCATTACCTGATGTTGGCCACGACATTTCATCCATTGGCCTATTTATAGGAATGGAACTTTCCCCCATAGTAGTGACATACAAAATACGAGTATTTTTCGAAGGTGCTCAAAAAGAAATATTTTCAAGTATTTTTAAAAAAGCCCAAAAAAATGTATAATATGCGTATGTTTGAATCGAATTGAGAGTATGTCACTACTATGCTTTCCCCTTTGAGTAGATTTTGAAAAAACATTGATTATCATTTATTTAGAACAAATCATGTTTCCTCAAAAAACTTGATTTCATTTTAAGTAGGATCGGTTTAAACTTGAATAGGCCAAAATTTCAGAACATCCGGTTTATCCAATGCATACTTGCGCTTCGTACTGCCAACGTAATGATTCATATCATCTGCACAAAACTAAAACTTGTGCAACTTTAAGGGTGCACCAAAGGACTAAGACCACAACCTTGAATAAGTCAGGGCAAGAACACCAATAGAAGTTGCGTTGGCAATTATCCTAGCAGCACAAAAATGTTGGTGGATTTTTGCAATGTGGAACATTGAACATGTGACATAGGTGGGCATCTTTCTATATGCCAAATTCCATCTCCACATAGAGCTTCAAGGACTTCAACATCCCCTTAAATTTCATATGCCCTAGGTTGTTCAATTTCCACTTGATTTGGCAATTATATGATTTACACAAAAATGAGAAAAATTCACATGGTTGTGGTTATGTGAATCCTCTTTGATTTGAAGGCTAGTTTCAACTTTTGTTTACAAGAGCCAAAGACCTCTTCACCTTCCATATGTGCAATTGTAATTATGTAAACCAATCTCGGGGAATATTTCAAAACTACATCTGCAAGTTGCTTCAAATGTCCATATTGGGTTGCTTTATGCAAGAGCAACTCATTCTTATCAAGCCCTTGGCCTGGTCAACCACCCTACTTGAAATGAAAATGAAATGTTGATTGTTTGAAAGTTTGAACATAGTCATTTGATGTCACAACATACAAACAAACTCCCCTTTTGCTAGATTGTTGAAGCCATACATTGTGCATTATCCTGAAAGGTTACACATGGGCATGTCTACAAGCTCTTTAGGAGAGAATTTTTGCAAGAAAAAATAAAGGTTGTTATGCAATATTAAAATAATTAAGAACATAGATGTGAACTTGTTAAAAAGGTGGGGTGAAAGAAAAGATGTGTGGGAGGGTTGAAAATAGTATATGTATTATAAATCCTCCCCATTATCTCACATAAAAGTGCCCAAACTAAGCCAACTTTCCAACTTTTGAAGTCCACCTTCATTAATGGCATTTGAGGAAAACTAAGAACAAAGGATTGTTGCATACCAAACATTAGCCTCTTCCAAAGAAATGACATTTTTATATTCATAGCACAATGTCCTATGTTTTCTTGCAACCCTAGCTTAATATGTTTTGTGTGTCTATCCATGGATTGACTCCAATGAAAAAAACAAGTTCGTTCTTTGTCAACCATTGTCTCACTTGCATCTCCACTACCATAGACAATTTGAATTGCATTCTAATTGGCTTGAGCGCTATTGACCATGAATCCTTTGAAGTTTGGATTGGGAACACCATTATTTGCCATGAACTTGTTTAGATTTTTCCACATTACACATTGAGCTTCTGTGTTTTCAGATTGCATATCACATATTGCAATCATCATCACCTTGTAGTAGAAAGAATCATACACATGGCAAGCAAATGTCGTCCAACCTTCAACATGTTTTACATGATCCAAACGGTTTGGAGGTCACCCCTGGTTTGCATTTGCTTGATTAAATCACAACCATTACCATCCCCATGCACAAAAATATGAATAAAAACACTTTTTCTCCAATAGATTACCCTGGAAAACAACTATCCCAAATAAAACAATAACCATTATTCACTTTAAGATCAAGAATGTTAAAAAATACCTTTTGTTCCTTAAATATGCTTGAAGGATGCAATTAAATTTTGGATGTTGGGGGAAGATAGTGCTATGAACTTGTCCATCACTTGGTGTAGTTTGTGACCTTTCAAAACTTCCACTGGCCCTTTTCCATCCTTGTTCAATAGGTGTTCAGAAAGAAAGGTTTTATTTGCAACCAATGCAATGGCCAATGTAGTAGCCCCTGGTGTGTGAGACACCTCCTCCTCGACTAGGAGTTTAACTTAATTGAGAACTTTTTAAAAGTGACCTTCCATCACTGGATGATCATGTGTACTTAAATTGACGCACCCTTAATCTCTTTGAAGGATTAAACTGTGAATCCAAAGGTGAAGATAATAAAGGAGAAGGAGTTGGGGCGCACTCCTTGGTTTGTAGCACTTCAAGGGTAGAGGGGCGTGTTGGAGCTCTAGGATGGGACTAGGAAGATTGACAAGCAAATCAATTACCCACATGGACTTGCACAAACCAAACAACAAGTTGGTTAATGTGTGGTTGGAGCACTTTGATGCATGGACGAGCCATAGGCAAACATGGACTTAGACAACTCACCATGGCCCGGACTTGGGGGAAGCCACCACCTTCCCCCTTATAATATTCTCTATGCTTGGCCACGAGGCCAGCACCCAAATGTCATTTTGTTCTAGAATTCCCAAAATTAGGACTCCCATCACTTTGGACGCCCATAACTTTGTCTATAGACCTTTGATTAAAGTGAGGTTTGAAGCAAAGTTGTAGCCCTTGTTGAGAGCTTTTTAACGATATATTGCATTGTTTGTAGACCTCTGATTGAAGTGAGGTCTAAAGCAAAGTTTTAGCCCTTGTTGAGAGCTTTTTAACGGTATGTTACATAGCACCTTCACGCAAGGAAATTGAGGCAATTACCGACTTTTAGTGGTCGGGAATCAAATTGCCAATTTGACTTATGATCCTTCTTTTGGCCATAACTTATGTTTCAAGAATCCAAATGGGTCATGCGAACCCATTTTAAACATCTACTTTCCAAGAGCTTTCTAATGATATAAACAACTTTTCGATCCAATGGGTTTTGGCCTTTGAAATGTGGGAGCTCATTTGGGAGTGTGAGAGTTCATTCCCTCACACTCTCCCACACTCCCGAGAGCATGAAATGTGACTCCTGGCTTCACTCTTGGCTTGCACCTTCGCAAACCCTAACCTTGGTTGCAAGCCCAAGGCTAAGGTCGCGATATAAATGAATAGCTACTCAAATCAAATTTACTTGTTTATGCACAATGTAATACATGCAAGTTACACACATATTAACATAGAAGGGGGTGTTGTTACAAATTTTGCAAAATGGTGGACTAGGAGAAAAACAACCTCCTTGAAGGTTATGAGCAACATCACTAATCCAAGTTGTTTCGTTTCTACATTTGTTAAGAAAAAAATAATGTAATCATCATTCCAACATTGCAAATGGCCTAAACAACGCGCTTTCCAAAAAGTAAACTTGAAATCGTTCTTGATGTTAGTCATCTTAACCTTGCACCACACATGGCCATCATGTTTCTTGTCCGTATTTTACATTTGCTTAAAGCCACTGTCGGGATTAATAATAGGGGGGAATTCAAACAAAACATCACCATTAAATGTGGTTGAAATGCAACGAACATTTTCAATGTGAAAGTTATTATAGTTTAAATCTCTCAACTTAAAACTAACATGTGTGGCAAATGACAATGCCCGGAAACAATCTACTGCACTCAACACAAAGGGAATGTGTCAAATGGAATATTGGGAATAAGTAGAAACCAAAGTATAATGTCTTGTGTGCAAAGAAGAGGTCAATGGGTAGAGAGAGATTAAAAGTGTTCCATCTTCATCGAACGAATTGAACAAATCTATGAACAAAGTTGAGATCGACACATTTTGGGACAACCTTTTGCTTGATATCCACAAGATACAAAGTCGCATTTGTAACAAATGTTGTAGTTTTCGATGTGAAAACAATATTTTGAAAACTTTTTGTAATATCTTTTGCAACAATCCTAAACCTTTTGGCATTCTTCTTCCATTCCAAACCAAAATCACCCAAGATTGGAATTTGATAAATGGATCTAATAGCATTGTTGTTGTCATCATACATTTTGTCCTTAGACACATGAACAAATCCCATATGGAAACCAAACATAGCACACAAACATTTCATTGTGACATGCAAGATTCCCAAGTTATTAACAAGAATGATGAGTTCAATTTACCCTTGGCATGAAAAATTATCATTTTACTAGAAATCAAACAAACCAAAGAATGAGGTAGAGACGTTATAAAAATGACAATGTTCTACATGAAAACAGATGACAAATAGAAAACAATGACATTGGTTTTAAAAATATAAATGATATGTTAACCTTGTGGGAAATGCCAAAGCAATAAAAAGAACAAAAGGAATGTTCAATGGAAAATATACTTTGATTTTCGCTGATGGAAAATACTCAACTAATTTGGGAAAAAGATGAAAAGTATGGCAAAACACAAAAAATGTTGGTGGAACTTATTGCTGTTGGTTATCAATACCAAATAAAGGAAAATGGATTGTTATGTAAAGAAAACTTCAAGAAATGATTAGATAAATGGACCTCATGTCATGTACACTTTATTATAGTTGTGACAACGTTAACGAAGGAATCTATAACCCTTTTGTAGAGAGGGCCTACCACATTCAATCAATTTGCCGGCAAACTAATTAACGAAATTTGACAAATACAAATAACTACTTTCATTGGAAAACACAATAACATATCTTTGCAAGTTGTCAACAACTCTCCATGTGCTTTTAATTCAATGTTGTTTTTCCCAATATATTGAACTTAAGAAAGTATATAGTAAGCACAATAGTCCAATTTTCATTCAATATCTCACAATATGCAACATTCATAATCACAAGATGCCATATAATTTGGAAAAATGGGAAAACCTAAGAACATAATTTATATCCTTATAACATAATTGTATTCTAGAAGAACCTTCATCACATATAGTATGGCCTTTATTAAATAAAACATAACATAAAAGAAAAAATATTTGTTTATGCTTCAAGGTCCAACATGAAATCTTTTCTCAATAATATCCATAGATGTTGCCAACAATGTGTAGAAATGTGACTCCCAAGAAAGGAATTTTGATTCATGTTTAAATGGGAGATGGTTTTTTTTTAATTTTAAATTTAAGAAGATGTACGATAATATAAAAGATGGGTATTTGCTGATGTTTAATTAACATTGATTCAATTGATGATTTAATAAATAAATTTAAACACATATCCTAAATTTTCTCTGGATTAATCAATAAAAAATAACTACACATGTATAATAAATTATATATTGGGGAAAATTATTTGGGAAAAACTTATTAGGTCAAAAGAAAAATAACCTGAATAATAATATGTTAAGATAGGATAAATTAAATATTAAGAGGCAAATTTGGGATACATATTTAATAAATTGAACTATACAAATTTAACCACATGGGATCAGAAATAAACATCATAATCCATAGAAATAAATTTTTAGTTCTAAAATAAACAAAACATAATTTGTCCCAACCTTAGCCTTGGGTTCGCGACCAAGTCAAGGGCTTGCGAAGGTGTGGGCCAAAAGTGAAGCTCGGGAGTCACATTTCATGCTCTTGGGAATGTGGGAAAGTGTGAGGGAATAAAGCCGCACACTCCCAAGTGAGCTCCCACTTTGGGAGTTAGAGTCCCAATGGAATTTTCAGAGAACGATTATAGGGGTCAAAACCCATTGGATTGAAGAATTACTTTTATCATTAGAAGGTTTTTGAAACGTAGATGTCTAAAACGAGCTTGCATGACCCATTTGGGTACTTAAAACACGAGTTATGGCCAAAAGAAGGGTCGATAATCAAATAGCCAATTTGATTCTCAACCATTAAAAAGTCAGGAATCACCCTAATTTCCTTGCATGCAAGTGATGTGCAACATACCATTGGAAAAATATTAATAAAGGCTATAACTTTGCTTTAGACCTCACTTCAATCGAAGGTCTGCACACAAAGTTATGGGACTCCAAAACCGCAAGAGTTTTAATTTGGGGAATTTCAGGACTCCCATTTGTGGGAGTCTCATGATAAAATGACATTTGGGTGTTGGCCTCATGGCCAGGCACAAATAATATTATAAGGAGGAAGGTGGTGACTTCCCTTAACTCCAGGCCATGGTGAATCTTTTAAATCCATGTTTGCCCATGGTTTGTCCATGTACCAAAAGTGTTCCACCTACGTACTAACCAAATTGTTGTTTAGTTTGTACACATACATGCAAGTAATTGATTTGCTTATCAATTTTCCTAGTCTTCATCCCAGAAGTCTAACACACCCTTTTACCCCTAAAGTCCTACGAGTTAGGGAGCGCACCTTAACTCCTTCTCCTTCCATTGTCTTCACCTTTGGACTCGTAGTTGAGTCCATCAAGGAGCTTGCGGGTGCGTCACATGGTATCAGAGCTTTGGTAGAGCTTGATCCACTTATTAAGGAGTTCCGATGGCACCGAAGAGGACCCGTAAGCTAGTATAGGACACCATGGTGGAAGAACCCACCGAAGACCTCGATGTTCCATTTGAGGCCATTAGGAAGGAGGAACAAGAGGATTATGAAGATCAAGAAGATCATGACAACCGCGATGACCATGAAAATGAAGAAGAGTAACCACAATCATTTTCATTCTAAACACTCAGCCGTGGAACTTGCCCAATTTTATTTAAAGAGCTATACATGGTGGAAGACAATGAGGCAAGAGGAAGGGAAAACCCATGGTTACACATGGGAATTCTTCAAGGAATGCATTGAATTGGAATTCATTCAAAAAAATTTGACTACATCTCAAGATGTAAACTTTGTGACCTTGTGAATGCTACAAATGACAACTTGCGCCGATATGTGAGGGCGTATTCCAAACTCATGTTTGGAAATCTAATATATGCATGAGTTGGACCATGTGTGCCATTTTGTGATGGAGCTTTCGACTTGGGCCAAACGCAAGCTTGAGGAGAATTGGCTCACCTCATTATTCAAGGCCATCATGAAAATGGAAGGCTTTTCGAATGTGGGACGGGGTGAAAAATCCACGTTCAAGAAGGAAAAAAAATTCCTTCACAAGAAGGCACGCCATGAAGGATAATGGAATCAATGGCAAGACACCTCAAAAGGGGAAAAGTCCAAAAAAATTTAAGGCTCAAGTTTCAAACCCAAAGGAACTTTCTTTAAGAAAGGGGTTCCTTTAAAAGGGAGCCAACCCAAGGGAGATGCTAGTGGGAAGCCCAAAAGAGCATGTTTTAATTGCAATGAAGTGGGACATTGTTCCAAAGATTGCCCCCAAACCTAAACTAGGGAATGGGGGTCTAAGGTAATTGCCCTTATCGCCAACCTAGCCCAAAGTGAACGTAATCGCCTTATTTTCCTACAAGGGAAGTGACGCACTCCCGATTCCTTGAAGGACCCAAATGTGAGTCCTAAACAGAAAACAACGAAAGGGCAAAAAGTAGGGGCACACTCCCTGGTTCGCAACACTGTCGAGGGGTAGAGGGGTGTGCTGGAGTTTCGGGATGGGACTAGGAAAAGTGACAAGCAATTTATTCACTCACTCGGATCTGCATTCAACCAACCACAAGTTGGTTAGTACTATGTTGTAACACCTTTTAGTGTTAGGACACGCCACAGGCAACTTTGGACTCACAAAAATCACCATGGCCTGAACTCAGGGGAAGCCACCACCTTCCCCCATATAGTATTCTCTACACCTCTCCATGAGGCCCACATCTAAATGGCCTTTTTGTCCCGGGATTCCCAAAGGGTAGTCCCGAAATTGTTAAGGTTAGACTCCCACAACTTTGTGAGGCCATAACTTCTTACTTAGACCTCTAATCGGGATGAGGTCTGAAGTAAAGTTGTAGCTCTCGTCGAGAGCTTTCCAACAATGTATTGCATTCCATCTGCACACACAGAAATCGGGTCGATTCCCGACTTTTTGTGGTCGGGAGTCAAACTGCCAATTTGATTCCCGGCCTTTCCTTTTGCCATAATTTATGTTGCAAATGTCCAAACGGGTCATGCGAGCCCATTTTAGACATCTACACTTCAATTTCTTTCCAATTATATAAATAACTTCTCAATGCGAGGTGTTTTGACCTTTGCAATTTCTCTCTGAAGGTTTGGGAGTCCACCGGGACTCCAACTCCCAAAAGGAGAGCTCACTTGGGAGTGTAAGTCTTCATTCTCACAATCTTCTTGGCCCGCGCCTTTGAGACCCTTTTGCCTTGGTCGTGAACCCAAGGCTAGGGTTGCGATAGGAAGGTTTTTAAGTAAGAAGTGTTATGTCTTTTGGACATAGGGGCTTCCCACAACTTCATAATTTGAAAAAATGTTGAAAGAATGGAGGTCTAATTAAAGGAGCTCAAGGCGCCCGTTGAGGTGCACTTTGTAGATGGGGTTCCCAATCCCATCACATTGCAAGCAAAAGACGTGCCTCTTCAACTAGGGAATTGGAAAGGAAAGGTGGATTTGTTAGTTTCCACCTTAGGGTGAATGGAATGCATTTTGGAAATGGAATTCATCACCCATAATAATGTGCTCATAGAAGGGCACAATAGGCTAATTAGAATCCCATCCAAGAATGGGGTTGTTTGGGTGAAGGCACATGAAATGCCTAATGTGGGTGGATTGACCATCCACTTGATGTTAGGAAAAACTTTGGAAAAGGAATGCATGGGAGGTTATGGCATGTTGTGTATGATGTATGTGTTGGAGGAATTTGAGCCAAAGGAAGTTACCAACTTGGTGGGTTCTCCCAAGTGCATTAAGTGAATCTTGGATGAATTATCAGATGTGATGCCTAAAGAGTTGCCCCTAAGAAGACAAATTGCCCATGCAATCGAGGTGATGCCGAGGATGGAATCTATTACCAAGGGCACATATTGAATGAATCATGAAGAGTTGAAGGAACTTAAGGTTCACCTTGAGGAACTCCTCGCAAATGGATACATCAAACCTAACAAGTCACTATATGGGGCACTCGTCTTCTTTGTTCACAAGAAGGATGGGATGTTGAGATGTGTGTGGATTATAGAACCTTCAACAAGGTGACAGTGAAAAATCGATACCCATTACCTCGAATTGATGATTTGTTTGATCAACTCTCGGAAGCTAAAATGTTTAGTAGGATTGACTTACATTCTAGGCATTATCAAATTCAAATTGTAAAAAAGATGAAGAAAAGACCGTTTTTCGCACGAGGTATGGCTCATACGAGTTTTTGGTGATGCCTTTTGGATTCATCAATGCACTCACCACATTTTGCACACTCATGAATGACATTTTCCAGGAATGGTTTGATGACTTTGTGGTTGTATACATAAATGACAATTTGGTCTATAACAATTCTATGAAGGAACATGTGGAACATCTCCACAAGGTGTTCCAAAGGTTGAGAAAAAACAAGTTATACATTAAGTTCGAAAAATGAAAATTCGAGGTGATGGAAGTGGATTACCTTGGACATAGGATCACCCAAGAAGGCTTGAAGATGGATGACTACAAGGTGAAAGCAATTTTGGATTAGGAGCCACCTAGGCTTTAAAATCATTTTTAGGATTGGCCTCTTATTATCGCAAGTTCATCAAGAATTTTGTGAAGATAGCCATGCCTTTGACAAACCTTTTGAAGAAGTCATCCAAAATTTATGAATGGGATGAAGCATGCAATGAAACCTTTGAAACCTTGAAAGGCATTTTGGTGAAAAAACCTTTGTTGAAATTGCCCGACTTTGATTAAGATTTTGAAATCCACTCTGATGCTTCTGACTTTGCAATTAGAGGAATCATAGTGAAAGATGGAAGGTTGGTGGCATTTGAAAGCAAAAATTTGAGCGAGATGGAGCGAAGGTGGCTAACACATGAAAAGGAAATGTGAGTCGTGATACATTGTCTCAAGATTTAGGGCCATTACATAGGCTCCAAATATGTGGTGGTGTGGATTGATAATGTCACCTTGAAATATTTTGCCACTCAACCAAAGTTGTAATCAAAACAAGTGAAATGGCAAGACACCTTGGCCTTGTTCAATGTGGACATTCAACATAAGCCCGAGAAGGATAACATGGTGTTCAATGCGCTAAGTTGAGAACACCAACTTAAGGTGGTGTATGTGGGGGAAACAAAACTTTAAAAGGATTGAGATGGTTAGACATGGGATGACCATGTGCATAATTGTGCACCATGTCATCTTCCTAATGTTGATGACCAAATGGACCCATCTTTAGTCATGGTTCTAGTTGGCCTACAATGTATGTTGTGTGGGCAAGCTTTAAGAGTTGCCACTATGTTGATTTGTGACAAATGTTCTCCAGGTTGGCATATGGGATGTCACATGCCACTAATTGAAAAACTGCTAATTGGAAAATGGTTTTGCCTTTTATGCACCCAATAAACTTAGGTTCCCAATGTCATATAATAGAACTAATCTAAGGTTTTTCTTCCATGGTAATTCACATTTCGTTAGGGATTTGAAGGATTACAGATAGATAGCTAACGATGGGGCTCACATTTGCATTTGGTTTAATGGTCCTTTTTCTTTGGAACCAAAGTGTTTTTCCATGGTGGATTTCCAATAAGTAATTTTATGACGTTATTTGGTTTAGGGGGAACTCAGCCCCAAATAGGGGGTGGTTCGGATGTGGTGTACCATTCAAGGTATTTTTATGTTATGTGTTGTGAATGTGGTGACAATGATGGTTATAGGTGTTGACATAGGAGTGCACGATAATTGTTAGATGTGTTAGTTTAGATGTTCAATTAGGTCTTAGTTAATTAGGGATAAATTGGGTTAGTTAAACTAATTAGTTAATCTTGAACCAATTCATGTGTGAACGGGGTTCGAGATATTTTTCATGGGATATAATCCCATCTTATGTGACCTCAAATCATTTTTGGTGATTTGAGATTCAAAAGCATAATTTTTGCTTTATAGTTTTCTTTGTTGTACAAGTCATAGTAGTGACATACGAAATACGAGTATTTTTCGAAGGTGCTCAAAAAGAAGTATTTTCAAGTATTTTTAAAAAAACATTATAAAAATACAAAGGCTTGAAAATTGGCCTTTGTATCAA
>Ga0116230_10006212_pt1 | contig 11765 bp, 6 predicted proteins | sample S1TSphfallax_3_FD_88678 | JGI IMG/M metagenome (GOLD analysis project Ga0116230, IMG submission 88678) | Host-associated microbial communities from peat moss isolated from Minnesota, USA - S1T2_Fd - Sphagnum fallax MG | ecosystem: Host-associated > Plants > Peat moss > Unclassified | place: USA...
AGTCTATCCTTACAAGCTTGTTGCAGCTTGAAGGATGATACTCTTGACTTTTTTAATTAGCTATGTCTCTTGAGTGCTAGCCAACATCATGACTAAATCTTGCCATTGCTTTCAGAAATGCAATGGAAACTGATGATCCAGATGTTTGTATAATGGATTGTGTAAGATTTTGGACTGATTACTATACTTTTCTCTACAACCACTATTATGAGTTGTTGATGCCAGTGGGTAGTCATGGCAGCTTGTCACTGGTATTCATGATGAAACTGATGGTTTGACACTTTGTGAGCAACTTCCATAATGTTGTGACTGCACTTATTGTCACATTACCTTTAAATTGTTATTGTGGAGATTTCTCTGCAATTTCATAGATATATATTCCTTGGGAGGTCTCAGTCCTTGCTGCTTTTTCTTGAGAGGATTGGTTCCACAGAAGACCATAGGCATTTTAGTGGTAGACAGCTATTGCAAAGTGGTCTTGGCTTGAAAATGCCGTGATATTTAAGGGACTTGCATGTGAGGTTTACATGCTAGATTGGAAGAGCACTGGTCTTCCAGCATGCAGATTCCATGTCTGACAGTCCAGTGTCAAGGCCAACCTTGAGGGCTCCCTGCTGAAATTGATACATCCATCCCTAGTTCCCTTAGAATTGGGATCAAGGAATGGGAAATGCCAGATGTCAGAAGGGGACTGGGAGGGCCATTGAAGGGAGCATAATTCACATCTGTCATCACTGCACAAAAGGAAAACATGGCCACTTTTCTTGCAACAAAAAAGAGCAAAGGTGATAAGGGGTGAGAGATTAAGGGAACAATGGAGGAATGGGCTAGGAAAATTGGGGTTTGGAGACACAGCATTATGCTCTAGTGCTATTCAAGAGAAGCATCATTCAAAGCATCCAGGATAATAAACATCAAAGTACAAAGGTAGAGTGTGACTCAATTGTTTCTCTTACTAGACAAGCTTAAGAGCATGTAACCTGGCTTTAAACCCTCTGACAGGGAAGAAGTCAGCATCAATCAGGAAGAAGATATGCCAGAAAAACAAGCTGCACTGGGCAAGGGAGTATGGACCAGTGTGAGGACATGTAGGCGATAAGGAAAGCAACATTTGGGGCAGAAGGGTCACTCACAGCATTTGTAAGGGCATCAGCAGGAAATTACAAATTACTATGATGCAACAGGAAAAACATCATCCACCTGATATCCAAAGCAATGGCAACTTTGTGCTCTAAGGACAGCAACAGCAACAATGTGACTCCTGAAAACAGAACCTTGCATGCAAGCCAGAGTGATGAAAGGCTGAAGCATCAAATGGTTGAGAGGCACTCTCAAAAGGAAATGCCTAGCTATTTATTACAATCAGATTGTTTTTGAAAACCTCAAAAATTCCCAAAACCCACAAAGCAAGCAAACAACAATTGTAGGTATGCCAGGATTACATCAGACATACTTCAAGCAAGCAACAATGGGTGAAAATTGAATGCAATCTAATGGAACATGAACAGGAATGAAGGTCAGATGATGAACAATCTTACAAGGAGGCTTGGAAGCATTGCCAACTTCCTTGGAGTTCACCTTGAGACAAAAACTCCAAGCATGTCCATCATCAAACAACTTCAAATTTTCTAAACTCAATCCTTAGCAATTTCTAGTAAGCTTTGGTACAATGTAAAGACAGTGAAAAGGTGTTTCATAGAGATGCAATGTTCTACTCTCCAGTCTAGGGAATTGTTTCATACATAGTAGATAGCAAAAAGTTGTCTAAAGAGAAGATACAAGACTAGAATTGCACCATTTGCAAAGGTTTTTTACTCAAAATATGGAGCTAGATCCTCCAGAGTACAACAACAACAATATTCTTCTTAATGAAAGTTTTATCTCTGCACCTGATCAATATAATGGAAATATGAAAAGGAGTAACACTACAACATACCTAATAGCATTTCAAACTCTAGTGTAGCACTAAACAAAAACACAAACACCAACACATATAAGCAAAGCAATGTGAAACAAAGAGATTGAAAGCAAAAGTTAGAAAACCAAGTCATGAGACAACTTATAAACATGATGGTTGCTTGACATTGTAGAACTTCATAAAACACAAGCTAAAGAAATACATTGGTTGTAGCCGACTTCCCCACACCTAGGTGTTGGCCCTTTTACACAAATGAACTTCATAATTTCTTGCACCGCAACAATTTGAAATATTCAAATTGGGGTTACCATGCCACATTTCCTTCAATATTATAATTCTTTCAGCAAATGGTGCCAATTATTAATAACAAATATGACACTTAAATCTGAAGGCCACTACTACTAATCTTACTATGAGCAGTTAAAAATTGAAAGTGTGAACCCCAAATTTGTTCACTTCTTGAGGTTTGTGCCAAGCAAAATGAATTCTGTCACAGATGAAAAGGAATCTATCTGTACGGTTAGGGGGAGTTCAACCTCAATTGTGCATGATTTAGCATGAACTACAACTCAGTTGCCACACCACCTCCTTCAGTGCATCTCCAACCACAATTGCAAATGAGCAATATGCACCCCCAGTTGAGTTCACTTGTCTGCAAGTTGACCTCTTGATTTGAACTACAATGTCAAGTCAAGTCCACATGAACCACACCATAGATCCACATCCACTCGTGGTCTGGCTTTGTTAAGAGGGCACATTCAACTAGTATGATAGCTATGAAATACAGCAGCAACATGGCTGTTGAATAGTTGGCATTGGATTACTCTGCTCTGATGCCTCGTCCTCTGGGTCTGTTCTGGTGTCATATCCACCTAGCCATCATTTCATAGAGTAGTTAAATCGCATGTTACATGACATAAAATGTTTTTGCATTTTATTAGTAGCATTTTAAGACCTTAGCATATTTGGGTACAAGGCAATGTAAAGGCCCAGCTTTTTGGTGTAATGTGGTCTTCAAAATGTCAACTAATTAGGTTTTTATGCCAAGTAAGGCCCTTGGAGTTGAGCATTTTTCAAATTTAAGCCCCAATTTTAGTTCCCACCTTGCAGCAAGCCCTTGTTTGAGGAATGCCCACTTATCCCACACATTTGGGGCATTTCCATCGTAAGCTCCTTACACCCTGGTGCCTCCTCCGGTGGGTCTGATCTCCCTATTGCTGCCTTCTGCACCGGTGCCTCCTCCGGTGGGTCTGATCTCCCTATTGCTGCATTCTGCACTGGTGGCTCCTCCGGTGGGTCTGATCTCACCACGCTACCTTTGTTTCCTTGCATAGGGTAGTTTGAAGACAGGTTACATGATATAAAATGCGTATGCACTTTATTAGCAGGGTTTAATGTTGTATTCCTTTGGGATCGAAGGCACTAAAAAGCAATAGCTTTTGGGCCTAATGTGGGCCTAGAAATGTCAACTAATTACGTTCGTATGCTGAATTCTCCTTGACTTGCAACTGGAATCATAAACTCTGGAAACAGCGTTCAAGCAGGGAACAAACTATGGTCTTGATGAAGTGTTCTTGCCAATCGAAAAGTCAAGTGGGAAGACTTCGACGTTGTGTAACATAGTAATAAGACCTATCCTCCAATGCTCATCAATTGTATTAGAAAGGAAAATGTGAACAGTCCTTAGGAAAGCTATTAATGTGCTGACGAAAATTTGCTTACTGTCGTTACGTTCACGCGTCTCGACAAGCTCAAGATACATGTCCTTGCCATCATCCCACAGCTGCAGAGTTGATTCATTTTGGATATTGTAGTCCAGAAGAGCCCGTCCATCCTCCAACTGCTCGTCATTGAAAAGCAACCACTGCTGATCAAGAGGGATGCCTTTCTTCTCCTGGATCTTAGCCTTGACATTGGCGAGGGTGTCAGAGCTCTCCACCTCAAGCGTGATGATATTGCCCATCCAAGTCTTAACGAAGATCTGCATAATGAAAACGCTTCCAAGAAAAAACACTTCAAACCAATTTGTGCCTCCAAACAAACCTGAACAGAAAACCAGTATTGAAAGGGGAAAAACAAATTAGGGCTCGTAGCAAGAGCAGGGTTTAAATTTTCCCAATTTTGTGTGCTAGGTGGAGTCGCAATCGTCAACAAGAGGAAAAAGCAAAAATTTGGCTGGAAAGATTTTTGAATCCTTGCTTCGTTTTGGCGACCTCTAGAACGTACTGTCTAAATATTGAAACTTGAGACTTTTTTCCCTCAGAATATGGCGACTTTGGCCTTTTTATTTATTTTAATAGTCCTTTGTATTCTTCACACTAGATTTTCTGTTTTGTCGCGATGGTTCAAAATTTCGCCACCAAAGAAAACACTGCAGCGGCTAGAAGGTGCTAGAGAAGAAGGGCAATCGAAGTAAGCAGCAGCTCTGGTCCTTCGTCCACGGCTTATTCTCTCTCTCTAGAAAAGTCTTTTCCTCAATATCTACCATATTGCCCGAATCTTCCGACCGTAGCAGGGAAGTGTCGACAGTCATGAAATAGACTAAACATCTTGTTCTCTCAATGCCACGATGTTGCGATTTAGTTGTATTGTGAAGGTTGGGGGTTGGGAGAGTGTGAAAATGATAAGCATTTGGGAATTTGGTGGTACCAAATCTCAGAATCACTCTTTCTTGCCCCAAAAGTATCGATACTTTTCTCTCTTGGGAATATATAAAAGTGAAGTTCACGTGCTATTTCCCTATTTTGCCAAGTTTACTTTTGATGTTTCCCGCTCTCCACTTTGCCAAATTGTGAGGTGAGATTGCCGGATTCTCACGTTGTCGGTCTGCATGCACAACTTGCCAATTCCACAATTCTATTTTTCTATTATGCCAAATTGCTTAGTCCACTCCACCCTATGGACTGTCCGAATGAGCTTCAAGCTGCCCACAATTTCTGAGGTCTGAATGTTCCTTCTGATCTGCTTTTGTTGGGCTCCAGAAAATCACACTGCCCCTGTGATTTCTGTTTTTTTTCCACAGGCTGCCTAGAGCTCCTCCCTCTTTTTTCCCTCCTCTTTCTCTTCATTGTTGTTTTTCATTTTTGACTTGATGGACCTTTGAGGCCCTTTCAAAATTGAAATTTACCCCCAAAATTATCTTTGAAAATAATGATATTCAGAACAAATTGAAAGGGTTTGACTTCAAATTTCATGTTTTTTTTTTAAAATCCATTTTTGTGAGTGATGTGCACTTGAATCTATCCTAATGGAATATTTGAGGCATTTGCTCGTTGTAAACTTTGAAATGAAGGCCTAATAGAAATGAAATGCTCTTGGGCCATACCAATGATGCATCAACTGATAGTGCATTCCCATTCCTAGTAACTTCCAACTAATGTTATGAAAACGTGCCAATCATATCTAGTTGCTTTTGTTAATTGTTGATCTTCGTCCTAGCAAGAATCCTAGTTTGCAGAATAATGGAAAACAAATATTTAAAAAATGCAAAGTCAAAATAAGAGTTTCATAAAGATAAGCAAATGGGAAGCTCACAATTGTGCTACAAAGAACTCAATTATTTTGAATGGACACTTTTGTGTTAATTTGGTGTTGATAGTAGAGATCAGATTTGTTTGCAACACGAAAAATATTGAAACCCTACTTTTTCCATTAGACCAAATCTTGGCATCACTTTCTAAACAACAACAAAGTTTTTGCTCAGCAAAGAAGAAACTCCTTCAGAGGGCATGTTGAGCCATCTCATAGGCTGCATGCAAATTATTTTCCTGAAATTGATTGTAATAATAGGACACTGGGATACCTACATATTAATTAGTTCATGGGTGTGCACATAACTTCTTCTTTTTTCTTTTTGAAAGAGCCATATTCATTGGTCCATCATCAAAAAAATTTGAAACTTTGAGCTCTCCCCAATGGAAGGACCTCTTTGGACCCCAGTTTCAAAATAGAGAAAAATGTATCCCCCTCTAGCCTACCTTTTCAGGTTATATACATTGGAGTTGAACTTAGGGGAAAATCATATGGAGTAAAACCAAGTTGCTCTTGGGAACACCTTGGGGTACACATTGGGAACAAGGGAAAAAATTAGAAGTCCTAAAATCATCTTTTTGGAGATCTTCCTTCATTAGATTTTGACCAAAATTAATAAAATCACCAAATTTCTTCATACGGTTCAAGTAGGTAGTGCAAAGAAAAAGAAGGATATGTTCACCAAAATTTACCTTCATATTTAGCTTCTACCCATATTTGGTTAAATCTTCCTGTAGAGTATCACCACTTTGCATACATCATAGAATTGACCCAACAATAGAAAAACACTGGGACTCACAGGGGTGCAAACATTTCTCTTGTATGTTCTGATCATAGTGTTGAACAAAGTGTAACAACTTTGGGATTCAGAACTCTCATTTTTGACCTTGCAAGAGCCGGGTTCTTGCAGGTGTCAAGAGGATCTCATGTCTCATAGTGAAGGTCATGCGGAGTGGAATGTATGGGGTTCCTGAAGTTCAATTGGGGGTTGTTCAAAATGAGGTTCTCATATTGAAGGTGCCCAACTACGTGTGAGAACCTCCGGACCAATTCACTCCAATAGAATGGTGATTTGGCCTTCACAACAGTGAACAGACTGGTGGAACAGAGGATTTGAACACGTTCAGTGGGGAAGCATTTAATATAACTACTGATGTAGCCTTCCACGTCAAGGATCTCTTGGGATTAAATTCTCACTTTATAAAGCCTATGTGTGTTTTCTTCTGACATGGATTTTAAACCCCTAATAGGATGAGAATGGGCTTCTGGAGAATACAACCGGGTGGTCCATCCCATAACCACCATGGGTATTAGAGCTGGGATTATATAATGCTTGAGGCCATTCTAGTTCTCACATAAACTGGAATTGTCAATTCTTATTGAGAGAACTGGCCTAATAATCGACATGAAAATCAGCCCCATTCATGAGACCTGCCCAACTGTGATTTTGATTTCAAATTGTCATTTTTTTCAAATCCATTTTTGTGTGGGATGTGCATTTGAAGCTATCCTAATGGGATGGAAATTCATCCATGAAAATTCAAGAAATGGGATGAAATAAAGTTCCTACAAGAAATAAATTTTATAATTTTATTTCATCCATGAAGTGTAAATGTCACATGTGAATTCAAATCATTGAACTTGAAATCTGTGTGCTAAACCTCCTTAGCACAACCCCTGTTTTCTTTTCCAAGAAGTAAGTTTGGGTCATATGTTGAAGGCCTTCACATCATAAATGTCCATAGCCAAGGGGTATCCCTTTTGGCAACCCTAAATTCATGCATGAACTTTCCTCCCTTCCATTCCCCCCAATTTGGAAATGCATGATATTTTCTGCATGTGCATCCATGAAATTTGGATGGCTTTCAATGAAAAAAATAAAATTGTCAATGAAACTACACTTCATGGGTGAAATAAAATGATAGATTGTATTTCTGGACAACATACCAGAGAGGGGCCTGAATGGAGGAGGTGGGGGGGTTGTATTGGGCCCCCTAAACCTGTCCAGCTTTTTATATAATGGTTACTATTTCTTACCTTTTTTTTCAATGTTGCCCCTGTGTTGATATGGTGCCGAATTGTCATGCAAAAAATGACATGCAGGTGAATTTGTAGTCATGGGTATGCAGAAAAAAATGCCAAAAAATTCCATAAGAAATTGTAATGTACTCACGGTTTAAGACCCTTGATATATTTCATGACTGCTGACACTTCCCTGCCACTGGTTAGAAAGCCAGAAACGGTCAGAAAATTCAAACAAACAGGCAGATATTGAGGAGAAGACTTCCCAAGAGAGAGAATAAGCTGCGGATGAAGGACCAGAGCTGCTTACTTTGATTGCCCTTCTCCAGCTCATTTTAGCCGCTGCAGTGTTTTCTTTTGGTGGTGAAATTTCCAACCATGGCCACAAAAAAGAAAAACTAGCGTGAACAATACAAATAATTTTTAAAGAGAAAAATAGGCCAAAGTTGCCATATTTTGAGAGAAAAAAGTCTGAAGTTTCCATATTTAGACAGTAGGTACCTAGAGCTCACCAAAACTAAGCAAGGATTCTAAAACGTTTCCAGCCAAATTTGGCTTGTTCCTCTTGTTGAGGGTTGCAAGTCCACCTACCTCACAAAATTGGGAAAAATACCCTGCTCTTGCGACTAGCGCTAATTTGTTTTGCCCCTTTCATTCCTGGCTTTGTGGCTGGGTTTGTTTTCTGGCACAAGGTTTGAAGTGTTTTTTCTTAGAAGCGTTTTCATTATGCAAATCTCCCTTGAGAATTGGATGGTTTAGAATCTTTTTTAAATAAGAATTTGTAGTTCACATATAATTTGAATTTTTTTGTAAAATAGTCATTTTTTAATTACAATAATTATTTTTATTTTATATTTATTATATTTTCTATGATTTGACCATATTTTAAAAAGTAACAAAATATTTTAAAACATTTTAATTATTCATTTATCTATGAATCATGTAGTGACAACTTGTGGATAACTAGATAGCTAGTTAGTTATATATTTAAAATTATTAGTTATTTAAGTAGTTGATAATGAATACTTAATATTTGTAGTGTATAGTTTACATGTTAAATATATTCATTATTAATTATTTATTTATTTAGTGAGGCATGTACTTGAATTATTTTGAAATTAAAAGTAAAATGAGTTTTAGGTTAATTTGTGAGAAAATTGCAACTTCAAAACTTATTTGATATTGTTTTTTCTTCATTCATATTTTGAACATTATATAAACAAAGGGTATGGTCATGCAATTTCACATTACAAAATTTGTGCATATGGGATGAACCAATCAAAAGGTTTAATCCAAAACAAAAATACAAATTATGTACAATTCTAAACTACCTACCTTCCCAACCTATTTAAGTACTTAGTTAAGTAGGTACCTTGTTTGACCTACCTTCCTAAATCAGCCTATGTACCAACCTTTTTACTTAAATAAGTAGGTAGGTATGTAGCCTGGGTTTGTAAACACCTATTTATGCACCTTCAACTTTAATATTAATATTTTGTATTAAATTCATTTTCTAAGTGTCATGTGGCACATTTACATTGGGTCGCATGTTAGAATATAGATCATCCAAGCATTTAATTGAATGTTTTATATTATTTCAAAATGATATTTATATTTATATTTTTAATAATTAAATATTGAGACACATGGCATCACATCATTTGCCTTCAATTGTGACTAAAATAATTGCATCTTAATTACATGTGACAATATATATATAATGGAGTCAAATGATGAACTTTTATTTATTAATTTTTCTTTCATCCAATACTCGTTGTCATGTGCAATTAATATCACATGTGACTTGTCCAAATCAATTAATGAATTTTTAGTCACAAATGTTGCTTGGAACTAAAATTTAATCATAGAAATTATTGAAAATACATGTTTTTCTTCTAATGTATGAACGGAAAAAAAAACATTGGAAAAAATGTGGTGAAAAGAAAGCCCTAAACAATCATGTGAAAAAAATGAAATTTTTAGGAGGCAATTTCATTTTTTGACACAAAAGTTTGGGTAGGCAAGAAAAAACATTCATGTCCTAGACAACCTAAAAAATTTAAAACTTGTGGGTAATTTGAAATTGATTTGTGCAATCCATAAGGTAATTTGGACTTCACAATTTGACAAAATAACAAAATAGTAATGTAATTTGACAACTTGAAGCTGTGGATTTATAATATATTTGGAAATTAAACAAAATCAACCTTGCAACCTGGCAAAGTAAAACTACCAACAACAAAAGTGAATTTGACAAAATAGCCCAATTTGGAATTGACATTTCTTTATTTCATAAAAAAAAATTCAATATTTATTTACATTGAAACACAATAATAAACCTAACCAACAAGCCATTAACACCCCAAGTCAAATTTCAAGTCAAGTTCCATGATAAAAGGTTGGCAGGTTTTTCACTTCGACATCAATGGTTTTGGATTTTTTTTTTTTTGAAACAACTTATGTAATTATTTAAAAGTTAAATTTAATAATTTAATTGATGAATGGATTTTATAATTTAATTATGGTTTGGTCATAGTTTCAATTAATGTGCATTGACTCATACATGATAATTCATGTGGAAATTTTTTTGACACATTTATGTAGATGTTAAATCACATACAAAGTTATGTGATGTGCAAACTTTAGGGGAAAAAAAAATTATTATTTTTTGTTAATATATAAATGAATGTTTGTGACTTTTGAAAACATTTTCACTTGATAAGAACAAGTTATATGATTGCAAAGTTTTATAAAATTAAATTCTGAAAAGAATTAAAAGTTTAATCTTTAAAAATATTACCTTAATTTATGAATGTATGAAATCCATGATAGGATAATGGTGTAACATAAAAGCTGCACATAGAAAATTTGTCACCAATTGTGGCCTGCGCTAATAACCCCATTATAAACTGGGGTTACTTATTTATTTATTGTGATATTTCAGGCTCAAATTTGGTTGATGAAATCATCAAGTGGGTGGGTTTCAAGTGGAATATTTGTTTGTGAATATGTGGGAAGATATTAACCCATATTCCCTCCTTGAATGCAAGGGTGTAGAGTGGCACTCTACACCTCCAAGACCTAATACCAGAATCGCCAGCCGGGATTAGTATGTGACTTGGAGTATTAATCTCAACTTTACAATTTATATTCTTATTATGGTGCATCCACACTTGATGTTAAGTCATTGTTAAATGAAAATCTAGGCGACATCCTAGGTGTCACCCAATGTTAAATGGGTGATAGCTTAATTTTAAGTGAATGTTAGCTTAACATAAAATGTTCATGCTAAGTAGGTGTAAGTCCTAAGTGACTAGCATGGTGTTAGGGGACTCAACACTACAGTCCTAACACCAGGTGTGAATGCACCTCTATAATCATTAACAATTTAGATTTTAATTTTGGCAAGCTATTTTCATCATGCCATTCATGATCTATGTATGACTCATGTGCCTCTCATGTGTTATAACTTATAAGTTAGGTTCATGACTCACTCTTCATGAGCTTACTCCCTATAGCTCTCCAAATGATAATAGCTCTCCTGTCATCATATCTCATCAATTTGGAACTAGAATCAGTCCTATATTGACCATGTCACAATTGAAACCAAAAGTGAGTTTTAACTCCTAATTAATTTTGAAAGAGACGGAAATTAATCCTTTCAAGAGTAGGTGAAGTGGACCACTTTTGTAATAAAGCAGGAATTTTTGAGATTTAGTTATTGGAAAATTGATTGTGTCAAAAACAATCATCGTTAATTGGTGCATGTTATATGAGATTATGTGTTATATCACATTTGAGTTCATTGGATATTCAAGTTCAATTTTGTCAATGTTTTCGATTTTTGAGAGGTCCCAACTATCTCTTTGCATGAAATGAGCAATGTGAGATGAAACATTCATGGTCAGGTTCCCTAAAAAAGTTCATTAATGTATAAATGTGAAAAACCTTTATGTCCATTTTGACATGAAAAACATTATGTACATTTTTATCAGTTGGTACATGGACATGTTAGGCTTGACCATGGATGACATCTATTTGGAGTATGGCAAAGTGATTCTATGGAGAAACAAAGATTTATCAGCATAGGGACATTTTGGATAGTTTTGAAAACTAGGCATGATGTTTAAAATTGTCTTAACAACAATGACCATATTGAAAATGTTGGGCATATATATGAAATGGATGTGAGGGATGATGGAAAAAGTATGGGGATGTCATCCACAAATTTTGGCCATGTCCAAGGAATCTAGGGAGTCTATCAAGGGCATTGGCCTAGAATTTCAAACATTGA
>Ga0116230_10006213_pt1 | contig 11765 bp, 8 predicted proteins | sample S1TSphfallax_3_FD_88678 | JGI IMG/M metagenome (GOLD analysis project Ga0116230, IMG submission 88678) | Host-associated microbial communities from peat moss isolated from Minnesota, USA - S1T2_Fd - Sphagnum fallax MG | ecosystem: Host-associated > Plants > Peat moss > Unclassified | place: USA...
AAGTTTATCAATTATACTATCTAATTATTATTATTATAATCAACTTAAATTATTTCAAAACATTATGTGACACATTAAAACATTTGGATTGGAAATAAAATAAAATAATAATAATAAAATAATTAATTGAACATAAATACCCTTGCCATGTATGAGTTGATACTAAGAAGATTATCTTGATATCTTATTCAATTTTCTATGTAAAGTTTATAATGTAAACCATTACAAAAAAAAATGTATTCACGTTCAATTCTTGTCATAATGATTTAAAACAATAACATTTATTCTTATGAAACATATACAAAAGGATCCCACCTCAAAAACATGATATAAATCATTTTTCAACAAGACCCATGTTTCGAACTTTTCACATTATTTGAATTACGATAAATTGGTTATTCAAAAGATTTCATTTGTGTTAATCAAATTCAATGGTGATAGTTTTTTTAACTTTCATTATGACCAAATGAAAAGATTGGATAATAAATATGATGGTTATGAAAACAACGGTGAATTTTGAAAAAGATATCATTAAGAAACTGCATTGCATTTTTTATTTTGAAATATTCATGATTAAATTCACCCACTTGTCCATCGCCTATTCGCACTTGATCATTGTTCGAATATCTATGACCAAATATTGACATTTTAAGTTTAAAAAATTTATTCTTTTGATAGCCTTGCCATATTTTCATAATTCACAATTTCATGATTTTCATGAAAACAATTTTTTTTTTCCTCAAATGTAAAATCATAATTCTTATCATGAAATGTAAGAACAAATAAATTTTAAAAAAGAAGAAGGTGAAGGAAATTAATTAATATATGTGGATTTAAAATATGAACAATGTATTTTAATTTTTTATTCATATATTTTTATTCGTTTTTCCTATTTAAAAAAATTATAACAAAATGCTACAATATTGAAGGGTTAAAAGGGTAATAACATGTGAAATTCAATAAATTTATTTTTATGAATAATTTAAAGGACGTGAATTATCACATGAACATAAAAAAATAACAAACATAATATTGGATCACATTTTCATTTTATAGCCTTTCAAATAAGTTAATTATGTACCATCTTTTAAATAGGTTTGTGTTTATTGTAAATGATATAGTGCAATTTTAGTTGTCACCTTGTAGAAGTTGAGTTTTCAATTTTAATATATTTATTATAAAAATAATAATCAAAAAATGAAATGTACATAAGGAGTTCACAACAATTGTCAAGTACAATCATAAAAAAACAATTCAAAACATTCCTTTTAAGCATAATGCCAATCATAATAAACATGTCACAAAGATTTTGGAATCAAAAGTCTAATCACAATATTTTTTATTACAATGATAATCTTTTAACAAGGTTGTTTTTACAGTTATAATAAAATGTCAAATTTCAAATTAAGTTAGAAAAAACTTACGTAAAAAGTGTCAATTCAAATATATTAGTTTTAATAAACACTCCCCAAAGATTTTGGAATCAAAAAGACTAATCACAAAGTTTATAATGCAATGACTTCTTCAAGAATGTTGTTCTTGTAATTACATTAGGATGTCAATTTAAATCCTAAAAAACCTTCCTCACAACATTTCATTCAAGTTTGTTTGTCAACATGACAACAAAATGAACACTTTGCCCACTTGACAACATGATATTAATTTATTTTCTAAAAATAAAATTAATAAAATTTACAAATAGAAGTTTTTCAACTTCCATGAAAGAAAAACAAAGATATGAAGAATGAAAATGAAAAATTTATAAAATTTTAAATTTATTATTATTATTATTATTTTAATTATAAAAAAACACGGCTTGATGATGAAGCTCATTGGGAATTCAAATAGTTCCATTCACATGTGGCCCCTTGCAAACAAATTATAACCACAACCAATCAAAAGGGGCAAAAGGTGGTTTGTGAAAATCAACATTGCAATCTTCACTAACTCACTCCTAAATGCATGGATATAATTGTCATTAATTTGATCACACCTATTCATCATGGACATATGGACTAAGCCACAAGATAGGGTGGGGTAGCAAAGTCACACGCCTCCTTAATGTTGTGAAGGGGAAAGAGAAACAATCAAAGGGCAACATTACAATGTGCTTCCCTGTCTTCTCAACCAAGGTTTTTTATTCACTAGAAAAACAAAAAAAACCCAACAAAAGCCCATTTTCTTTCTCGAAAAATGGTGAACCTTTGCCCCAACAATACAACACCAATGTCAACCATTTTTCTATGGTTACATTTAGCTAAAAAGCTATATAAAAATCAATGATTCCAAAATAATGCCATTTTTGAAATTTTCAATAGCCATAATTACTCCAAATTAAAAACCACTTTCATACTTTCATGGTTCGAGCAAGTAGCCAAAAATATTAAAGGACATATCTAAAAAAATACCATCACATTTAATTTGTAATCAAAATTGAGAAAAATTTATTATGTATCATCCTCACTTTGGTTCCATCATAGATTTGACAAAGGAAACATAGTAAAACCCAACCAAACATTATTTCCCACATTAACAACATGTTGCAAGACACCAATGAAACTGTTAGGTCACAATACACTAAACTCATGATACAATCCTCAAAGCAGGTTGTTGTAGTAAAGAATCCTCAACCCTATGGACAGTTGAAGTAAAGAAACCATATTTACCCTGTCCCAACCTTTTCGAGAATTTCAGTTCAAGTCCTTGTAAGCACTGGTCATCAAGACTTGGCAATCATTTTATGCTAAGGCCCTCAACATAAAATGATTGCTAGGTTTTCATGGCCATAAGGTGAAGTATCTAGCCTAATCCAAAAGAGAAAGAAAGGCAGCACTTCTTGGTGAACAAAAACAAGGTAAATCTAACATTCAGCTTTGAGTCTCTGCTTGACAAATATCCAATAAAGGGTAAACAGAAAAACACTGAATTGAACATACAGTACAGAGATATATGTTATCAGATCTGACAACCCAGGAGGCTTTGGTCATCGACCAATCTTACAAAAAAGGGCACCTGTATTGGGCAGGTAACCAGGTTAGAACCCTGATACTAGCCCTGGTATCATCAAACCAGGCCCGCCTGTTATGACCTGAAGCGATACCAGCCTCCTAACATTACCTGCCGTGGTAGGGACTAGGAACCTGACACAAGATCAGGCTTCATACCAAGACTATCTCAGTCTGAATACCAGGCATATATAGCCTCATACCAGTGAAAAATCAGCCTTGGACACTAATACCCGGTCCCAGCTGGTATGCAAGGTTTAAAAGCAGATCCAATACCAGGCTAGTATGAATTTTTTTTCAAAAAATCCAAGACCAGTACCAGCTGATACACTCAAAAGCCAATACCTGCCCAACACTGGTTTGTACCTCCTGAAAATAACACTGCAATTAAGGGGGAAAAACCAGACTCATTAAGCGGGCACTCCTTCCTATCTTGGTAAAGAGAGCTTGGCACAGATGGAAAGAAGGGATATCCTTTGTTGAAGTATAAGCTGGAATCATTCAATGTGAGAATTTCACCTGTCTTTGTGCAGAACTGGGGATGGTTGAAGATGGATATCAGCATTGAAAGTAACTCTCCACAAAATCCCAAGAGACTAATAAAGTAGTGAATGATTTGGGCTTTCTACTCAGGTGACAAAGATCTAGTTTGTGCAACGTTGTTGGCCCGAGGTGATGGACTGCAAAAAAGTTCAATACAAAACACATGGTCAAAATTTGATAACTTGGTAAAACACAGACAAGTTAAAATTGCTGTTCATGCTAGCACCCATTCTGCCAGAACAAACATGCATGTCCATGAGGAGAGCAAAACAGAAACACTGGCAGCTTCTTGCCCTGCACCCTTTCCATTGCCACACTATGTATACAGCATCCTGTCATTTGCCACACTCAAAATATTCATTTAAGACTCCAAAGACCTCTTAGAAATGCAATCACAGTATGTTGTGCCACATCCAAGACTTTGCTACTGCACAGATGCAAGTTTCCTCTTGAATGCCAGCTAGAGCACCCCAGGATGTAAAAAAACAGATAGTACCTGCGTGACCAGGATTTCTCAGTTACATTGACACCAGGCCCGTTCTCTACAGGAGATTGTGACCGCTTTGCACTGAAGGTGGCCTGTGTGCGAGGTCCAGCATGCCGCTCCTGCCTTTGGAATGACAGTTCATGATCATGGAATCGGGAAGGGGACTGTGAATAATGTCCAGCACGATAGCGAGGCGGTGAAATGGAAGTCCTGTCACGAGCTGTTACCTCACGTTCCATGCGATTTCTGAACAAACAAGCAGTCATTTGCATAAAAATTGATTTGCTCACAAAGGCAACAATTTAATCTCCTCTGTACAAGTACCCAACTATATCAGATATTTAGATAATTAGGGCCTACTTGCATCTGCCCGATAAGGCCACTGATAAGAATAGCTGGAGCTCCACCTGGCAAGTGTCAAGGTAACAGGTGCCAAATATTGTCCAATGATATTATCCACTAGAATCCAAGGTATTCTAATATAATCAACTATCATGAGAATCAAGAAATCTCCAAGGCATTCTAATGTAACCTGACATCCTACATTTGTAGGTGTGTACCAATCCAGGCTCTATACATGCTCATTATGTTTTGGGACATAAATGGTATGTTTGGTACATATCACCCACCTGCAAGCTAATTGAAAGACTAGCTATAATCAACACTGAACATGCCAATCAGGCAGTGTGTCCATGACCTTAGAGGTGTATCATCCCCTGATGGTGAGAAAATCATAGCAAATCATCTAGTTCAAGACATCAAAAGGAACAAGTAACAAACACAAGAAACATGTGTTAACAGTTGAAGCTAATCCCACCCACAAATTCTGCTCAAGGTCAAAGCTAGGACTATAATTGTACCTTGGGATGTGAATTGGTGGTGGTGTGTGTGATCGCGTGTCAGCTGCAATTCACCAAGAGAAGGAACAATAAGTATGAAATTTTATGACACAATTGATGAGTGCACTGAAAATTGTGTAGAACTACACAACTGATGCAGACAGACAAAAAGAGGACACAATAAGCAACATAGGGTCTGGACTGAAAAGCCTAATCAGGAGACACTGAAAGTGATGCTTACATCTGAACCGAAGAGCAGGGGATTGTCTTGGAGAATGCCTGTGGAAACTACCTCCCCCTGGCCCACTGTATCTGCTCCCTCTACCACCATGGTTTCCTCCATGGCTAGGGATGCTGTACAGCAGTGAATAATACATCTAACAAGGTGAACATCTATTCTTGACAAACCTAAATAAATGTACCAAAAACAACGAACTACTGGGTAAGAAATCCTGTTCTCACATGTATTGCTGATACTTCGGGCTCACTCAGTGCATTAATGATCAGGGAAGTAAAGCATGCTTCAAAAACTGAGGGGTATACCTGGAGTGCTCCCTAACCCGCATCTCTGAAGGCTTCTTCCGGTTTTGTTCAGCAAACACAACAGTGATCTCTCTTCCACCTAGGACTTGTCTGTCCATGTTACACTGTGCATCAGCAGCATCTGCAGGGTCCATGTACTGTACAAAGCCAAAGCCACGAGACTCCCTGCAAGAGTACCATGACACTACCTCAGGAAAAAACACAAGAAAAACAGATGACCAGTTTTTCAGGTTGAGTATGATAGAAATGGGCGTGAAAATGACAGGAGGATTAATCGACTAAAATTTTCCACCCTTTGCAGCTAGGTTGTAGATTATCTAAATGGCATCCTGTAGTACTCTCAGGTGCACTTACCTTTGTTCTGGATCCCCTGGCTCAGACACTGCAATAGACAAACCTCGAGAGTCTCTATGCTACATCATCATTAAAGAATTGCTTATATTCCACTTGAACCACCCTTATACAAAAAACTGGACATATGTGGCTCCCACAAGCAGTCCTACTGCTTTGAGCTCCACTGCAGTCTACCAATACCTTCACACCAATTGCTACTGTAAAGAGGGTGGACATGTAAAGGAGAAAAAGAGGAGTTCTGAGAGAGGACCAGCTACAGAAATGCTGCAACCTAATATGATCCTCTGTGAGAGCTGTGACCTGCTTTACCAACACAGAGGCCAAGGTGATGAGCTTGTCACTGCAGATCGCTTTTGAGTACAAAGAACAGAGCCTCAGTTCGCATACCTCAACAAACTCTTGAAAAAGTATCTCTGTACATCGATTCTTCAACTTTGATACAACAATCACATTATCTTCAGATTCTTGCAATAAAATCTTCACTTCTTTCTTTGACTGAAGAGCCTGCCATCCCTTCAACCCCCTGGCTGTGGCCTCTCACTTGCTGTCTTCCTATGCTGAATATTTTGGTTCTCTTTGGGATTTCCCATCCACCACTTCAATACATCCCAACAGATCTAACATTCTTGCAGTGAAAAATGAGCTTGGCAAAGATGAGACTCAAGATCCTGGCCACCCCACACCTTCATATGCAAGACTTCAAAAATTTGCGACCAACTTCTTCTGAGGTGCTTTAGTAAAGACTTGCCATTTTGGTGGTCAAATCTGTTTCTCTACTTCCTTTCTCGTTAAGAGCAAGGGCTTCCCCAAGTCCCTGTATCACACTTGTGCCACCCAAATGGCATCCAAAATGAAGCATTCCAACAACACCCCTGGCAAGCTTAAACCTTGAAAATTTCAGAGACTGAAAAAGAAACACACAACTTCAATCCATATGAACCAATCTGCATAAAAGTTTCTGGTCTCTTTTTGGACAGTCTCCATGCACTAAAGTTCTCAAATCATTTACAGGCATACATCCCAGTCTCTCAAACATCCCATTCTGTCTTCGACACACTTTGGACCAAGAGCGCCACACATCATTTCTCATTAATTTATTGAGTGACAGAAAAGCAGCACTAACCCTTGATGAAACCCTTAAAAAATGAAAAGAATGACAAAACTTTCTGTTTCTGTCAAGAGTTTTGCACACTCTGCTGGCTACAACTCCTAAAAACCCATTCAGTCAAATGATAGAGCATACCCACTGTGGTAGTCCTTGGGAAGATACACATCTTTTACCGGGCCATATCTCTCAAACGGTATGCGGAGATCATCAGGCCTGAAACATTCATAGCCACAAGATCAAGACAATGACTGATTTATTATTTTTAAAAATTTAACCAAAACAGAATGAAGATTGCAGCAAATGAATTACTAGCTATGTAAAGAGATAACACAAAAAACCCTAATTTGCGTGAGTGGTGTATAGGGCTATGCACACAGGACGAGTTGGAGTCACCTGGAAGCACGCGAGATGTTGCGGACGAGAAGACTGGTAGGCGGGCTGCTGCAACGTCGCCCGCTGTCCCTATCCCTGCCATGCTTCCGGCTGCTCCTACCCCCATCACCCCGCATCCCTTCTTCATCGTCCATACGCCGTCCCCTGAAGGACGCCGGGCTCCTGCTCCTCTCCCTCCTCACTGGCGGACTATAACTCCTGCTCCTTCCCATCCTCCTCACAAAAAAAACAAACACAAAACCAACAACAAATACTGTGTCCTCCGTATCTCTTTCTCTCTCTCTCTCTCTCCTCAGTATGACAAACACGCATACTTAATGCAATCCAACAGAGAAAGACAACACACACGAGACGGCGAAGACGACGACGACGACGACGACGAGGGCAGCTGTTACAACAGCGAAGAGCGTTCAGAAACCCTAAAATTGACGAAGAGGAAAAAACCAGACACTAATAGGTATAGAAGAAGGCGCCAAACCCTAAAATTGGTAACCTAACTGTAGTCTCTTTTGAACCCTTGTCTAGAACCCTGTTCTGTATAGGTAGGCCAGGGTTGTAGTGTTTAGAACGTAGAGGGGACTTACCCACACTACCAAAGAGCATCTCCACCAGTGTTCAGTATGTGACCCAGCAAAAATATTTCTCACATCCAAGTTTTAATTAGGGTACATTTTTTCAAGGTCTAAAGAATCGTCAAGTGCATTTACTAGATTCAACTATCCAACCTCGTCCAAGATTGCGAGTGCAAGGTCACATATTGAGCATTGGTGGAGATGCTTTCATATAATAATAGTCTCGGTCGTATGTGCCATATTTTGGGATGAAATACGTTTTTCGTTCCAGCTAAATAACTAGTTTGGGTTTTGTAAAATATGTGCCCAGATTAGAACAATTCCACTTGTATTTGAGCCTCTAGTTGGGTTTTACATTCGACATCAGGTAGTCATGATTATAGTAGCTTCATAGGCAAAGGGGACTAGAGTAATAACATGAAAGAAAACTAAGACTATTCACATATGTAGCATTTGTTTGATAAGTAGTTTATGTGGCATGTTTAGATGGCTCACTAATAATTACATTAAGCTTTGTTGAAATGAATAGTGATAACCTACTTCAAAGTTTTGGAAGTTGAAGATTTTTTGGTCACCCACAATGCAAATAAATTATCATTTTTAATCTTCAATTTAAAAGTTGTTAATCCTATTTTTTTTACATTGTCATGAAAATTTGTTTAGAAGCGTTGTGAGAACCCATTAGCAAATACAATGTTCACATGTGTACATGCATGATCTTCAAATTAAGATGCCACACTCTTTTGCAACCTATGCACAAGTTTTGTTACAATTGTTAGTAGAATAAAATATGGAACTAAAAAACTTAAATTCTTTAGTCTAAGGAACTTACCAAAGTTTTTTTTTTCTTTTTTGAACTCACAATATTCATGTGTTGTAGCCAAAAAAAGATTTTCTTTTCATTTTTTTCATTTGGAAATAGTACCTTGTTTGAAGAAACAAATGTTTGTCCAACTTTCATTGCAATGTTATGGTTAAATCTTTCATTGTAGAAATGCTTTAAAAAATTTGTGATTGTGCTAAAGAAACATAATTATGTTATTTCATGTTGTTTTGTTTGACAAAAGCAAATCAATGGTCTAGAAGAAACGTGAAGGTTCTGATAGGTCAAATGCTTACTTACTTGCTTGTCTATTGATTACATTGTGCACATCTTCTTTAGAACTTAATTCGTTCAATAATTCATCCTATATTAACTACCAAAATTAGTGTTGTTTTCGCATGTCAAGCTTTAGTAAGGTTCTTCATGTGCAACACCAACTACAATTAAGCTCATGAACTTTAATTTGGTTCAATGATGAATTTAGAACTTGTTTAAGGAATTGATGTTAAGGTGAAAATGTATTAAGAAAAACAATGCAAAAGGGTTTTGCATCATATGAATTGAAGGTTTTACACTGTGGACTTTTGAATGTTGAAAAAACACACCTTATTTTTTAACATCCATAACATTTAAAAGGAGTTTTGAATTAAAATTTTGTAGACATGTATAAATCATTAACCTCTACAATGCATAAATCACATATGGAAAAAATTTGATAGGAATGGATAGATATCATCCTATCATCATCATGTGTCAACATTGTGCACATTATAAAGCTTGCAAAATGGACTTTGGGCCAAGTTTTTTTTGTTGGATTTTGGTCCACCCAACCATGCCAAAGCTTTACAATTGAAGAAAAAACATTGTTGATCCCCTACACCCATGTGGTTCAACATACCTTTGAAGCTAAGAATGGTGTCAATGTTTGGATGGTTCAACATCCAAATGTCATTTACAAAGTTTGGGTCCCCTTCATTGAATATGCATGTTGTGCTTGTGAGTGGGCATTGCACGTAATTTCTCTAAGCACCAAGTTATTATTTTCCTAATTTGTACTAACCTCACCAAAGAAAATATTGTTGAATATTGTGGGACATGGTATGAGACAAATCATGGTCATTTCAAAGCAATGTTTGTAGAACTAATGTCATATTTATACTTTGATGATGGTTATTTGAAAGATGAGGATTATGACAAGGGTTTGGGCAAGGATGTTGGTGTCATTGACATTGGTAGTATCATAGCCATGAATGATAATGTCCCCAATGCATATGATGGTGTGTAGATTTGTGAGTCGAAAGGTTCACTCGCCCCCATGGAATAAATCTCATTTTGGTTATAAGATACAATGGTTAAGTTCACTTCTTAATGAAAGGAAGGTGGTAGTATCCAATTTTGCGACCATGCAACATCACTTTTACGAATTGTTACATCAAACATTCACATAATTCATGTGACATGGGTCAACGAATCAATGAATTTTGGAATAATCTTTAATTGGGTGGATGATGGTTTGGGGAATTCAATTATTTAGTTAAAAATTTCACATGAAATTATGTTGAAACACATGGACTTTCGTAACAAGAGGATTTGTTCAAATAAATAATTGTTTTGTAGTATATTTATATGTACTATTCCACAATTTATTATGACCAATTGCTTTAATGTGTCATTACAAGTTTTCCTTTCCATTTTAGAAATTTAATATAAATATACATAATCTAAATACCACGAGAAATTTAAATCCACAATGTTTTTGTATTAAAAGTGTGTTAAAAACCCAATAAAGGCTATGCATAACAACTTGAAGGTAATGCAACAAAACAACTGGGTAAATAATAATTGTATTAATGTATGTATGTAATACACAAATCAACAAGAAGGTATTACAAATACACCAAAGATCCCCCAAAAAAATGCTTTCATAAAGTATGGAATTTTTTTTTAAAAGTTGTTTTAAAGGTAATGTAAACACACCTAGGATTTTTAAAATGTGAAATACCTTATTGAAATAAGTGTATTATGTTCATTGAATGACTTGAAGATATTATAGATACATTTTAAGATTCCAAAAAATGAAAAAATACCTTATTGTTTGTTGACTATTATATATATCAATTGTCCTAAATGTATTACAACTAAACATAAAATCCCAAAAATAAATAATAATAATTGATATTGTTAATTATTATATTATTAATTATTTTCAAGGTATTGTAAATAAACCTACAATCCCCAAAAAAGTGAAACACCTTGATGTTTACTAGTTATTGTATTTATCAACTATCTTGAAGGTATAACAACTAAACTTGAAGTTCCAAAAAGATGAAATACCTTAATCCTTGTTAATTATTATAATTATTGATTGTACTAAAAGTATTGTAGGGATATGAATGACCTTGGGTCAACACATTATGTTTAATCTATCCTATGGCATTGAAATAAATAAAAACTTATAAATATGTAATAGTATTTTAATTCTAGAATGTTTAAACTTAAGTTGGAAGATTTTGTTTGGGATTATATTTAGGGCCTTGCACGAAAATTAATGAGTCCAAAGCATATGAATATTCTAATGACAATATTATGCATATGCTAGGGTTGAAGATGTTTTTCACCATGAACAATAAATTTGTTTGCAATGAAAGTATTACACAAAATGAATACTTGAAGGTTTAATTGACCTTGATCAAGAATTTGAATTGTAAATGCAATACTTTCATCATATCATTTTTTTTCTGAATGCAAAGGGATATTGCTTTCACCTTGCACATCAATTACATATGGATATCATATTTTTCTTTTGTAACTTTTCATGCATGGCCAATGTTTTATGTAAAGATATTTATTAAAAAAAATCATGAACATATAAATTCTTATAAAGAAGATTAAACAAAAAAAAGTTTAGAACATTTGCTTGTTTATTCATCAAAAAATTCATCATGTTCAATATTGGGGTGTTAATAACCATGGTACAAATTTGGGCCACAAATTCAAGCCAAAATGTCCAAAAATAGAGTGTTCACATGATTAATGACAAAATGACCTATGTAAACTTTCATTGTCCCCATATTCTATAGTAAGCCTATGAGCTTTCA
>Ga0116230_10006214_pt1 | contig 11764 bp, 7 predicted proteins | sample S1TSphfallax_3_FD_88678 | JGI IMG/M metagenome (GOLD analysis project Ga0116230, IMG submission 88678) | Host-associated microbial communities from peat moss isolated from Minnesota, USA - S1T2_Fd - Sphagnum fallax MG | ecosystem: Host-associated > Plants > Peat moss > Unclassified | place: USA...
AGCGAAGGTGATCGCCCGGTCGAGCGGAACGGGGGGACGGGCGTCTTCGCCGCCGACCCAGGTGGCGTGGAGTTTTTCGGCTGCAGCGCGGTGAGCCGCTCCGCGGGTGACGACGTAGGTCTCGCATCCCCACGCCCGCAGGACCTGGATCGCGAGCGCGGCGGAGCTGCCGAAGCCGAAGAGGCCGACGCGCTCTCCGGGCTGCACGCCGCCGACGCGCAGACTGCGAAAGCCAATGATGCCCGCGCAGAGCAGGGGCGCAGCGTGGACCTCGTCGAGCCCTTGCGGAAGGGGGAAGATGAAGTCGGAGCGGACGAGAGCGAACTCGGCGTACCCGCCATCCACCGCGTAGCCGGTAAACGTCGGGTTATCGCAGAGGTTCTCCATCCGGTGCCTGCAGAACCAGCAGTCGCCATCGGTGCCGCCTATCCAGGAGACGCCGACGCGGATGCCCGGCGGCGCCGCATCGGAGGCGCCTTCCACGACTTCGCCGACGATCTGGTGGCCGAGAATGAGGTTGGGGCGAAGCGCGGGGAGGTCGCCTTCGACGATGTGGAGGTCGGTGCGGCAGACGCCGCAGGCGATGACGCGCAGCAGGACGTGGCCGGGCTGAAGCCGCGGACGCGGGAGGTCTTCGATGCGAAGATGATTTCCGGACGCCGGGTGTGCGCCGCTGTAGACTGCCGCTCTCATATGGTTCAGTATGCAGTCTGGCAGGGCGGGGTTGCATTGCGATGAGCCATGCGGCCCGGGAGTTGGCCGAGACACGATCTATCTCGCCGGGAATATAGACCGGGCCTTCGGCCTTCGGTTTCTGCACGCATCGGTTCCTGGGACGTTTCCCCAGGCTGGTATAAATTGGGCCTTCGGCCCGAAAGCAACTTGCCTCAGCCAGAAGGAGGCCGGGACTAAAGTCCCTTACAAAAGAGGGCAATGGCCCGCGGGCTGAAGCCCGCTGCTACCCTGAGGCCCATCTGTTTCATGCCGGTTAGGCCGCTGCCTGCGCGTGCTTGTGCGCGGTGATGTCGCGGGTGACCTTGCCGAAGCCGCGCAACTGGCCCTTTTCGTCGAAGATAGCGGTGATGACTACGCTAGCCCAGAACTCCGAGCCGTCCTTGCAGACGCGAAGTCCCTCTTCTTCGTAGCGTCCGGTCTCCCGGGCGATCTGCAACGCCCGGCCGGGCGTGCCCTTGGCGATCGCCTCAGGAGTGTAGAACTTCGAGAAGTGGGAGCCGACGATCTCTTCGGCCTTGTAGCCCTTAATCCGCTCCGCACCTTCGTTCCATGTGGTGACGCGGCCCTCGGGGTCGAGCATGATGATGGCGTAGTCTCTTACGCTTTGAATCAGGAGCTTTTCATTGTCAGTGCTCCGCCTCAGCGCCTCTTCAGCGGACTTCCTGTCGGTGATGTCGGTGTTGGTGCCGACCATGCGGGCGGGTTTTCCGGCGGAGTCGAGGATGACCTGGCCGCTTGCCTTGATGTAGTGGAGCGAACCGTCTGCCCAGAGGATGCGGAAGTCGGTGTCGTAAGCGGCGGTGCCTTCGATGCCGCGGCGCAGCTCCTGCTCCACGCGGGCACGGTCCTCGGGGTGAACATGGCTGGCCCACTCCTCATAAGCATCGAGGCGATAGGTTTCGGGGTCGAGACCGACGATGCGGTACATGCCGTCGTCGGCGGTGAGCTTTCCGGTGGCGAGGTCCCAATCCCAGATGCCGATGCCGCCGCTCTGGGTGGCTAGGGCGGCGCGGATGTTGGCACGCTTGAGGGCCTCGCGCTCGGCGACGCGGCCGGTGATGTCCGTGTTGGTGCCGATTACGCGCAGCGGGCGGCCGGCGGGGTCGCGGATGACCTTGGCGGTGGACCGGACGTGGCGCACGGTGCCGTCCTTCCAGAGGATGCGGAATTCCTCGTCGAAGGGGGCACCCCCGTCCATTGCGTCCTGGAGGGCGGGCTGGGTGACGAGCCGGTCCTCGGGATGAACGTGGCCGGCCCAGAACTCGAAGTCGAACCTCTTCTCGACCTCCGGCTCGTGGCCGTACAGGCGGTACATGAGGGTGTCGCAGGTGAAGGTGTTGGCGACGATGTCCCAGTCCCAGATGCCGATGCCGCCGCTTTCGGCGGCGAGGGCGGCGCGGGTGTTGGCCTCCTGGAGGGCCTGGCGCTCCGCGACGCGGGCGGTGATGTCCTGGAAGGCCCCCCAGAGGCGGACCGGACGGCCGTCGGCGAAGTCGACCTCTCCGACGGCGCGCGCCCAAAGCTGCCGGCCATCGAAGGTCCGCAGCGAGAGTTCTAGGTCGAAGCCTTCACCCTGGGCACAGGCGCGCTCGACGGCGGCGGCGATGAGGGGCTTCGACTCGGGCGTGTAGAGATCGATGGCATCCTGCAGGGTCGGGCGAAACGCCGGGTCGGCACCGAGGAGGCGACAGGTCTCCAGCGACCAGGTGACCTGGCTGGTGGCCAGGTCGACCTCCCATCCCCCGACGCCGGCGAGCTTTCCGGTGCGCTCAAGGAAGGCCTGGCTCTTGCGCAGCGCCTCCTCGACGTTCTTGCGGTCGGTGATATCGATGTTGTGGCCGACCATACGGACGGCGCGGCCGGCGGCATCGCGGGTAACGTGGCCGGTGGCGCGGATCCAGTGGAGGGTGCCGTCGCTCCAGACGATGCGGAACTGCTGGTCGTACTGTCTGGATCCGGCGGTCGCGAGGTTCAGCGAGTGCTCGACGGCGGCGCGGTCGTCGACATGGATCCGCTCGACCCACCTGCGGTATGCGATTGGCCGGTCGCGCTGGGGCTCCATGCCGTAGAGACGGCACATCCAGTCGTCCCAGATCATCTTGTTGGTGGCGATGTCCCAGTCCCAGATGCCGACGTAGCCGCTTTCTGCGGCGAGGGCGACGCGTAGGTTGGCCTCGCCGAGCGCCTTGCGGCCCTCGACGCGGGCGGTGATGTCCTGGAATGCGCCCCACAGGCGCACGGCGCGGCCGTCGACGAACTCGGCCGTGCCCACGGCGCGGGCCCAGATCTGGCGGCCATCGAGGGTGGTTGCGGGGAGTTCGAGGTCCCAGCCTTCGCCTCTGGCCTGAGCGCGGGCGATTGCGGCGGCGAGGAGGTCGCGATGCTCCTGCGGGTACATCTGCATTGCGGTATCGAGGGAAGGCCGATAGGAGGGGTCGGCGCCAAGGATGCGGCGGGTCTCGGAGGACCAGGTGAGTTCTCCGGTTTCGAGGTCAAGCTCCCAACCTCCGATGCCGGCCAGGCGGCCGGTGCGCTCGAGAAGCTCCTCGCTCTTGCGGAGGGCGAGTTCCTGGCGCCGGCGTTCCTCCTCGGTGCGCTTGCGCAGCTTGATGTCGCGAACGAGGCCGGCAAACATGCGTCTGTCGGCGCCGGCGACCTCGCTGATGGTGAGTTCGATGGGGAAGGAATGGCCGTTGCGAGTGACGCCCTCGAGCTCGCGGGTGATGCCGACGGGAGCGGGCCGCTTCGCCTTGATGTATCCGGAGAGATGGCGGTCGCGGGGGAGGATGTCGGGGCCGGGGATCAAAGCTGCGAAGTGGAGGCCCGCGACCTCTTCCGGGGCGTAGCCGAACATGCGCACGGCGGCGGGATTCATGGAGAGCACGGTGCCGTCGCGGTCGAGCATGACGATGCCTACGAGGACGTTGTCCACGATCGCCTGCAGGTGGGCCTCCGCCTGGCGGATGCGCTTCTCGTCGGCGATGCGCTGGGTGACGCGTTCGGTCTCGTCGGTGGCGAAGGCGACCACTTTGCGGGGGTTGCCGTCAGCGCCGCAGATGGGCGTGTAGCGCACCTCGGCCCAGACCTCGCGGCCGGCGGCGTCGATGTGGCGGAACTCGCCGGACTGAAAGTTACCGCGGCGCAGCTCCTCCCATAGCTCCTGCTGGTGTTGGCTGCCCTTGTCCTCATCGCTGAGGAGCATACTGTGGTGCTTGCCCGCCATCTGGGCGTGGGTGTATCCGAACCGGTTGAGGACGCCTTCGTTGACCCGGAGGATGGTGCCGTCCATATTGAGCTCGATCATCATCTGGGAGCGGTCGATGGCTTCGATCTGGTCACGGCAGTCGGCGGCCTCGATGACGGCGCGCTGAAAGCGGGCAAGAAGGTCGAAGAAGCCGGCGATCTCTCTGGCGATGACTGGGGTGGCGCGGGCGAAGAAGAGCGCGGTGGGGACCGAGACCGCGGCGCAGAGGACGTTCATGGCGGCAGAGAGAGGGTAAAGCGGCCACCAGACGGTAACCACCTCCATCAGGTGGGTGAGGCCGCAGGCCATGATAAAGGTGGCGAAGGAGAGGAATATCCAGAGATAGGGCTTGAGGGGGGAGACTCCGCGCAGCTTGCGGAGGATGGCGAGGATGCAGGTGAAGAGGAGAGCGTAGGAGGCCGCGATGAGCGCGTCCGTGGTGACGTTGGTCCAGACCAGGCCGGGCTCGGCGAGGTAACAGAAGCGATGCGGAAGGTAGTTCGCAGAGAATAGGGAACGGAGCAGGCCGGAACGGGCCAGGCCGAAGATGGCGCCAGCCGCGAAGAACAGGCTTGCAAGTACCCGTCGCATAAGCAGAGGGACTCCTTAGGCGCCAGGGACTCGCGGGATCGAGCGGAATTGCTCCGAGGATGCGATCGGCCGCCCGGCGGGTCGGATTGAGCCGCACGCAGAGATCATCGGCTGGCCGATGGGGGTTGATTAGGGCATGTCCGGCGAATGGAGGGTCCGGGCGGATGGGCGCGCTTGTTAGGATGGCGGCAAGGTTGCGGCTGACCCGGAGGTGCCATGGTGCCGACGACGGTTTCGATCGATGAGGTGCGACGGGTCGCGGACGAGGTGGAAGTTGCCGAGTTTGGCGGATATGCTGGGGGAATCCGAAGGCGTCGTCGATATTGATTTTGAGCCGCTGCGGATGGGCGGGTTCTCTCACCGCATTCCGAGATCTTTCCGACTAGTGTGATGTCTCGGGGGTGCGTTGCATGACTTGAAGTCCCCGAACCGCAGATGCTTCGACTCCGCGGCGTTCAATCCGTGGGAGTATTGATCGCCCGCGACAAGGATTGCGAGCCGCTGGCGAGAATACAATCAAGCCGTGGCGGCGAGCTTTGAATTCGAGGCGGTAATCCCCTTCGAGCCCGCGCGGGCGGAGGAGATTCTGCGCGGGGTGCCCGCGGTGCCGGGGGTGTTCGCGCTGCGCGGGTTTAAGGACTGCGATGAGCCGTACCTGACGCGGGCGGCGGACCTGCGGCGAAGGATGCGGCGGCTGCTCGACCCGCCAGAGTCGCAGTCGAAGCGGCTGAATCTGCGGGAGCGCGTGGCGCGGATCGAGTACACGGTGACGGGGTCGGAGTTCGAGTCGTCGCTGGTGCTGTATGAGGCCGCAGCGGCGCTGTTCGGTCTGACGGAGGCGCGGCGGCGGCTGAAGCTGCATACGCCCTACTTCCTGCGGTTTACGGCGGAGAATGCACACCCGCGGGTCTATGCGACGAACCGGATCTCAAGACGCGGACTGGACCATAGCTATGGGCCGTTTCCGTCGCGGGCGGCGGCGGAGCGGTACTGCGACGCGGTGCGCGACCTGTTCAAGCTGCGGCGGTGCTATGAGGACCTGCAGCCGTATCCGGAGCATCCGGGCTGCGTGTACCGGGAGATGAAGAAGTGTCTCGCGCCGTGCAATATCGCCTGCACGGCTGAGGCGTATAAGGCCGAGGCGGAGGCGGTGAAGGCGTTCTTCGACACGCGCGGCGAGAGCCTGCTGACGGCGATTGCGGCGGAGCGCGAGCGGGCGGCCGAGGCGATGGAGTTCGAGGCAGCGGCGGCGCTGCATGAGCGGTATCAGAAGGTAAAGGCGGCCGCGGCGCTGGCGGACGAGCTGGTGCAACCGGTGCCCAAGGTGCGGGCGGCGATCGTGCAGAAGGCAGCGGCGCACGAAGGAGACGATCTGCAGGAGGCGGCGGTGTTTCTGGTTGAGGCAGGATGCATTGCCGGGCCTGCCCGGCTTTCGACGCTGGGCGTGAGGGCGGTGAAGGAGCAGACCAGCGTGGGCAGTTCCCTGTTCGCCCAGCCGCTGATGCTGCAGGCGGTGCCGCTGGAGGGGACCGCGGCGGAAGCGGCGAACAATCCTGAAGAGCGGGCGAGTGAGGTGCTGAAGCGGCTGGAGGCTAGGGCCGGAACGCCGACGGATATGGCGCTGCTGAGCGACCATCTTTCGCTGCTGCGGCGCTGGTACTACAGACCGGAGAAGCAGCGGGCGGGCGAGATATTCTTTCCGTATCCGGATGGCGGATGGCCGGTGCGGCGGATTCTGCGGGGCGCGGCGCGGATGGCGCTGGGCGAGCCTGCTCCCATGGCAGAGACGGACAGGAAGGCGGCGAAGAAGGTGAAGGTGCTGCATGAGGGACGGCCGGATGTCGAACGAGTGGTGGAGGTGTTCGACATAAGCGAGTTGCCGGAGCAAGCCGCGACGTATAAAAGCAGACGCACTCGGAAATCGTAACCAGACTCGCGCATCACGATTTCGGGATTTGCGATCCCGGCAGATGGAGATCATGCGGACGGGAATCGCGTCTTCTAGGTGCGCCTGAAGATCTCCGCGGCGAGCTTACGCGGCTCGAAAAGCTGGTACTCACGAATCACTTCGGGCGTGAAGATGCCCATAATCACAGAGAGTACGATGCCCAGCAGCATGAGCGGACCGACGGTGCTGTGCGGCATGCCAAGAACCGCGCCAGCAAGACCGAACAACAAGCAGCCCATCCCCATACTCCCCAGTAACATGAACATTCCTGTCATGAATCCCCTTGCCTTGCCACGGGGCGTAAGGATACTCGACGCGACCACCAGAGCACCTCCGAGAAGCGGTACGCCGATAGCGATCAGCGTTCTGAGCTGCCCGAGCTCTCTCATTCCCTGAAATAGAGTTGCGGTCATCTGGATTCCTCCTCGTCTCTATAAGTCTGAAGCGCCGCGCGATGCATTGCACGGATGTTCTTTGCGATGGCGACCTTTATCTCGCCTCGTTCAACCAGATCAGCCAACAGGTTGGTCATAGGATCAGGAGGCCTGCCGGTGAGGCACTGTCTCAGGTTTTCGATTACCCGATCCAGGCTGGCCCGGATAGTTGGGTAGCTGACGCGGTGAAGGCGCGCCATCTCTTTCAGCGAGCCGGATGAAAGGACAAACTGAAGCACGAAGTCGAGGTCCTCCTCCGCCAGGAGCGACAGTGGATGCGCTCTTGGTTGCCGTCCTCGAGGCTCCGATGAAAGCGCGGCCATACCCGCAACAGTAACAGCGACCTAAATAAAATTCAAGGCAAAATTAATATTATTATGCGCACAGTCGAGCCTGACTGTGTTCCCTCGGCCCCGCTGGTACACTTTGCCGGTACCGAATTGAGGAGTGACGACGATGGTGGAACTGGCGTTTTCGATATTGGCGGCGGACTTTGCGCATCTGGCGGAGGATGTGGCGGCGGCGGAGCGGGGCGGAGGAACGATCGTCCATGTGGATGTGATGGACGGGCATTTTGTGCCGAACATAACGTTCGGGCCGCCGGTGGTGAAGGCGCTGCGGCCGGTGACGAAGCTGCCGCTCGACTGCCACCTGATGATCGAACGGCCGGACGATTACATTGAGGCGTTCGCGGAGGCTGGGGCGGACATGGTCTCGGTGCATCAGGAGGTGTGCCGGCATCTGCACCGGACGCTGCAGTTGATCGAACATCACGGCATGAAGCCGGCCGTGGTGATCAATCCAGGAACGCCGGTCGACACGCTGATCGAGGTGCTGCCGATGGTGCATCATGTTCTGGTAATGAGCGTGAACCCGGGCTTCGGCGGGCAGAAGTTTCTGCCGTTCTCGCTCGAAAAGATGGCGTACCTCTCGGAGCTGCGGCACGAGATGCAGCTCAACTTCCGCATCGAGGTGGATGGCGGCGTCGGCCGCGACACCGTGGCGCAGGTGGTCGAGGCAGGAGCGGAGATGCTGGTGGCGGGATCGGCCATCTTCGGGCCCGGGGGCGCGGAGGCGAATGCGAAGAGCTTTCTTGGAGCGGCGCGGGCGGCAGAAGCGCGGATGGAAGAGGAAGACGAGGAGTAGCCGGATCGGATTCGGAGGTAGATGCGTCTATGAGCCGGGGCCTTCAGCCCTCTGTTCGCTGGCTCTGCATACCTGGGCGGTAGGCCCGGGCTGGTACGGGACGGGCCTGGGGCCCTGAAGCTGCGATCTCGATAACAGGCGGGAGCTAGCCTTAGCTGGCGGCGAGCGTGCCTGCGCCGCAACGGGCGCAGAAGATTGCGCCCGCCTGTGCCATCGCCCGGCAGGCGGAGCATACTCGTGGAACGGCCGTGGCCTCGGCTTCGGGAGCGGAGGGACGCTGCGGTTGCGAGGCGGTCAACCGGGCCGCAATCCGCTGCGCCTGCGCGGCGTTGCAGGCGCGCACGCGGCCTGGCATAAGGAAGCACTCGATGAATCCGGCGATGGCGGGAATCCCGGTCCAACTGAAGACGAGGTAGAGGACGCCGGCGCTGGTCTGGCCCAGGTAAAACTTGTGAACGCCAAGGCCGCCGAGAAACAGGGCCAGCAGCGCGCCGACCAGCTCGTTCTTCGCAGCCTGCTGATACTCGGTATAGAAGCAGGCGCGCTGCTGGTCGTTCATGCCGGCGGTGTAGACAGGGTTGAGCATCGGTCGTCTCTCTTGTGTTCTGAGCAGGATACGCCACGATGGCGGCGGTTGCGCAGGGGAGAGTTTCACGCGAAAATGCAAAGGCCGCGATCGCTCGCGGCCTTTGCATTTCCTAAACAGCGGAACTAGGCATCTTTCACGCCATCGACAAACGCCTTGAGCTTGCGGCTGCGGCTGGGATGACGGAGCTTGCGGAGCGCCTTGGCCTCTATCTGGCGGATGCGTTCGCGGGTGACCTGGAAGCTCTGACCGACCTCTTCGAGGGTGTGCTCGGAGCCGTCCTCCAGGCCGAAGCGCATCTTGATGACGCGCTCTTCTCTCGGCGTCAGCGTGCGGAGGACTTGAGACGTGTACTCCTTCAGGTTGACGGAGATCACCGCGTCCGACGGTGAGACGGCCATGCGGTCTTCGATGAAGTCGCCAAGGTGCGAATCTTCTTCTTCGCCGATGGGGGTTTCGAGCGAGATGGGCTCCTGCGCGATCTTTAGCACCTTGCGGACCTTCGCGACGGGGATGTCCATGCGCCGGGCGATCTCTTCGGATGAAGCTTCTCGGCCAAGCTCCTGCACCAGCTGGCGCGAGGTGCGGATGAGCTTGTTGATAGTCTCGATCATGTGAACGGGGATACGGATCGTCCGGGCCTGGTCCGCGATGGCGCGGGTGATGGCCTGACGGATCCACCACGTGGCGTAGGTGGAGAATTTATAGCCGCGGCGGTATTCGAATTTGTCGACGGCCTTCATCAGGCCGATGTTGCCTTCCTGGATAAGGTCGAGGAACTGAAGGCCACGGTTCGTGTACTTCTTCGCGATGGAGACCACGAGGCGCAGGTTAGCCTCGATCAGCTCGCGCTTGGCGCGCTCGGCGTCCATGTCGCCCTGGATCATCTCGCGCTGCGTGCGCTTCAGGTCGACCAGCGAGATGCCGGCGTCGGCTTCGACGCGTTCGAGGTCGATGCGGCAGTTCTTCTGCTGGCGCTTGTACTCCTTGCGCAGCTCTTCGGAGCGCGAGGCCTCGTACTTGGCTTCGAGTGACTTGATCTGGCGCTCGAGGGTGCGCATGGCGTCGACGGTCTTGTTGACCTTGTCGAGCAGCCGCTTCTTCTCGCCGTTGGTGTACTTCAGCTCGCGGACGACGCGATTGATGTAGACGTGCTCGCGTCCCATCAGCCACTGCGTCTTGCGATGGTCTTTCGCCTTCGCCTTGGCGTCCTTGCCCGCGGGCGCGGCCAGCTTCTCTTCCAGCGCCGCCAGCTTCTTCTGGTGCTTTACGATCACATCGATGCGGCCGACCGTGGATCGCACCCGCGCCTGCAGGATCTCTTCGGTCAGCTCTTCTTCGTCGAAGGTGACGACTTCCTTGATGTTCCGGACGCCGCGGCGCAGGTCTTCGCCCAGGCCCACGATTTCGCGGATGACGATGGGCGACCGCGAGATGGCCTTCATCACGCGGACCTGCCCGCGCTCGATGCGCTTGGCGATCTCGACTTCGCCTTCGCGGGTGAGCAGCGGAACGGTGCCCATCTCACGGAGGTACATGCGGACGGGGTCGTTGGTCTTTTCGAGGGTGCCGGGGGAGAGATCGAGCTCGACGTCGTCGGACTCCTCGCCCGCCTCGGGCTCATACTTGTCGCGGTCGCCGAGGCGGCCTTCGCCGGACAACACGTCGATGCCCTGAGTGTTGATGGTGGTCATCAGGTCGTCGAGTTCATCGGGCGAGGTGATGTCTCCGGGCAGGAGGTCGTTGACCTCGCCGTAGGTGAGATATCCCTTCTCTTTTCCGGTATCGATCAGTTTGTCGATATCGTCTTCATACTTATCAATGTCTTCAGCCACGGGCACACGCACTCCTCAGAAATATATGACGGATTAGAGGCTCGCTGGCAGGGCGACAGGCACACCTGCGCGAACGAGGATCTCGTTTGTTTCGTAATGGGCGGGGATCTTTGGTGCGGTGTAGACCGCGGTGGCAAGCCGGACGACCTTAGAGGAGGTCAAGGCATTCAAAGGCACACGTCCCCAGCGAATCACAGAATACCACAAATGTTAGACGTAAAACGCACAGAAAAGGATTCGTGGGGTGCTCTTGGCCGCTCCTGGCACGCCCGTTTCTGATAATGCCGCTTTACGCGCAGTCATCGCAGGTTCGATCAATAGGCTAGCGAGCGATCACGGGGGTAGTTGTAATGTAGAGCCCCTTGTCCAACTCAGTGGACCTCTTCTTGTCGGGGCTTGCTATGTGCAGAGAGTTCAGCATCACCTGCTTCCTAGTGGCCAGGGAGATACCCAACACAAGACCGTCCTTCGCACCTCCGGCCTGCCAAATGTCACCTTCGATAGAATCTCGCCTTCGTGCCCGGTATTCGCCGCCGAAAACTCGATCACTGGAGAAATAAAACTCTGCCCTTCCATTCTCTGCGTCACGGTTGCCGCGGCAGATGGGAAGGAGTCCTTCCTAAAGAAGCGTACTTCCGAGGCGGATTGCAACCCTTAGTTGCTGGTTTGTGTTGCACTGCGCAGACCACGTCCAGACAATGTCCGGCCCTTGCTGGGCTCCGTGTTGCTGCGCGATAAGCGGGAGACCCAAGAACGCTGTCAGCAGCAGCAGCGGTGGCTGCAGACCCTTTCGATTTACGGTCGGCATTGCTAGGCCCCCCGAAAGCACACAAGCGAACATATCAGACCTCGGGGCGTCCCTCGAAAGTCGAGGTTCTCGGCAACCTCATCTACGGGCCCGAGCCATTGCAGCTTTGGGAGAAGCCCAAGCTTGGAAATTGTTAGATCGCGACTGCGTGTGCTCGAAACCAAGCAGCCATCTCTTTTTCACTAAAAGTCCCCTCCGCAAGGTGCAGGAACGCGAAGTATTCATCCTCTTTCTCCGCCTGAATGTCCCAACCGTTTATGTAGAGGAAGCCCAGCGAGATGGATGTTGCCGTCCGTTTGTTGCCGTCGATAAAGGCGCGATTGCGGGCGATGCCGAATGCGTAGGACGCGGCGAGGTCGAAGATGTCCGGCTCGCCATAGGCAAAGACATTCCGAGGCTTTGCAATCGCGGATTCGAGCAATGTTCGATCGCGCACT
>Ga0116230_10006216_pt1 | contig 11763 bp, 8 predicted proteins | sample S1TSphfallax_3_FD_88678 | JGI IMG/M metagenome (GOLD analysis project Ga0116230, IMG submission 88678) | Host-associated microbial communities from peat moss isolated from Minnesota, USA - S1T2_Fd - Sphagnum fallax MG | ecosystem: Host-associated > Plants > Peat moss > Unclassified | place: USA...
AATGAGACATATCAACCTATTAATGGATGAAAATAAATGTAAAATCGATCCAACCAATAGGATGAAATTTCTAATAATTGCATCATAGTTGTGAGAATGACCAAAATAGTTGAAATTTGGTCTTATAGTTGCAAATATTCTCAAATCTAGTCGCAAACGACTACAAGTCGCATGTAGTTGTAAATGGAATGGTTACATTTTGACTGATTTCTACTAGTGCCTTGAGTTCAACAAAACAATTCAAAAAAGTAACAAAAAAAACTAAAATGAAAATGGAAATTATGATGGATTTAAAACTTCAGCCTCTACATTAATAAAGGTTAAATAATTAAAATTTAATTGATTTCCATGCTAGTTAGTTAATTAATTAGTAAGTGAATGGTTTAGTAAATTTGTATTTCACTTGAAAGTAACATTGTTTCACTAAGTATTAGTGAAACAAATCATTGTCCATAGCAATTAGTCCATGTTCACTAAGGGGTTAAACAATTTCATTAGGTAAAAATGTCCAAATTCACTCAAAATCTAGTGAAATCTAGAGTGAATTAGGACACATTTTGTAGTAGTGTTTGTAGTCCTTGAGATAACCTTTTAAACATTGCTTACCGTCTACAGCCAAATTATAGACCTTCATGGCTGTTGTTGCCTACCATTTGCAACAATCCCATTTTCCTCATAGACTTAAACCATCAAATATATTCCCTTCCAAGTAAGTGCATGGTAGGGTGGACAGAAAAAAACATGAATTTACGAATTTGAAAGTTCATTTCTTTTGTATTTTTTTTTGAGCCTCGAAATGTTTTTTGTAATTAGGTAGCAATAATGCATTGATTCCAAAAGATTTTTTTCCATTACATTTTTTATTCTTGTAGAGTTCATTAATTAAAACATATTTGCAAAAATTCAAAATAAATCAAGTTTTTTTCAAGATGAAATGGACTTTTGAGAAAATGTGCCTGTTTTTCACCAAATAAAAATCCATAGATCATAAAATTCATTATATATGAATCAAATCAAATCAAGCTTGATTTCATTATTACATTTTAAAATAAAAACCAATTCCCTAAATGTTTTTGAAGTTCATCATAGAACCAAATCAAAGTCCATTCACTTAATCATTCCTAGCGCTACATACTTTGATTTTCAATTTCAAAAGTCAATAGCTCCTCTCATTTTATATATTTTTCATACCAATCAATTTCATTACATAAATATTGAAACCTATAATTTCAAAATGAATCCCATTTAACAATTCCATGATGTACAAAGAAAAAGAATAATTAGAACCACATTTAGGTGGTAGAAAAATGGATTGTGTTACTCCAAAATTGGTCCACCCTACCATGCATAGACCTTTCCTACTTCCATGTATTAATTATTACCTTCCTGTGGCAATAAGAAACTTTTTACTCTAGAGACTATACAAAATGTACATTATCACTACTTTTGTAGAAGAAATGCAAAACTATTACATAAAATATAACAAAACATTATGCAAACTTAAACTATACTACCTTTCTTCATTTTTTAATAGAATAAATTTACACAAAACACGTTAAGATCCTTCAACCATTTTCCATTGAATAACACAAATATAATATAATTCCAAACTACTCGCCCTTTTCTAGTGTCACACACCCACACATCTCCAAGAAATAGCTCTTAACCCCAACTCCTCGAATTCCATAAAATCCTCCCAAGTCCTCTTTTAATCCTCCTTCTTCACACAATTGCAAAAGGTTCACATTGACCCCATGAAAATAGGTTCTTATCATAATCCTTACTATAAATCTCTTAGGTGATTGGGTGGATTACAACTAACCATTCATCAACATGAATTAATTAATCCCACTAGCTTCACCTTTTGGGTAAGGGACAATAATTCTACCACTAGTAATTAACTAGTTACTAGTTTGCTTTTGGCACTAACTATGAATTTTCACCCCTTAACAATAACCTATGATAGAATAACCAATAATAACATATGGTAAATAACATTGAATAGCCAAAAATAGTCTATGATAAAATAGCCAAAACTAGCCAATAGTAAATAGCCTAGAATAGTCAACAATAGTTTATGATAGAATATCCAAAAATAATTTATGATAAATAATTTAAAGTAGCTAGTAATAAATAACAAATAATAGCTTAAGGTAAAATAATTTAAAATAACCAACAATAACCTACGATAGACTAACCAATAATAATTTAAGATGAAATAACTAGCAATAGCCTATGATAGAACAACCAATAATAACTTTTAATAAAATAAATAAAAATATGTTCAATTACTGTCAAGGAAAGATGAATTAAAGTTGTAGATGTGCCTAATTTGAAATGCTTTCCACTGTTGAATCAAAAGTTCATTTGAATTTAAGACAAACAAATAGGTGAACATGGGGTGTGAGTTGTTAATTTGAACGAACTTTTGAAATTTGACATCAAATATTGTGTAGTTGAAGCATAATTTAATATGCTATAACAAATAAATAGGATTGTTGAATGACAAATTGAAAAAAATAGATACCAATTAAATGTCTTCAAGAACACAATCATTTTCAACAAATGGTTTTGAAAGTATAAATATATTTGTGTGGGTTTAACATAATAATATTGTTTTGTAAAATTGAATGAGGGAAAAAAAAAAGGGTGGATTCATGAAGTACTTGCAAATTACTTGACACAATCGCCATCTTTTTCATTTGCTCGTCTTTTGTCCACATAATGTAAATAGTCTTATTTGTTGGTCAATAGAAAAATGACAATGTGCTGTAGCAAAATGGTAGTTTTGCTTGTTTGGATTGTTTGTAATCAAATAGAAAATATTTATAGACAATGTAACATATATCATAAAGAAAAAAATAACTTAAAAATTTCAAAAAAATTTATGGTTATTAACTATGTACTAAGTACATATTTGACCTTTATAAGTGTAAATTAATTAGTTATTAGTTATTTTACTAGTTATAGCTATGGTACATATTTTGAAATAATGTTACCCATGTATTAAATACAAATTTGAAATTTATAAGTGTCAAGTTAGAATTTTTGTAAGTGTTAACTAATTAATGATTAATCATTTTATTCAATATATTAATAATTAGTAATTTACATTTGAATTAATTCGTCCTTAAAGGTTCAAGCAAAGTATGGTAGATAATCCTTGCTCATTGTCAAAAAGAAACAAGTAACCATAAAAAAACTTTAATGTATTAAAAGTAGAAATATTATTTTATACAATGACTAAATAATGATAATATTTCATTTTAATGATTATAATGTTGAAAACCCCCATTTTGAAAGTAGATTTAAATACATTTTAAAAAAATGCACCTACTAACATGATATGTTTTATCTTACAAAATGAGTTACAAGTAGATGAAATATTGATTAGAAAAATAATTCAAGTTAATGAAAACCTAAAAGATATTTATGTACTGTCAAACTATGCATTTTATAATTATAATATATCAAATTTTCAATGTGAAGTAAGTTTGAACACCATATTAACTAGTCCTTTTCAAACATACTTTTTATATACTTTTATAATATCAAAGTTGTTTAATCTTTTAATGTAAATTGAATGCAATGACATGTTTTTTCATACATTTACTTACACATATTTTGAATCTACTTTCTTGTGTTTATACGCATGTTTTCAAAATTCTAGGTTTTCGAGCCCAAAGGATTATATTTTTGGTCTTTCTTATCATGATTGGACTCTTAATGTTGATTATTAATTTAGTTATTAGCAAGAACCGCCTAGCTTGTATAAGAAAGCAAGTTTGAATCTATTGTCATTCCTTTTCATTTGGTAATGCATTCATAAAGTTGTATTGTGAACTTTTTAATTGAATCTATACATTGTGTTTACTTTAAATGTGCATGTATACGAAATAATGGGGTTATTATGTACAGTCTTTCTAGAAATGTATATTTTGTTTATAAACAATGGTGCAAGTGCATAAGTTTAGCAAAGTTCATGAACGGATAATCAACAATGTGAAGGAGAATAACGTGTCACAATATTATGACGAGGAGGTAGTAGAAAGATGTAGAAAAATAAAGAGTGATAACTACTTCACCATTCCAAAAGGCCCTCAAAGAAGTGAGGTGGTCAAAGATGATCGAAGTCGAAGTGAAAAGTTTAATGGTTTGAAAGTTTGATTGCATTGTTTTTTTAATGTCATAAAGGAGCTTAGGAAACTATTTGCCAATAATTTTAACCTACTTCCAATAAAGAATGAAATAAAAAATCAATGCATGCATGACCATAAAAGGAAACTGAAATGGAAGGAGACAACGTGACAATTGGTGTAATGAGTGGTGAAAGAAAAGAATCATTGAATTCCCTAAATGTTATTGAATTTGAGAAGCTTATATTGATAAAATACAATGGCAAGGAATTCAAATACATAAAGAGAATGGATTGAAAGTTAAAATGCAAAAATTGTGATGTTTTATGAAATTTTGAGGAAGAAAACACTTAGTAATATTAATCTAAACATAAATCATAGATTTAATATGATGGAATTGACATTAAACAAGTTATAAAACCACCAAACAAATTATTGAAAAAAATAATTGCATGTTATCAACATATGCATTGTGGGAAAAACACAAATAATAGAAGCTATTGTTGAAGTAGTTCTATGATCACAAAACACTAGGTTTGAGTTGTAAGAATGTTTAGCAAAATAAACAAAAGAGTAAAAAAAAGCTTAAAAGAAACAAATTTTTCCAAATTGACAATATATTCATGACAATATAATGAAATATGACCAAAATTAGTGTATGAAACATCCATGGAACAAAGGGTGGGTGTTGAATGTAATACATGTAAAAATAATTAACATTATTTACACAATAAAATGTTACAAAATCATTTTGACAACTTGGACCAAAGAACAAAAATTCTAGCAAGAAAAATTCAAGAAGAACGACAAGTCAAATTACAACGAAACTAGATAGGATGTTGTAGTACCTTATTGAAAAAAAACGTTAACAACAAGCAATAATCCCAAAAAATGGACGAAAAGTAACATATGCATAGTGTGTGTCAAGTATTATGATAGGCTGCATTCGAATTAATGGCATGATGTAGGTTGTATGAATCTTAATTAAAAATTAATTTGTGTGCTTGTGGAAAATCTTGAAAATCAATAAAACTGAAGACATGATGAAGGAAAATATTCCATCAATTTGTTGAGACTTTGCAATGTTAACTTAAAAATAGGCATAATAAAAATTAATTTCAATCTATTGAAACCAACTTACTTAAAACATTTTACAAGGAACATTAAGGAGGGTGGGAAGGGTGAGGATGAGCTTAAACGGGCCAAAATTGATGTCAAGACATTTATTTTTCTACAATTTTTGTTATGTTTGTCTATGTGGTGCCACTTTAATGACATGTGAATCATGGAAAGTTGTGTTTATTGAGTAATATGGACATGGAAAATTTAAAATGGATCAAACAAAATTCCAATATCAAAGTTTGGTTTGAATAAAGGATGTTTAACAATTTCATTCAATGACACTACTTTCATAAATGGCCCCTTAATTTTCATAATACAATTTATTTCATCCTCAAATTTTTTTATAGAATAGGGTACTATTAGACACATCTAAAAAATTCAAAATTTCATATTTTTTGATTTTTTGTTTAGAAAAAATTAAGGTTCTAAAGAAGTTCATGAATCTTTTTTGACATGTAAATGTGATGCAATGTATACGTTGTTTAAAAAAAACTTGTAGCTTATAACATAAAAAATTAAACTTCAAAGTGTTAACATGTTTTGGGATGATTTGAAATTATTACAAAATTTCAAAATGAAACAAAAAATTCGGCAAAATTTGTGTATTTTCAAAAATTCATATTTCTCCAATTTTGATTGTAAAAAAAAATGACATATTGTGGAAATTATAAATATAATATAGAAAAAAATTCAAAACATTTTATTTGAAAATTCCTCTTTAGGATAATTTTTTTTGGGAAAATGGACCCCAAAAAGGTCAATAGTCCTAAATGCAAAGTAAACACATTGGTTCGTTATATGTTGTTTGGACCCATAAAGGTTGTAGGTAGAAAATAACATGGAAAACACATTCACATATTTGGTTGTATAAAAAATCTCATTTTATATCAAACACATGAAATTGTAATTTATTTATTCTGCCAATCGTAAATGCTTCCCAATACGTCAATGAATCATTATGAAAATGAACATTCAATGCAAGAAGGAGGAAAATACAAATAAAAATAATTAGGAAAAGAACAATGACCAAGGAATTTGATTTTTAAGTCTCATGCATGTGTTTGAATGTGTGGAAGGTTTGCACAAAATATTTAATACCTATTTTGTATAAAGGAACTTAATTAAAAATTGAAAAATCCATTGGGAAATGCAATGGGAAAGCCTAGGGATAACATGGAAGCTAAAGAATCCAAGGCATATGAAATGATCTAGTTTACTTTTCATGAATTTCCAATTATGTATAATAATACCTTTCATTATTTAGTAACTTCTTGCAAAATGGCATGCTTATGATAAAGTAACAACAAATTGGTGGCAACTACAAATTGGAATTGTTAGAGGAAAATCTAAGAGCTCAATTTAAAAGTTTGATGTTGAAGGAAATTTCTTTATTATAGTTTTATGGCCAATTGTTGGACCAAACAAATGTTGATCCCAACCTATGGTCCACCTTTAAGCTCAAACATAAAAAATGAGAAAAACACCACAAAAATTAACATGATTTGCCTCATCATCTATAAATCCTTTTACATCATAATCATGTGATGGAGAAAATGAGGATGCAAAAGGTGTCACCAAAGCTTAAGCAATTGTTTATGCATTTGAAGGCAAAATTAGTGAGGATAATGGATTTCGAAGGGAATCTTTGTGTGTGAAACATTAATGGTAGGCATTTTTTCCTTTGGTAATTGAGATTTGCAATGGAAAAACAAAAGCATGAACACAAAGTAGGCCAGGAAAAAATTCAATGTAATAAAAAAATCCCAACGACAGTTTATTCACAATATTAATATCTTAAATCAATTCATTTTTTTCATCAATTGATTGGTTAATCATCATTGGTAATGTGTAGAGTGCATAACCCAAGTTCATTTAAACGTTGTATGTTGTAAATACTATGGTTTCTTTTATAAGGAAATAAAATAGAAAATTTAGATGTCATTTGCAAAACTTATTTGATACCATAAATCACAAAAGTTGCCTATAGAGCCAATGTAAAGTAGTGACTTCAAGTCTCTTTTGAAAGCCCTCAAATAAGAAATTAGAAAATAATGCAGATACAAGAAAATATAAAAGACATGTAAGGCTTAAAAGGTGGAAGGAATTGAAAATAATTAAATCGAATAAATATTTGGATTATGTTCAATATAATTAACGTCTAATGCTTGAAAAATGTTTTTTTAAATTTCATGACATGTAACATTTTTTAATCTTTATAACATTTGAGTTTTTGTGAATTGAAAATGTTTTTAATGTTGTATTATCAATTTAAAAATATGAATGATGCACATCATCACATAAAAATCAAAATCAAATCAAATTAATTTCAATTGTGAACGCAAAATGATATGATGAACAAGTTATTTAATTTTTTTTTATAATAAATCATGAAATTTGGCCAAATATAATATTTTTTCCACTTTTCATCATGTTGGAAACATATACATGTACTTTTCAACTACATAAAGTAATTGATAAATTTTGGATCAAATTTCCAATCTTATATTAAAAAAAAATGGTTGGTATATGATATCTCAAATGAAATTCCAAAGTACAATTTAACATGAAAATTAAGAGAATTTGGTCAAGTTGCACATATAATTTTATAGATATTGGGAAATATTTCTACCAAATTAGATACTATTGAAATTACTTAAAAATCACTCCTAACAATAACAATAGCAAATGGATCACTTTATGCTATTGATATTTTACAAGTTTATTCTTAAAGATATCTTTGAGGAATATTTTAATTAAAAATATTAGATAAGAAGATGTTTTCCTAACTTGTCAAAAAGGTTGTCACCAGTGATGTTGTGTCATGATTTCATGTTCCCTCGTTCAGTAGATTATGAAAACACTGAAAACAACATTGTTGATTATGTGATGTGGATAATTATCAAAAACATCATGAAAATTATGTGTGATAATAATGATTGATTTGTATTATCATTTGAATTACTTATACAATTTATTAATCAATCAAATTGCCATAATGATTTTTTATTAGCAACCTTGGTTTGAATGTTTAATCAACAAACCATTAATATTCACTAAAAGAAATATTGTAATATGCAACCATTCAATTTGTGACTATATGTGACTAATTGCCATTTACAACTATGTTTTGTTACTTTTACAATTAGTCACCATGATTTTTAATCTATTACAATTATTGTGATTATAGTGCAACTAATTTGGGACTACTAAATTTTCCATCCTTCCATGTTGACTAATTTTTGAACTTTTAATTTAAGATGATCAAATTAGCTACAAAAGCAATCATAACTTAGTTATGCAATTATTTTAGCTTGATTCATTGTAATAGGTCTTGTGTTTTATAATACTCTTCCACATGACCTAAATTTGGTTTCCCAATTTTAATCATCTACATGTTTATTTCATTGTCATTATCCATATGGATTTTAGGGATAAACATCATCAACATTCATAAATAATATAATCACTACAAGAATCACAAATTATTTGATTGAAAAAAAAAACTAATCATTTTGACATTTGGTCAATTTGACCATTTAGTCATATTGAACAAGTCAATTTGAACATGTCCAACTTGACTAGTGGTTTTTTTGATTAATTACAAAATGGTCTTTTTGACTAGTCAAATCGAACAAAAAATTAGGCAACAAAAAAAAATTAAAATTAAAATAAAATTGTAAATATAAAAATGTAAATAATAAAAGAATAGTAAGTACCTACCTACCTACCCACCACTCATGACCTACCTACCTATCCACAACCTACCTAGGTATTATACATTTACACACATGTACAAGGTATATATATGAAAATACATATTACACATAATATATGTTGATAAAGGGGATTGAACCTTGGTAGGTAGGTAGATTATAGGTAAGTGGATAGATAAATGAATAGGTAGGTAGGTAGATAAATATATAGTAGGCATAGCAAGTAGGTTAGTTAGCCAAATTAATATGGCCAATTTGACTAAACATGGCCATTTAGTGTGGTTGATTTGACTAGGTCATGGGCATCTTGAGGGACATTTAAAAAATTCGTCCTTCTTGATGATATGTATGATTTAACACTTGGTCAAAATGGTCACTTCAATCAAAAGAACCATGTGTTTTTCATGCCCCATGATTTTAGTCAAAGTGAACATCCTTTTGGTTAATGTGAACACTTTAGTTAAGTTGAACCTTTTAAAAAATCGTGATTTTTTGTAGTGAATTATATAGATCAACATATTGTAGTAACTCTCATTACTAATTTTATTCCTACAATATTTTTTTGTAACATAATTTCACATTCATATTTTAAAGGTTTATGGATCAAATTTTGATGATTATTTTATGACCCTATTCCAAGAACTTTTCCCCTCATTTTTAATTAATGGACTTTCAGATTAATTATTGTTTGTTTCCTCATGCTCATCAAAGTTAGTTTTCATTTCTTTTGACAATATTGCTATTATATCATTTTGTATGTTCATTTTCACTATAAACACAATCTTTCTCAACCAATTTAAACATACAATAATCATTGTTCTTTCTTAGGATTATGCCATTTGTTATTTTTTGGGAGTAGTCATTTGTTTTTTTCTTGTTTTCATAATCTTTCACATTTTATAGTTAAAGCAATGGTAAATTTTCATGTTGAAGGAAAATATAGTTTTGCTATGTTGATTGGTGATTTCATACTTGTTCAAATCATAGAATTATGCCTTTATGTAATGTTTCGATTTTAACATGGTTCAGTTCACATATTGAGAGATGTTGCATATCTGGAAAACAAGGTCATCATTAGTTCCATTTATGAAGTTCCATTCTTTGGCACTCAAGGATTGCATTGGATGGTTAACATTATGATGCATAAAATAATTAATGAAAACTTGTTAAAAAATTCTTAAGATATAATTGTTGCCAAACACAATTGTGTCCATTGTTAATAATGCCTTGCATGGTATTGAGGTCAAGCAAGAAAAGAACTTGAGGATCAACTATTGAATTGTGAGCCATCAATTCCACTTACTGAACAACATTCATTGATATTTGTGATTCTTCCAATGAAGATGGGACATTCCTTTTTTTGAATACCATATTTCAAGCCTCTATGCTTGTTTTAATTTGCAATGTGGGAGTGAGCCCGTTCTAGAGACGTCAACTTTGCATACAATCGTTGTCTGAAAAATTGTTGAGTCACTCAAAGCAATGTTCCACACCCCACATGTGTTGAATGAATTGAGGTCCTTGAATTATGGAACCAAGAAAATTGAAAATGTTAGTTGTCTTCCAACCAAATTCAATGGTGACATTTTCTTTGAGCTCTCTCCAATTTGCCATTAGGACATTCTAGACAAATGCAAGGCATGATGCAAAAGTATAATGATCACATTTAGTGCAAGTTGAAGATGACCAACATAAATAATTCTTTTGGTTTGGGTTTTAGAACCATTAAATGCTTGAGCCATTTACAATGTCAAAATGACTTTTCTTGCATGTTTCTGTGATTTGGTGTTCATAATGAGTTGCTTGGAACGACGACTCATCTCAACTTCTTTTTGTAAACCAATGTGTTTTAGGTCTTCCGCCCTTGCACCATTTCCTATAAATTTTGTGGTTCATCACCTTTTTGTGTTAAAGACTTACATATGCTGCATCTATTACATTGTTCACAAGTTGAACAACCTTTCAAGAGTAGTGAACCACCTTGACATGCATGCCCATCTTGATGTAGAAGGCAAATGTAAAGAGGCGATGGAGGCAATCAAGAACATGGTTGCAAAGGAGGTTTCATACATGCCCAATGTTACATCCTCTACAATTGCTTTGGCTATTAATAATACATTTCTATTTCATCACTTGTTCAATGAACATGGTGAAGGTCCTATGGAACTTTTGAAAGGTAAAAAACTAGACCAAACCATGTCAAAATTTGCATCCATGTGCTCCCCCTAACATACACAACTTGATTGCAACTTTCAAGCATCATCCCAAGAACATGGGCTCCACTAATTACGTCATCATGGTCAAGACCCTCAACCTTTACAACTACATTCAAGACAATTATTTTCGCATGCTATATTTTAAAGAAAATGTTTGTCTTTTCAAAATGTTGGTCAATGGAGATGGTTGTGGAATCACTTTAATGAAATGACTGCAACTTGGGCATGATTTGGAAAATTCTTGGATTATGTTTGATCATGTCAAGTGTGTTCAAAGTTGGACAACCATGGCTTGCCATGTTTACAACCTTGTCTATTGCAAAGTAATGATGATTGTAATCTATGACATGCAATCAAGGAACACAAAAGTCCAATGCAAATTGCAGAGGAAATTGGTTGCTTTAAAGAAAGGCATTACAAATCTCAATTTCAAGGGGTTTATGGCAAATAGTCTGCAAGTGAATTGGAATGCTATTTGAATCATTTATGGGACTAGAGATCTTGTTGTGAAGATAGTTGATAATGAGCAAACTTGCTTTTTCCATTGAATTCAATCACTTGAAAGACACACTAAAC
>Ga0116230_10006218_pt1 | contig 11761 bp, 11 predicted proteins | sample S1TSphfallax_3_FD_88678 | JGI IMG/M metagenome (GOLD analysis project Ga0116230, IMG submission 88678) | Host-associated microbial communities from peat moss isolated from Minnesota, USA - S1T2_Fd - Sphagnum fallax MG | ecosystem: Host-associated > Plants > Peat moss > Unclassified | place...
AGCGATCTCGAAGAGGGGCAAAGATCATCAGCTCCGGATGCCTATCGACGGCAAGGTGATTCTATGGGCGGCCCCGCGCAAATGGTGGCTAGCGGCTCTCGCCGAGGCCAGGATTACCGACCTCCGTTGGCATGATCTTCGACACACATTCGCTACGCGCCTCATGATGCACACAGGGAACTTGAAGATTGTGCAGGAAGCGTGCGGGCACGCCAGCATCACGATGACGGCCAGATATGCTCACGTAAGCCAGACTGATCTTGCAGCGGCTATGTCGACTCTAAACCGGCTCTAGCTGGCCGGGCCCAGCGACAGGTGCATCTCATCGAAGGCCGAACTCAGGGAGACCAGAAACACGTCCGTATGCCTGCGTATCTCACGCAGCGGGTGGTCCTGAGGCACACATTTGTCCCAGGTCATGCAGAGGAACGCCCTACCCAGCAACCACTCGTCTCCCCACATGTTTTGTAGAAGCAAGTAGTATTCAGACTAAGGGGACTTCGGCATTTTGGTATGGGTTCTTCCGCACATTTGGTGCTACTGCCCATTCGACGCAGGCCGCCATAGTCTGGTGTTGATTCGAGAGTTCTTACAGCGTCGCTGGCTCATTGCGTCAACGGCGGTTAACGGAGCTTACGCCTTTCCAAGTATTTTCGGCTGTTCTTCACCAAAATAGAGGAAGAACCCCTCTTACTCCGCCCTTGACAGAGCGTCTGCATAGCTCGCTCGACTACAGAACGCCGGACGATCTCCGGCAGAGAACGGGCTATGCAGGTGTGGAAAGCAGAGAACGCTTCCCCACATCCGCACAGCCTCGACGACGACCGCGATGAGAATAAAATCTCAAAGCAAGAACCGGGAAACTCCTGTTACCAGTGGGTGAGAAAAAGGGGGCAGGTCACTTATTGGCAGCCAGAATAAATTGTCTCCGCTTGGGACCCCATGACAATGACGGAACGTCGATTCTGAGTCGCGAGAGCAGGGATTACAGATCAGAGGTCGCGATTGAGGACATCTAAGTACTTCGCATACAGGAATAGGCGACCCCGGCGTTTGCCTCTGGATTCCTGGAGTATCCCAGCATCGCTCAGACGCTGAATGGCCGCTGATGCTGTTGGAAAGCTGAGCTTCGATTCGCGGGCAGCGTGCTTGATTGAGAAGATGGGACTTGCCTGGGCAAGCTGGTAGATGAGTAGAGCTGATGGTGCGCCACGGCCGAATTGATCGATCTTCTCTTTATCCGCACGGAACAGACGGTCAATCTCGATAGCAGTCTGTATCGCTTGATTGGCGGTGTCACGCACCCCCTGAAGGAAGAAATCGAGCCATTCTTTCCAGCCATCATCCTTGCGGGTCCCGTTGAGTCGGTCGTAGTACAACCGCCGATGTTTCTTGAAGAATAAGCTGAGGTAAAGGACAGGCTCATGCAACATCCTCTTCTCGGTGAGCATGAACGTAATGAGCAGCCGGCCCACTCGTCCATTGCCATCCAGAAAAGGGTGGATCGTCTCGAACTGGGCGTGAACGAGTCCGGCCCGTATCAGCAGTGGAAGCGAGTTCTCCTCTTCATGGAGAAACGACTCCAAATCTCCGAGGCAATCCATGACGTACTCCGGCGGCGGCGGCACATACGCGGCGTTCCCCGGACGCGATCCGCCGATCCAGTTCTGACTCTTGCGAAACTCGCCAGGTTGAGCGTGACTTCCGCGTCCTTTCGACAGCAATACCTCGTGGATCTCGCGGATCAACCGGAGTGATAACGGGAAGCCGCCGCGCAGCCGTTTGAGTCCATGATTGAGTGCGGCGACGTAGTTGGAGACTTCCTGCACATCATCGAGGGGAACGCCGGGAATCTCGGCATTCTCATAGAGCAGCAGATCGGAGAGCGAGGACTGTGTTCCCTCGATCTGAGAGGACAGCACAGCCTCCTTGCGGACGTAGGAGTAGAGGAAGAGATTCAGGTCCGGGAAGGCTGAAGTCATCCCGTCCAGCCGACCGACCGCCTGATTCGCCTCGGCCAAGATGCCCTGCAAAGAGGCCAAGTCGAGGGTCCGAACATCGGGAGGCAGAGGGGCCGGAACGAACGCCTGGACTCGCTCACCGGACATGGTGGAGGTCACATAGCGGCTGCGACCTGTGGTCTTAGGCGGTTTGGACATCCTTGAATAACCTCCTTGGCTATTAAAGCATTGGACGTTATCCTTGAATAGCGACGGTCGATATTGAGGGTTCCTTGTGCCACTGCAAGGGCTATCAGGCAACGTCGGCAGTCTGGCTTAGCGCGCTCCCCAACCACTTCGGAAACCGGGAGCCTTGTTGAGCCACCTTAGCGAGGTCGGTTTGGGGAACGTTCCCTCCGATCTCCTTCAGCACCGTTTGAACTCGCTCCGGACCTGGCCCATGCGAACGCACATGTCCGCCAGTTTAGGTTTGCATAGCAAGGCGAAGATGATCTTCATGCTGGCGGTGTGAGCCCCTTCCGTGCCCGCCCCATGTGGTCGGGTCGCGGTGTTCTTTACACTACTTCTTCCCAGAGCGAGCGCGGCCTCGCCGTAGGCGTTTGTTGACCTCCTGTACCGAGAAGACCTCCGCGTTGAATTGCTCTCCAACCCACCGGCGCATGTGGTCAAACTCTTCATCTGCCGGATCAGTCAGAGTGTCGAGGAGATCCGCATAGCCGCCGGTTCCGCCACAGTCCTCTGGAGGGCAACTTCGGGCACCGTTCACGATGCGGGGATATTCGGTGTCCGGTTCCTCTGGAAAGATCTGCTCCAGGCGAACGAGATGCTGCCAGTAATCGCCGAAGTCGTAGATGTAAAGCATTTCTGCTTGGGGCGCGGGCAAAACATCGGAAAGGCGAGTCTTGCCTTCCGGGCTGACCTCTCCTGGCTCGTCATACGTTGGGTCGGGTGTACCGTACCGCTGACCATCGACGATGAATTCATGCAGGTGGTGGTCCTCCCATCCCATCGCGACTTGCAGGATGCGGTGAAACTGCTTAAGCGTCGTCTGGCTGGAGAGTTCAACTCGCCTCCAGATCGGAGGGTAGATCTCTTTGAGAGAAACGTGAACCTGGAAGATGGTCATGATTGTCCTGCGCTGATTGTTGCTCAATCGAGATGGTGCGTCGAGGAATCGATCCCCGAGGCGTCTGCGGACGACCCTTCGCACTCTTCCGCCTCGTCTGCATTGCCGAAGACCTCTTCCCGGATGATGCGCTCGGTGGCCTCGTTCAAATACTCATCGAGTGCGTTCTTGATCTCGAGAAACTCCGGCCAAAGCGTGATGTTGATGAACGACTTCGGTGCTCGGAGGACTACGGTCGAGTGGCGCTGGCGCGGATAGCGGTACGGTTTCAGGCCGTAACGGCGGCAGAGGGCCATGAACAGACGCCGGTTCCAGCGATCTGGAAGCCGGAAGCTCATCTCGATCATCTGTTCGGTTTGCTCGGCAGCGCTGAGGGCGGCACGAATCCTGTTGAGTGCGGCGGCTGCGGCATCTCGCTCGCCCGGCGTGGTAGCGCCTTCAAAGAGTGCCGCAATCTTACGAAGTTTCTGGCGAAGTTCCTGTTCAGTGGTCAACTTGCAAGCCTCTCGCTCCCTGAACAAGTTCGGTCATGATTCTTCCGGACAGGAGAATTCTATCCGGTGAGATGGGGATGCGGCTAAAGTGCCCTCGCCCCGTCCGTTCAGGGGGGCAGGAGGAAAGAGGGAGGGATGAAGACAGCGGCAGCTCAATATCAGGGATGCGGTGATTAGTACACATTCACTGCATATTATGCGGCGTTGATCCGTGCCTTTGCGGCGAATAAGGCGGCAGCCGCACAAGAAGTCGCTCTTCGCCGACAGTCTGTCAGGATGCGGGATTAAAATTTGCCGTTCCCGTGCTAACATCCTGGTCAAACGTCGAAAAGCGGGCCCAAATGATCCTTACAGAGACTCTCAAGGATGCACTCTCGTTTGCTCGCTCGTGGGACGAGATCATCGCCTTGCGCAAGGCTACGGGGGCGCACGATGACATTCTCCTGGATCCGATCTTTTTCCTGGCATCGACAGATAGCGCGCGACGATCGTGCTCAGTGGCCTGCCGGAGATCCGATAAGCTCATCGGAGTATTATTTGCAACCGAGCACTGTTGGTGCGGGTTGCGCACCGGATTCGCGGTCGGGGGAGATTTCTCGGGGCGCGGACTGCTTCTGTGCAAACGTGAAGACGAAGAGATCGTCCTAACGGAATGCATCAAGCGCTTGATCGCCGACGGTGTGCATTCGGTTCATCTGCGCTATTTGCCCGCTCAGACTAGCTCCGTTGCATTGGTTGAGGGCGCGAGCGTGAAAAAGCTGGATGCTGTCATCCCGGGCGACCGCATGGAACTGAGGCCGGACTTTGAAGACTTCCTCTCTAGCATCGGGCGGCTCACGCGCAGAAATGTCCGGGCCTATACGCGAAAGACCGAAGCAGCTGGTATTGAGTTCGTCGCATCGATGACCCATGCGGAATACCAAACCGCCGTCGAGCGATTGAACACCCGAACGAAGTTCCCGGCAGACCGGTTGCGCCTCGACCGCGATGAACGTTTCGTGGAGCTCTACGAAGGTGAACGTCTGGGGCTTCGCGGGTCGGACGGCGAGTTTCTTGCCGTCTTATGTGGCTTTCGTCACGGAAATCGATTCCACCTGCTTACCCAACTCAACTCCTCCCACCACGAAAATCTCAGTCTATCGCTGGTTCTGCGCGGATACACGATCAAACATCTGATCGAAACGGGCATTGCGGAGATTCAGTTCATGGGAGGCAGCTCTCTGAGCTTCGGTCGGTTCTGCAAGCCAGAGAAGTATCGGTCGGTCTTTGTAGACAAAGAAGATGGTATGGCAGCCGCTTTCAAGAAGTTATGCGGTGCGGCGGTCAGTCTATTGGCGGTCATGCAACTGTCGATTCCCGGACTGCTGGCGACCGTTTCCAATGGAACTCTAGAAGAGTCATTGCTGAGCGACCGGACGGCATTGAAGCCGGCAGCGATGCTCTTCAAACAACTCACGACCGACAAGCGGCTTTCTTGAATGAGATTAAAATACTGGTGCACTGGCTCTTTGAGAGGCGTCTTGAGATTGCCGCTTTGCGCCGCTGTCACGAGGTGTTCTTCCCGAAAATATACCTTTCAGTGTGGAGGAGACATCTTCGGTCCAAGCGGTGGGAATTTTTACGCGAGTAAATCCGTCCCACAAGCGACTGTCCGTGGAATTCATATGCGGGCCGCTCGCACGGAAGACAAAGCTGGACTCGATTTCAGCGCTCGAAAAAGTCCACTTTGAAAATCATCTTGAATTTACACGCTGCATGCCGTAAGGTAAAGGAACTCAGCCACAACAATTAGGAGCCACTGCCTTATGGAAGATATCCAGATCGCCGTTGTAGGCTCAGGCTACGTTGGCCTGGTAGCCGCAGTCTGCTTTGCGGAGCTTGGTCACAATGTCGTGTGCGTCGACAACGACTACCGCAAAGTCGCCGCGTTGCAGGGCGGCGATACACTGATTCACGAGCATCATCTTCCTGAACTTTTAGGCCGCTACCGGAACAACAAGGTGCGCTTTACTACGAACCTCGGCGAGGCAACGAGCCAGTGCCAAGTCATCTTCGTGGCCGTCGGAACTCCGCAGAGCGAGACCGGTGAAGCCGACCTTTCTTATGTGGAATCTGTTGCAAGCGAGATCGCCCGGCATATCACCTCCTATAAGGTGATTGTTGAAAAGAGCACTGTACCCGTCTACACGAACGAGTGGATCACACGGACGATCGCGCGCAACGGCGTGAACCCGAAACTCTTCGATGTCGTGTCCAACCCAGAGTTCCTCCGCGAGGGGACGGCGGTCGTCGATTTCCTTCACCCGGATCGAATCGTTGTTGGCTCCGATAGCGCGAGCGCGGCTGAACTGTTGACTGCAATTTACGCCCCCCTGACTAGCGGCTCCTACTACACGCGAGAGGGTTCGATTAAGGGATTCTGCTCGTCCGTCAAACCTCCCACGCTCCTGCACACCTCGACAAAGAGCGCTGAGATTATCAAGCATGCTTCGAATGCTTTCCTGGCTCTGAAGATCTCGTTTATCAATGCGGTGTCGAATCTTTGCGAAGCCACGGACGCCAACGTCGAGGAGGTTTCGCGCGGTATGGGCCTCGACAGTCGAATCGGTCCTCGCTTCCTCAACCCTGGAATCGGCTACGGCGGCTCATGTTTTCCTAAGGATGTAGCGGCCTTCCGCTCCATTGCCGACGAGTTAGGCGTCGACTTCTCGCTGCTCGTAGAGGTCGAGAAGATCAATCACACGCAGAAAAAGCGCTTTCTCAATAAGGTGCGTGCGGCGCTTTGGACGCTCCGCGGCAAGAAGTTGGGTGTGCTTGGTCTTTCCTTCAAGGGCGGGACGGACGACATCCGGGAGTCGCCAGCTATCGCCATCATCGAGATGCTCCTGGCTGAAGGATGCTCCGTCAGAGCCTTTGACCCTGCTGCCATGACTCGCGCGGCCGAGGTCCTGCCAGCTGGGAGAAATATGCATTACGCGGATTCTGCCTACACCGCCGCAGAGGACGCAGATGCGCTTCTCATTCTGACCGATTGGTCCGACTTCGCAACGCTCGATCTGGCGCGGCTCAATACCGCCCTCCGCTATCCGACCGTTATAGACGGCCGCAATCTATACGAGCCGTCGGAGATGCTGAAGCACGGCATTACCTACATAAGCGTCGGGCGTCCTGCTGCGAATCCTGCACGGCTTATTCCGGAAGCACTCCAAGCCGAGATGCTTGCAGTCCAATAGAGTGGCCATGTACACCCCTACGAAACTACGGAGCGAACGTGACCGCGGATACTACTCAGACCATCCTTGTTACAGGTGCAGCTGGCTTTCTGGGCTCTCATCTCTGTGATTACCTGATTTCAGAAGGGCATCAAGTCGTTGGTGTCGACAACCTCTGCACGGGGAAATTGGACAATCTCTCTCACTTGTTGAGACCGGATCATCCGCGTTTCCAGTTTATCCAGCAGGATATCTGCCAGTCTTTCGACCCCGGCCGCATCGACTTTGTCTTTAACTTGGCCTCGCCTGCAAGCCCGACGGACTATCACCGCCTGGGGATCGAGACGCTCCTTGTTGGCTCCAGCGGAACCTTCAATACCTTGGAACTGGCAAAGAAATACAAGGCTGGCTATCTGCACGCCTCTACTTCAGAGTGTTATGGCGACCCCCTGGTGCATCCGCAAGTCGAGACTTATTGGGGCAACGTGAATCCAGTCGGCCCACGCTCCGTATACGACGAAGCAAAGCGTTTCTCCGAGGCCGCGGTCACGGCCTACCACCGGTATCATGGCGTCAATACGCATCTGGTTCGCATTTTCAATACCTATGGCCCCCGCCTGCAGGCGAACGATGGACGTGTCATCTCGAACTTCATGATTCAAGCCCTCCAAGGTGAGTCGCTTACGATCTACGGCGACGGGTCCCAGACGCGCAGCTTTTGTTTTGTAAGTGATCTCATAGAGGGAATCGTGAGGCTATCCCGAACTGAAGAACATCAGCCCGTCAATATAGGTAACCCGATAGAGTGGACAATTCTGGAATGTGCTCGTGAGATCCTTCAGGTCACAGGATCCAAGTCGAAGATCGTATTCCTGCCCCTTCCCCAAGACGATCCAACCCGCCGTCGGCCCGACATCACGCGTGCACAGAAGCTGCTTGGATGGGAGCCCAAGGTCTCATTGCGACAAGGCCTGGAGCTATCCCTCGACCATTTCCGAGAGTTCGCAACTACCCCGCTATGAAGATGTCTACGAGTCTCGTGCGGTTTTGACGGAATGTCTTGAGCTCGGATTGAGAGAGACCTTTCAGATTGTCGGCCAGGAACGACGATCGAGAGGCCGTTCGTTTTTCGTTAGCTTCGCGCTCGAACACGCAGCCATCTATCGGGAAGAATCGCTCTTCGTGTCCTAACTACCGCCCTTCCAAAATCGGGTGAAGCGCCAAAACGGCTTGTCGCCCAGCGATGAAGCTGCAAAAATTTGTACAACTTTATACGTATTGTGCTATTGTCTTAGCTGTAATCATCTGCATTTCCAAGACTCAAGCTGAATGTTGGGATTTTAGCGCCGAAACGTGCTGACCGTTCCACTTCTGTAGAGCAAGACTGGCCGTTCGATGGCCCTTGAATGTTCTTTAGTTCCAAGAAACATGTCAGGCGGCTAAGGCCTTTATCAAGCGTCTAAGCCAAGTACTTGGTTCCAAACAAAGACGTCTGTATTCGATTTGGCAGTCCTGACGATCGGGGATACACCAGATCGAGAAAATCTAGACTCGCTACTCTGGATCTATCAACTCCCACCTCACCGGTGCGTATAGGAGACTATTGATGATACTAGCTAGTAGAAGGACACTGCTGGAAGTTGGAATGTGCTTAGACCTCGCCATTTGCGGAGGAAGCCTTCTTTTTGGCTCGGCTATTTTATACCGGCCTTTGTGGGAGGCGGATGCGCTCTTGCTTCGCCACCCTTTACGTCAAATGCTATTGACCGTTGCATTAGGTTTCTGCTGGCACTATTCGCTCGTATCGGCTGGAGCCTACAGATCGTACCGAACTCAAGGAATTAGGCGTCAGGTTTTGGCGCTCCTGAAGGCGGTAACCTTCGTCGCAGGCTGGGCTGGAGTTTGGCTCGTCCTTAGCAGACCGGAAACTCCTATTCTTCCGGCGTCACTCCTGCTGGAGATTGTCATTTTTTCTGCATTCAGCAGTGTAGGCATGATTGCGAGCCGGATGGGCGCGCGCCTGATTACAAGCTATCTTCGCCGGCGTGGTCGCAACCTCCACAATCTGCTTATCGTAGGCTCGAACAGCAGGGCTGTTGCTGTCGCCGATAACCTTCTCGCGGACAAGAACTTCGGGTACCACCTTACAGGGTTTGTCGATGACCACTGGCACTTCGACGCTGCGCCAGAACACTATAAGGGCAAGTTGCTCGGCCAGACTGGGGACACCCTGCAATTGCTCCGCGACCTGGAACTTGATGAAGTGATCGTCGCTCTGCCAATCGCCTCACACTACCAGATGACTGAACGAATCATCGCGTGGTGCCGGCAACAAGGTATTTTGGTTCGTTACGAGGGCAGCCTCTTCGAGAACGTGAGAAGAACGTCGCTGGGTATGTCATATGCCCCGAATTTGATTACGCTCCACGACGCTGGCCATGACCCTTGGAGCGCTGTCGGCAAGAGACTGGTAGATTTGGTGCTGTCGTCTGTTGCCTTGGCGGCCCTGCTTCCAGTAATGACCGTCATTGCTTTGCTGATTGGGCTGACCTCCGAAGGTCCAGTACTGTTTACTCAGGAGCGTCTGGGTCTCGGAAAGCGCCGCTTCCGTATCTTCAAGTTCAGAACGATGGTCATCAATGCTGAGGCGAGGATGAAGGAGGTTGAACATCTCAACCAATCCGAGGGCCCAACCTTCAAGCTCAAGCACGACCCCCGGATTACTCCCATAGGTCGTTTTCTTCGCAAGACGAGTCTCGACGAACTTCCACAACTCTTCAATGTCTTTCTCGGAGACATGAGCCTGGTGGGCCCACGTCCGCTACCCATGCGCGACTACCAGGGGTTCTCTGAGGATTGGCATAGACGCCGCTTCAGCGTGAAGCCCGGTATTACCTGCCTTTGGCAGGTTACTGGCCGGAGTTCCATTGGCTTTGAGCGCTGGATGGAACTGGACATGGAATATATCGACCAGTGGTCCCTTTGGCTTGATCTGAAGATCCTTGCGCAAACGATCCCCGCCGTCGTGCGCGGATCTGGAGCAATGTAAAGACATTCCTTGGTGGTTTGCAATCTAGGGCCGGCCTTCTGGTCGGCCCTAGATTTATTCTGGAACCCCTCGTGCAGCCATCGACACAAGACTCACGAATCATAGGTGACAGGAAGCCGTCTTCGCCGAGTGAGGAACTATAAGTGGCGATCATTCACGCCCGACTAGAACGATCTTCGGTGCTGCCCCGCCCCGCTCCGGACCTGAATAGGTACCACAGCAGCATGACGGGTTCTCCTAGGTAGCGAAAGCCGAGCCGAGCAGGCTCAGTCAAGAGTCTGTAGACCCACTGCATTCCGATCCGACTTACCCACTCTGGCGGGGTGCGCAACGAGCCCGCTATGTATTCGAGAGTCGCCCCTGAAGTGATGATGGTGTCGGCCTGGATAGAATCAAAATTCTCGACTACCCAGAACTCCTGGCGGGGCATCCCCATGCCCACGAACAAGATATTCGGTCGGAAATCCGCGATCCGCGCAAGCATCTCTTGATTTTCCTTCCCCATTTTTTGCTTATTGAAGAACCCGTCGTGGACTCTGAATTCAAGAGCGGGAAAATCTTTCCTTATGATCGCACGGGCCTTTTCGACGACTTCGGCCGAAGAGCCAACATAGAAGACACGCCAACCATGAAGTTGTGCCTGCTCCAGAGTCAAACGAATGGTGAAACTATAGGTAAACCGGTGAGACCGGTTTACACGATAGCCAAGCAGGCGCGCCAGGAGCACCAGGGACATGCCATCTATATTTGTGAAATGTGCCCGTTCGTAGAATCTATGGAATTCAGACGTGGTGCCCTGATGGCTCTCTCGATGTAGAAGATAGAGGCTATGAAGGTTGTGGTGTGCAATCAGGCACTTACTGCCTGTCTCAGTTGCTTGACCGATCAGGCCATGCATGTCTTCCAAGGTCATTGCATGCAGGGTGGCACCAAAGACAGTCGCTTGCAGGAAACTCCCCGGAGACAGAGGCGAACGGCCAGAATCGCTGGTCTTAGATAAGGTTTCTACACCGTCCACAATGATTTCTCCGGGTTCACAAGCTAGGATTTCTGTGTCGGAAGACGACACTCTCCCCGACAAGGTTCCTGATTTGAAGGGGCTTCTTCCACGGCTTCGATGAGCTTCAAGTTGCCGAAGACGCTCTTGATAGGAGCGGAGCGAATGTAGTTCTCTGGATGGCTACAATTCGGACTAAAGACTGCAATGATTGCGTCTGACGTTGCAAAAGGACTAGCGAGGATTCAGAGAAGGTCTTGCTGCCAGCCTCGATGCTTACGGAACCTATGAAATTATCAACTTTATTAAGCCGAGTATACCCCATTGAGAACGTCTCGAGCAATAGGTGTGATCAGCGACACTTATAGTTGCTTGCGCGTTGCCTCATCGAGAAATGTTACCGAAGAGTTCATCCATTTCCGCCCAGAATCTGAGATCGACAGCTATCAAAATCTTTCGATCGCCGGGCTGTTTTGCGGGATACTGAATCCGGTTGGTGAAGCGGAGGCAGGCTCTGGTGGAGACCAACCTGCCAAGGAATAGCCAACTGGAGACTCATCCAGACGATGAGCGGGGGCGTTGACCCGATCGTCTGCGCCCCCATCGAATGGAAAGTTTCCTCATGCCTTGAAAACTCGTCTCTTCGCTGACCATTGGGCCTCTTAGCTTTCGGTCGAGCTCTGCGTTGGTTCTGGTGCAACTCCATAGATCAGTTGCTGGACGATCTGTTTGCGCCAGTTCTTCACTCGGCGCTGCAGCGTGCGTAGTTGGCTCTCGTTGAAGTCACCGAAGCCGCTGGTCTGTAGACGCTTCAGCATCGCTTTTGCCTCCATGTCAGGCCTTTCTTCGAGCCATCCCAACACTACTGGCCAGACCGCAGCAAAGGGGTCGGACCGCGTTCTCCAATGGCGGCCTCGTGCGC
>Ga0116230_10006219_pt1 | contig 11761 bp, 7 predicted proteins | sample S1TSphfallax_3_FD_88678 | JGI IMG/M metagenome (GOLD analysis project Ga0116230, IMG submission 88678) | Host-associated microbial communities from peat moss isolated from Minnesota, USA - S1T2_Fd - Sphagnum fallax MG | ecosystem: Host-associated > Plants > Peat moss > Unclassified | place: USA...
CGAATGGGTGGCGTCGAACACCACGGGGCAGCCGATCTGGCCCAAGATCGGCAGCGACCGCATATCCGACACGAGGGTGTTGTAGCCGAACGATACGCCCCGCTCGCAGGCCATGGCGTTGGGGTTGCCGGCGCCGTTAATCTTGGCGATCACGTTCTTCATGTCCCAAGGGGCCAGGAACTGCCCCTTCTTGACGTTGATCGCCCGACCGGTTTCTGCGGCCGCGACCAGGAGGTCGGTCTGGCGGCAGAGGAAGGCCGGGATCTGCAGCACATCGACGGCCTCGGCGACCGGTCCGCAATGGCTGATCTCATGCACGTCGGTCAGGGTCGGCAGGCCGATCTGCTCGCGGATTTCGGCGAAGACGTCGAGGGCGGCGGAAAGCCCCATGCCCCGGGCGGCCGTCGCAGAGGTGCGGTTGGCTTTGTCGTAGGAGGTCTTGTAGATCAGGCCGATCTCCAAACGGTCGGCGATCTCCTTCAGCGCATGCGCCGTCTCAAGGGCGTGGGCGCGGCTCTCCATCTGGCAGGGGCCGGCGATGATCGACAGGCGCAAGGCGTTGCCGATTCGCACGCGGCGGCCCTTGGGCGCGGCGACCTCGATCACCCCGTTGGGGGACACGGCCTTGGAGGCTGTCACGGAAGCGTCTCACCTTTTTAGTGATTTTACACGCTGCACTTGGCTTGGCGATGCGGACAAAGCAAGCGCCTAGTCACGCGCAGATCCGCTCATTAGGTAGCGCAGATGCATTTCGAGCCAGGCGCTAGACCATGATCTCTCCCCATCCGGGCGTCGCTGTAAGCATCGTCGACGCCATCGGCAATACGCCGCTTGTTCGCTTGAACCGCGCCAGCGAGGCCGCCGGCTGCGAAATCTGGGGCAAGGCGGAGTTCATGAACCCCGGCCAGTCGGTCAAGGATCGCGCCGCCCTGCAAATCATCCGCGACGCCGAGGCTAAGGGATCGCTACAGCCCGGCGGCCTCATCGTGGAGGGCACGGCCGGCAACACCGGCATCGGCCTGACCATGGTCGGCGCAGCGCTCGGCTATCGCAGCGTGATCGTGCTGCCGCGCACCCAGAGCCAGGAAAAGAAGGACTTCATCCGCCTGCTCGGCGCCGAGCTGATCGAGGTCGACGCGGTGCCCTACGCCAACCCCGGCAACTACGCCCGCATCTCCGGCCGCATCGCCGAGGAGCGGGCGGCGACCGAGTCGAACGGCGCCATCTGGGCCAATCAGTTCGACAATCTCGCCAACCGCGAGGCCCACTACCTCACCACAGGCCCTGAAATCTGGGACCAGACGGGCGGGAAGGTGGATGGCTTCATCTGCGCCGTCGGCTCCGGCGGCACGCTTGCGGGCGTGGCCCAGGCGCTGCGGGAAAAGAAGCCCGGCGTCTCAATCGGCCTCGCCGATCCGCTCGGCTCGGCGCTCTTCAACTACTATACGGCTGGCGAGTTGAAGGCGGAGGGCGGCTCGATCACCGAAGGCATCGGCCAGGGGCGCATCACCGCCAATCTGGACGGGTTGAAAGTCGATCACAGCTATCAGATCACCGATGCGGAGGCCGTCGCCCAGGTGTTCGATCTGGTGCAGCACGAGGGCCTGTGCCTCGGCGGCTCGTCGGGCATCAATATCGCCGGGGCCATCCGCCTGGGGCGCGAGCTGGGTCCGGGCGCCACCGTGGTGACCATTTTGTGCGACCACGGTTCGCGCTATCAAAGTAAGCTGTTCAACCCGGCCTTTCTGCGCGAGCGCGGTCTGCCGACGCCGCCCTGGATGTTATGATGAGTCCTACCGATCCGCTTATTTCGACAGAGTGGCTTGCCGAACGCCTAGGCGCGGAAGATATCGCCATCCTGGACGCCAGCTGGCACATGCCGGCCGCGAATCGGGACCCGGCGGCGGAATTTCGCGACGTCCACATCGCCGGCGCCGTCTTCTTCGACATCGATGAGGTCGCGGATAAAAGCTCCGGCCTCCCGCACATGCTGCCGGAGCCTGAAGTCTTCGCTGAAGCCATCGGCGCCTTGGGCGTCGGCGACGAAACCACGGTGGTCGCCTACGACGTCGGGGGGCTGATCGCCTCAGCTCGCCTATGGTGGACCTTGCGCGTCATGGGCCACAACAAGGTCGTGGTGCTAGATGGCGGTTTGCGTAAGTGGCGGGCGGAGGATCGGCCGATCGCCAGCGGCGAGGCCTTTGCGCGCGCCAAACGCTTCACCCCAAATCCAAGGCCGGAGCTGGTGCGCGACTTCGACGCCATGCGCCGCACGATTGATCAGGACACCGCCGCAGCGCTGGTGCTCGACGCCCGTCCGGCGCCCCGGTTCACCGGTGAGGTCGCGGAGCCTCGCGCCGGATTGGCCCGCGGCCATATGCCGAGCGCGATGAACCTGCCCTCCAGCACCCTTCTCACCGCCGACGGCCGCTTAAAGCCGGACGAGGCTCTGAGAGCCGCTTTCGACGGCGTCGGCGACCAAAGGCCTGTGACCACAACTTGTGGTTCCGGCGTCACCGCCTGCATCCTGGCTCTCGGGTTGGCGCGGCTTGGGCGATGGGATGTCGCGGTCTACGACGGTTCCTGGACCGAGTGGGGCGCCCGCGCCGACGCGCCGGTGGTCACAGGCGCCTGACCGCGAGCATGGCCAAGTCTACCCCCGATACATCCGTTTGGGACGAGTCCACCCGCCTGCTCCATGCCGGCGATAGCGTGGCGACGCGATTGGGGGCGGATGCGCGGGTCGTCAATCCGCCGATCCAGCGCGCCTCGACAGTCCTGATGCCCAACGCCGCCAGCCTCTACAGCGCCGATCAGCCGAGCTATGGCCGCCAAGGTCTAGGCGTTCAGGCGGCGCTGGAAGCGGCCTTATGCGAGTTGGAGGGGGCGAAAGACGTCACGCTATTCTCGTCGGGCGCCGGCGCGGTGACGGGCGCGCTGATGTCGGTGCTGTCGAGCGGCGACGAACTCCTGGCCGCCGACGGCGTCTATCGCCCGACGCGGCGCCTGTGCAATGGAGCGCTGAAGCGCTTCGGCGTCTCCACCCGCTATTATCCCGCGCGCGCCACGCCGGACGAGATTCTAAGCCTGGCCGGGCCGGACACCCGCGCCATCCTGCTCGAAAGCCCGGCGTCGCTGACCTTTGAAATGCAGGATACGCCCGCCATCGCGGCGGCGGCCCGCGCCCGGGGGCTGATCACCCTGATCGACAACACCTGGGCGGCGGGCGCTCTGTTCAAGCCGCTCGCGGCCGGTGTCGATCTCAGCATCCAGGCCCTGACGAAGTACGTCTCCGGCGCCTCGGACGTTTTCATGGGATCGGTGGCCACGTCCGATCCCAGGTGGGGAAAGGCGCTGAAGACCTTTGCGTTAGAGACCGGCTGGGCTGTGTCGCCAGACGACTGCTACACCCTGTTGCGCGGCTTGCGCACCCTGCCGCTGCGTCTGCATCGCCACGGCGAATCGGCCCTGCAGATCGCCCAGTGGCTGGAAACCCAGCCCGAGGTGAAGTCGGTGCTCTGCCCGGCCCTCACGAGTTCCCCCGATCACGCCGTCTGGCGACGCGACTACAGCGGAATCAGCGGCCTGTTTGGCGTGATCCTGCAGCCGGCGCCGCCGCGCGCGGTGGAGGCGTTCCTGGACCGGCTCACCTTGTTCGGCCTCGGCTTTTCCTGGGGCGGTTATGAAAGCCTGGCCATCCATTGCGATCCCCAGGTGCAGCGTACCGCCCGCCCGTGGTTGGGGCTTGGGCCGCTGATTCGCCTGCACATAGGGCTGGAGTCGCCCAGCGATCTGATCGCCGACCTTCGCCAGGGTCTCGACGTTTTCGCCGCCGCGTGCGAGGGGGACGTATGACATCTTCGCCGACCGTGGCCGCTGCGGCGGTCCTCGTCCTCGCTACCTGTACAACGGCCCTCGGCGCGACCGCCGTCGTCGCCCAGCCGTCGTTCGCGGCGCCTTCCAACGACCTGCCAAACGCCCCTTCGGCGCCTCTGGCCCCCACGGTTCACCAACAAGCCTTGGCGGCGGCGCCCATTCCCGCCATCGAACTTTGGCATGGCGCCACGCTGGGGATGACGCTTGAGCAACTGAAGACCCTACTACCCAGCGGGCATAGTCCGAACTCACCCCCGACTGAGGACGACGGCTCCCAGCCGCTTTGGCAGATGTCCGACCAAGTCTATGGCCGAGACGGCGATGTCTCCTTCTATTTTCGCAACGGCGGCCTGACGTCCGTCCTCGTCGATCTGGACGATATCAAACCCAACGCGACGATCGGCAATATGCAGGACGCCCGAGCGCTCGAAAAAGCGTTCAGCGGCTATTACGGCAAGCCCAAGCTGTGCTTCGACAGTACCGCGCGGGGGCTCGACCAAGTAGATTGCCGCTGGGAGGGTCATGGCATCCGCATCGGTCTGTCCTACCAGGACTTCGGGGGCGCCAGCCCCCGTATGGCGATCGCCATTCGACCCGTGCCGGCGCCCCCCAAGGCGAAAACGCCCTTCTTCGGCAAACGCGCCCGAAAGGGCGCCTCGACGTCCTGACCTCGCGCCGCGCGGCGCCCCGTTTCTAGGCGCCGGACCAGACGAACGCCCAGGGCTTCCCAGAGCGTCAAGGCGCATAGGCCAGGGATGAACCGGCCAGACGCGTCGGCTGGAGGCCCGCGCCAACCGCCAGCCGATGTCCGCCCGATAACCCCCGGCAACACTTCGTAATATTAAATCATTTCCGCAATGATACGCGTCGCCGCCAAGTCGTGGCCGCGCCCAACCGGACGCCCGTTAAAGGGACGTTTGAAGAAAATTCGTCCATTATATCTAGGCTCATAAGGGCGTCAAGGCGGTTAGCTCCTAAGGAGGCGCTCGGAACCCGCGAAAGTGGGCGCCGCGGAACTAGGCAGAATATTTCTGCGTGGCCAAATTATGACACTCTCGTGGCCGATCGCAATGTGTTGGCCGAATTTCGGCAATGAACATTGACTCGAATTAATGTGGATGCGTTTCTAGCCCCAGGGAGGACCTCGCTGACGCTCAAAACCAGATGCGCGAGGTCCTAAACTTTGCTGTCGCGCAATACTCGACGGCTTTTGGGGGTTACCAATGCAGAATATTGCGTTTCGCCATCGCCTGATGGCGTCATCGATGATCTTTGGCGCGGCGTTTGCTGCGGCTTTAGTTTCAACTTCAGCCGAAGCTCAGGACACGTCATCGACAACACCTTCCACGACTGGCGTTCAGGAAGTCGTCGTCACCGGTTCGCGGATCAAATCGCCGAACCTGACGTCAGATGCGCCGATCACCTCCGTCAGCGCCGCCGAAGTGAAACTCTCGGGCACGACAACGATCGAGAATTTGCTGAACAGCTTGCCTGAAGTGACGGGCGGCCAGAACCTCGGCCAGTCGATCGACTCCTCGGGTACCGCCACGGTCAACCTGCGCGATCTCGGCCCGAACCGCACTCTCGTTCTGGTGGATGGGCGTCGCCTCCCCCCCGGCGACCCCACAGCCCCCTATGCCGACATCAACCAGATTCCGGCCGCCCTCGTGGACCGCGTCGATATCGTGACCGGCGGCGCCTCGGCGGTTTACGGCGCCGACGCTGTCGCCGGCGTCGTCAACTTCATCATGAAGAAGGATTTCCAGGGCGTTCAGTTCGACGTTCAGGCTAGCGCCGATCAGAACAACACGCACAGCAAATCTGTTGACGCCCTGTTGAACTCCAGCGGGGTTGCTGTGCCAGGCGACAAGTTTGACGGTGAACAATATACCGCCTCGGCCATTTTCGGGGTGTCTGCGCCAGACGGTAAGGGCAATATCACCGCCTACGGCACCTATTTCCACTCCGATCCCGTGCTGCAAACCCAGCGCGACTATTCGGCCTGCGCGCTCGGCAGCACCTACTCGACCGTCTCGACGGTTTACAACACGCACTTCTGCGTCGGCTCCTCCAACGGCGCCTACGGCCGCTTTCAAGCGCTGTCGGCCTCTGAGGGCAATACCGTGTCGCCCGGCACCACGGCCGAGGTTCACGACAATCCCAATGGCTCGGCGTCTTTCGTCACATCTCACGTGCCTGGGTACAATTTCAACGCGCTGAGCTATCTACAGCGCGAAGATGACCGCTATAATCTGGGTTACTTTGCTCACTATAGCGTCAGTCCCCAGGTCGAATTCTACTCTGATTTCATGTTCGCCGAAGACAATACAGTCGCGCAATTTGCGCCTAGCGGCTTCTTCGCCGGCGGCGGTGCGATTGTGGGGCAAAGCTACTTCAACATCAACTGTAACAACCCGCTTCTCTCGACCCAGCAGGCGTTTGACCTCTGCGGCACGTCAGCGGGTACGAGCGCTTTGTCACGGGTCCAGATCGGCTACCGCTTCACCTCGGCGCCCCGGACCGGCACCTTCAACCACACCAGTTACAAGGCAGATTTCGGCGCCCGCGGGGATCTGGATAACGTCTGGTCCTACGACGCCTATATCCAATACGGCACCTCGTCTTATCAACAAGAACAGGGCGGCTACGCCTCGCTGGCGCGCCTTCAAAACGCCCTTGAGGTCAATCCCAACGGCACCTGCTACGTCGGCGGCGCCTGCGTGCCGATCAATATCTTTACGGCGGGCAGTTCGAGTATCTCGAAGGCGGCGTTCAACTATGTCGAGGTTCCGGGCTTCCTGTCCGGGGACACGGTCGAACAGGTCGCTAGCGCCAGCATCAACGGCGATCTGGGCAAGTATAATATCAAGAGCCCCTTAGCCATAGAAGGCGTCGGCGTTGCGCTCGGTACCGAATACCGGCGTGAAAACCTGCTATATCAAACCGACGCTGAAGAAGAGTCGGGCGATCTCTCCGGCGGCGGCCAAAACGTCGGCGACTCCGGCACGTATCAAGTTTCTGAACTCTACGGCGAAGCGCGCGTGCCGCTCGTTCAGAACCTACCCTTTATCAAGTCAATCAACTTCAATCCGGGTTACCGTTTCTCGGACTATACGTCGATCGGTATCACCAACACCTACAAGTTGGACTTCGACTATTCACCGTCTCAAGATATCCGGTTCCGGTACAGCTACAACGTCGCGGTTCGTGCGCCCAACATCGACGAACTCTATACGCCCCAGACGTTGGGGCTGTTCGGCGGTCAAGACCCTTGCTCCGGAACGAACCCCTCGGCCTCCAGGTCGGTCTGCGCCGCTCAAGGCGTGACCGCTGCCGAATACGGCAACATCAGCCCCTGCCCCGCGGCTCAGTGCGGCACGCTCGGCGGTGGCAACCCCGATTTGAAGGCGGAAACGGCGGATACCTATACCTACGGCTTTGTGGCCACCCCAAGGTGGATCCCTCGCCTGTCCTTCTCGGCCGACTACTACAACATCCGCATCTCCAACCTCGTCGAAGCCGGTCTGGGCGGCGCCGCGTCGGAGCTGACAGGATGCGCGGAAACCTTGAATGCGGCGCAGTGCAGCCTCATCCACCGCGATCCCGCCACCGGCGAACTGTTCGGCGCCGGCTATGTGTCGGTCATCAACACCAATGACGGTTTCGTTCAAACCAAGGGGATCGACGTCGCCGCGAACTACGCCCTTCCGATCAAGTCGTACGGTCGGGTCGATTTCAAGCTGACTGGCACCTATACGGCTCACTACGTCCAGGAGAGCTATCAGGGGTCGGGAACCTATGACTGCGCCGGCCTGTTCGGCGTCAGCTGCGGCACCCCCCTGCCCCACTGGCGTAGCAACTTCCGGGCGACCTGGACCACGCCCTGGAAGGTCACCGCTTCGCTGCAATGGCGCTTCATCGGTGCGACCAAGGTCGATATCGATGAATCCAATCCTTTGCTTCAGGTGTATGGCTCCGGTTTGTATGAACAGATCGACAGCAAGATCGGCGACGTCAGCTACTTCGACGCTACGGTGCAGTGGAAGGTGCGAGACGGAATGCTACTTCGCGGCGGTGTGAACAACATCTTCGACATCAACCCGCCCTTCGGCGACGCCAACAACCTGAGCGTCTTCAGCGGCGGCAACGCCAACACCTTCCCGCAGCTCTACGATACCATGGGTCGGAACATCTTCGTCGGCCTCACCGCCGACTTCTAGTCGCCAACCCAGGGCAGGGGTGGGCCTCGGCCGCCCCAAGGTTTAAGGATAAGAGCGCACGAGAGATCGTGCGCTCTTTTTCTTGTGCGGGGGCGAACGTGTCTGCGGCGCCGGTCCCGCTTGAAGGGCGGGTTGTGGAAAAGGTCTTGGATTTGCAATAAAATTCGTCATGCTGAGGCGCGAGCTTGCTCGCGTCTCGAAGCACGCACGGCGTCCCAGCGACCTCTCAAAAGGCTTCAACTTCAAGCGTACCCAAACCGCTCGACCCAGGGCTTAAGGGTCTCGATCGGCCCCTGCAAATGGCGTTCGTAGTTGCGCCAATAGCCGACGCCCGAGGCGTTCAGGCCGGCGCGCACCTGTTTGGCGCTGGGCGTGCGGATGTCTCGCGCCTTCGCCGTTTCGACGAAGTTGCGCATATCGGCCGTCGGCGCCAGGCCTAGAAAGCGGCAGATCGCCTCGACCTCCTCGTCGAAGTTGGAAATCAAGAACTCGTGGCTGTGGCGATGGACAGGCTGGGCTACTCTCTCGAAATAGAGATGCCCGAGGTCCATCGTGCTGGCGTAGAACTTCGCCAGGCTGTCGATCTGGGTATATTGAAAGATCGTTCCGTTCATTGTGAACGAGCGCCGGAAGCAGCTCAGGACGACGTCGCGGGGATCGCGGATGCAGAACAAAATCTTGGCGTTTGGGAACAGCCGCTTGATAAGCGGCAGATAGAGGGTGAGCGACGGTTGCTTATCGACGAAGACCTTGTTGGCGACGTCGGCAATGCCAAATCTGTTGACTTCGGACCAATATTTATCGCGGTAAGTTTGCAGCTCCGCTTCCGACGCCTGCATCAATTTCCCGATGTCGCGATCGTCCATGAAATACCGCATGATTGGATCGTGCAGCGTCGCCCGTTCCTCCAGCGCGATGACATCGCTGTGGCTGGCCAAGATCTGCTCCAGCAAGGTGGTGCCCGAGCGGGGGAAGCCCATCAGAAACACATGCTCGCGGGCGCCATTTTTGGCGAAATCCGAGGCAAAAGTGGTCGGCGGTTCAGCGTAATCTTGAAAGTAATCGATCAGGCGGGCGCAGAGCTGCTGACCGGTCTCCACATCTGGAACATCGTAGAGGTCGGCGTACACGCCGCGTAGCAGCGCGTTGGCGGAGGCGTAGGCCTCAAATGCCTCGTCATATCTCTGCCGCGCGTCGAGCGCGTCGGCATATTTCCGCACCAAAGAGGCGCGCTGCAACGGTGCGATGGCCGACGACTGCAACACGCCGCTCAAAAGGTCGGCGCAGGCGTCGATTTCGCCGGAGTCGAACAGGAGGTGGCTTTTGACGATCAGGGCTGCATGGTCGCTGGGATTGAGCGTCAGGGCCTTGTCCGCCAGGGCCTGCGCACGGTCGTACTGTTTGCGCTCGTAGGCGATCAAGGCCAGCGTGCCCACCGGATCGGGATAGTTGGGGTCGAGCTTCAGGGCGCGGATCTGCGCATGTTCGCAGGCGTCGATATCTTTAAGTCCCCACAGCGCCAGCCCGGCCCCGTGGTGGGCGCGCGGCGACTTGGGATCAAGCTTCAGCGCTCGGTTGAACGCCTCCAGCGCATGGGTGGGCCGAGAGAGCTTCAGCAGGCAGTGGCCGATGTTGGCGTGCAGACTGGCGTTTTGCGGCTCGAGCTGGCTCGCCTGGATCAAAAGCCGGATGGCGCCATGCAGATCGCCCTGCTCCTCCAGCCGATGGGCGACCAGATCGAGCACGATCGGCTCCATCACGTCATTGATATAAGCGTCCCGCGCCAACTCCATCGCGCCATGGATATCGCCGGCGTTCAGCTTGGCGTGGATGTTCACGATCTCTGGCTTCAAGATGGGGCTCTTCTGTGGACAAGCGTATTTCTGCACATTCGATTTTGACGTGTATAACCCTTCAAAATCATTGCGGTATGACCCTACCCCACAGGAGGCCAAGTTTACAGGGCCGCCCATCTGCTGCAAATGTGGATCGCCCATGACCCTGACCTCACCCGCCGCCGACCTCGACCGCAAGCTCTTGGAGCTGAACCGCAGCGCCCGCCAAGCCCTGGCGTCGGGCGACACCGCGCTCGCCATCGACCGGCTGCGCGCGGCTACGGCGCTAGAGCCCAAGAGCTTGGCGCTCTGGCTCAACCTGGCTGGGGCGCTCCGCCAAGCCGGGCGCCTTGACGACGCCATGGCGGCGGTGGACGAGGCCCTGAAGCTGCAGCCGCGGGATTTCAGCGCCCTGCTGCTGCGCGGCGCGCTGCTCGATCGGGCCGGAAAGATGATCGACGCCGGCCGCGCCTATGGCCTGGCCCTGCTGTTCAAGCCCCATGCGCCCGCCGACCCCGCCATCGTCGCCGCGCTGGAACGCGCAGAGCGCGTGAATGCAGACTACAAGCGCGGCATGGCGGCGGCGATCGATGAGGGCGTCTCGAAAGCCTTCGATGACGGGCCGCCCCCAAGCGTCGCACGCTTCGTCGATTTCACCGCCGGGCGCACGAAGCTGTTCACGCCCCAGCCCAGCAAATATTATTTCCCCGGCCTCCCCAGCCAGGAGTTCTTCGATCGCGCGCTGTTTCCCTGGATCGCGGCGTTTGAAGGGTTCACGGCCGCCATAGCCGAGGAACTTCAGGCCGCCCAGCGCGACCGCCCGGAGCTTTTCAGCCCCTATGTCGATCAGCCCGATACCGTCCCCCTCGACCAGTGGGTCGATCTGAACCGGTCGCTCGACTGGTCGGCCTTGCACATCATCCGCAACGGCGCGCAGACCCCCGAGGCGGCGACCCTGTTTCCAAGGACGCTGGAGGCGCTAAAGCTGTTGCCCCAGCCCGATGTGCCGGGGCGCACGCCGTCCGCGATGTTTTCGGCGCTGCGCCCCCACACCCGTATCCCGGCGCACCACGGCGTCTCTAACGCGCGGCTGGTGGTCCATCTGCCGCTGATCGTGCCGCCGGGCTGCGGCTTTCGGGTCGGCAGCGAAACCCGGCCGTGGGAGGTCGGCAAGGCCTGGGTGTTCGACGATACGATCCAGCACGAAGCCTGGAACGACAGCGACGAGATGCGCGTGATCCTGATCGCCGACATCTGGAACGTCTTCATGACGCCTGAAGACCGTAAGGCCTATGCCGCGGTCGTGGCGGCGCTCGACCAGTACAACGGCGAGATCGACGGGCTGCAATCCGAGCTTTGAGGGTCAAAACAAGGCGATAGACGGGGTTAGACGCGCCGCTACTGCTCCCGCCGGACCCGAAACGCGGAATCCGTCCCGACCTTGAGGAAGAACGAGCCGATCATCCCCTTGTAGACCACAGCACTTCGGCCCGCCGCAGGCTCTGGATAGACATCTTGCGAGTCGATCTGGACCCAGACCTGGCCATCGTTACTGGTCACCACCCAGCGGCCCATAGAGTTTTGATGGGCGTTGGCGATGACAAAGCTGATCCGTTCGATCGGCTTGGCCTTGGAGTGGATTTCAAACGCCTTCAAGGCGTCGAGATTGGGCAGGCCGAAGGCCTGACGCTTCACCTCTTCGACCTTGGCGCGATTAATGACGACGACGTCGCCGGACGTCTCCGCGGCCGCGAGCGTCCCCACCGTTTTGTCGAAACAGGCCAGACGTTGAGTGGGATCGGCGATGCTGCGGCAGGCCAGAACGTCTGA
>Ga0116230_10006220_pt1 | contig 11760 bp, 14 predicted proteins | sample S1TSphfallax_3_FD_88678 | JGI IMG/M metagenome (GOLD analysis project Ga0116230, IMG submission 88678) | Host-associated microbial communities from peat moss isolated from Minnesota, USA - S1T2_Fd - Sphagnum fallax MG | ecosystem: Host-associated > Plants > Peat moss > Unclassified | place...
AAAATAGCCCGTAAAGGCATGCGCCTGGCCAAAGAAAATATTGCCATTGTCACAGCTCCAAACTTCTTGGGTCTGGGTCTTGCTGCCATTGGCTCACGAAACTTCTTACTGGCGACAACCCTAAATAACGGCTCAGTGATCCTGGCTACAGCTAACGGCCTCAGACCAACTTTCGAAAACGTCGATGATGCAGAAGACGATGATGAAGATGAAGATGATGTTGTCGCTGTCGATAAAAAGAACAGCAATCAAAACCAAAAAGACGATAGCGACAAAACGATAGACCTGGTTACTTGATCTCTTCAGTCCGGTTAGATTCAATTTTTTCTATACGTTCTTTCATAGCGTCAACTTTTTGCAAACGCAGAGCCAGGATCTGACCAGGCAACTGGTGCATGCGAGCTAGTTTGCGTTTATTGATAAAACCCTTTATCTGGGCCGTTGGCGTGGCGATCAAACCGTAAGTTTGACCGCAGGTCTGGGAGATGCGCCCGGCAAAAGCGAGACGATTGCTGATCGCTCCTTTTTTTTGATAACCATAATATCCAACTGTAATAAGAACCGATCTGGCAACGCCGGCCAAACCGATAATGGGGCCCGAGATTGCCTGCTGGTCAGCCACCCGCCTCAGCTTGTCAATACGCTCATTAGTGCGGCCGAGCTCATCGGCCATGCCCTGAGTGCGACGAAATAAAAACGCCGCTTCTTCCAATGAGCGCTGCCCTGGAGCTAGCACATCGAGCTTGGCGGTATATTCCTCGAGTGCTCTGGCATCTGCGAGTTGATCCGCCATGATTTGCGGCCTTCTGGTGCCAAAATATTTTAGTAATTTATGCTTTTGATATTTGCGCACACATATACCGACGGCGGTACGTGTCGGCGGATTGAGCATAACCATAGTGGCGGCGGTTAGTTGCAAAATAGCGGCGGTGCCGCGGACGTATGGCTTATCACTGTATGATTTGAGAGATAAAATGTTGCCGGCACAGTTAGTAAAATTTTGAGCGGTATCGACTGCGTAGAAGAAATTTTCTCGCCAGGCTATGTCGCGCGATTGAGCGCTACATTTTCTAAACTCATACAAAAGCTGTTCTTCTATATGCAAAAACAAACGAGATTCGAGCTCCAGCAATTCACGATTAGATGCTGATATCTCCTGATTTTGCAAACTTTTGCGCTCAGCCAGCAGCTGGTCGATCTTGTCCATTTTGGAGCGCACAAAATTTAAAGAGGCTCCGGGTGAAAATCCCATGCGTCAGGCGGGGTACATGACCCAGGCGTTTTGAGCCAACTCCAGCGCAGAAGATGTACCGTTAATAGCACTACCGGTAATGGCTAACCTTAAACCGGATTTCTGGGCATCGGTGGAAATATTTTTGAGATTGGTTAGACCCCTGGCGCGTTCTTTCAAATCAATCAGAGTATTTGATAAAGAAAGCGATGTGCCGGTTTCTTGCATGGCTGGATAAAGATAGAGACGCCAGGGCTGATGACGATTTACTTCTTGTTGAAATCTAGTATTAAAACGAGCCAGGTCCAAAAGCTCGAGCATCAGCTCCTTATCAATGGCAAAGATGCGCTCTCGTCCCGGACTGAAGACCAGAGCCGAGCGAGACCAAGCGGGCGAAACGGACAAAGAAAGGAAAGGCAGAAATACTAGCCAGAAAAAAAGACTAAAAATCAGCGCTCTGGCGCAGGACAATCAAGGTCTCCAGACAATTTGTAGTTCGGCCAATTTCAAATGAAATTGTGTCAAACTCTTGCCAATGGCGCAACACGACGGAGATTTATGAACAGATTTAAATTGGAACCAAGACCTATTACCTTCGTCGTCCCTAAATATTACTGATACTGCGCGGGTATTTAACGATGACCGAAGAAAAACAGGTTTTTCTAATTACAGGCAGCAGCGGCTTCCTCGGGCACGCGCTGGCTCATCATTTTGGTTCTAAAAACAATCAAATTGTTGGTTTTGATATGGAAGGACCGCCTTATCCTCCACCCAACACAGAAATTTTGTTTTGTGATCTTTCATCAGACGAAAGTGTGCAAAAAACTTTTCATCTTGTCCGTTCAAAAAATGGCAATAAAATCAGAGCCGTATTTCATTTGGCAGCCTACTACAGCTTCTCCGGCGAAGACAGCCCCAAGTACAAAGAAATCACAGTTGAAGGTACGGAAAGGATGCTGCGCGAACTGCAAAACTTTGAGGTTGGACAATTTATTTTTTCCAGCTCCATGCTTATCCATAAGCCCAACGAACACGGCCAATTGATATCCGAAAACTCTCCCATAGAGCCTCTATGGCAATATCCAAAATCTAAAGTCGACACAGAGATATTGATCCACGAAAAGCGTGGCAACATTCCTGTTGTCAATTTACGTATCGCCGGCGTTTATGACGATGTCTGCCATTCAATTCCAATAGCTCATCAGATTCAGCGGATCTATGAAAAGCAACTGGAAAGTCATCTCTACTCTGGCGACATTCAGGTAAGACAGTCCTTTGTGCATGTGTTAGACGTAGTCAAAGCATTTGAATGCGCAGTCGAGCATGCCGGCGATCTGCCGCCAGAATCGAGCTTTTTGATTGGCGAGCCTTACGCCATGAGCTATGACGAAATGCAAAAAGAGATTGGTTTATTCTTGCATGGCAAAGATTGGGAAACCCTATCTGTGCCCAAGCCAATAGCCAAAGTCGGGGCTTATGTTGAAGGTGCTTTGCCCTTGCCGGAAAAACCATTTATCAAACCATGGATGATTGACCGAGCCGACGACAATTATGAGCTCAACATCGAAAAAGCCCGCACCGAGCTTGGTTGGAATCCGGATAACAAACTGGAAGATGTATTGCCGAAGATGCTTGAAGGTCTCAAAGTAGATCCTTTAAAGTGGTACAAAATCAACAAACTGCATCCGCCAGCCTGGCTGACAGAAGCAAACGGTCATGCAGAACACCATGCTCAAATCGGCGAGGGCGAGCCTACAACAGCAAAGCCGGCAGCGTCTGACGCGCCTATCGCTTCCTTAGAAGAAGCAGCAACCACTAATCGCAAGTAACAAACCAAATCAAAGAGTCTTTCTTCTCTTATCTCTCATCCCCAAAAATCAAAAGGCCTGGAAGCAATCAAGACTCCGGGTCTTTTGTTTTTGCTGCTGCTTCGTTTTGGATAGTGCTTCAAGTATTAGCAACGGCTTAGCTCACCTCTGACACAAGCTACCCAGCTCAGGAGAAGCACTGAAACTATTTGACAAATTTGTCCCAGTTGCCGTAACGCTCGACTATCTCACCGCGCGGCAAAGAAGCAATAATCAAAATGATGCCGCACAAACAATCACTGGCGCAAACAAGCGGTGAAGAGAGAGCGACAAAAAATGCCGTTGCTATTAACAATGCACCAAGAGGGACATTTAAATATCGCACAATGCGTGTAACTTCTGCTGTGGCCACCGCTGCCACCGTCACAACCAGAGCACCCATAATATGATCGCAGTTGGCGGATAAGGTACCAGCGGGCAGGATATCAGGACGAGCCATAAGCCAGATGCCGACGGCGAGCTGAGCTATCAGGGGCCACGGCACGGTGACGCCCTGTATACTGGCGATCCAGCGCTGGGCCAAAGAATAACGCAGACGGTCAGGATCATTTTCACCGGCACCACTTATGCTGCCGCCCATCCAAAATATTTGCCAGAGATTTTTCTTTTGCGCCCCGGCTTCTAATAAAAATTGTCCGACTGCCACCGCTTCGTGCACAGCAAGTGGCACAGAGGCGATTAGGCCGATAGCAGAAATCAAACAAAGTCCACACCAGGCACCCACTACGACCGGCTGCATTACGACCAGAATGATACTGGTCGCCCCCAGTGGCAATACCAGAACGGCGAACATGACCGCTACAAAAGGCGCAGTACGCCAGCGGGCACGACCACCCATAAATCCTGTGAGCGTCTCAAGAATGTATGCGACAGAGCCAAAGCCGGCATCAGAGATGGGAAAAGATTTTGAAAGCGCTGAACCGGTGACGCGGTCGCTGCCAGCGCCAAAGAAAGGATCCCAGGCATGATTGATATAGCCAAGTTGATGAGCGGCCAGATAGCGAGAGATCAAAAAGCCCAGGAGAGCAAGAGCAATGCCCAACCAGCGGCGTATCCAGGAGGAAGGATTATAAGTCCAGAAGGGAGGTTTGTCAGGCCCCGGCAACTGCACTCCAGCTTTGCCAGGTACTCCCGGGACAAGAAAAGAAAATGTTATGACCAGACAGGCGATTAAAGTATCGTTCAGAAATACAGCCGGGGTGGGCGACCAGAATATTAGCGGAGCCATAAGCAGCCAGAAAGAAATAACAGGCAGAGCCCAGCGCATTAAGAAGCGGCGTGGCGAAAAGGAGAGAAACTCGAACAATATAATCAGGGCGCCGGATATAGTGTCGCTCATTACAAGATTGTGGCTCTTATAATCGAACAAAAATGGACTGCTAATCAACCAGATACCGAGTACACAATTGACCGCATAAGTCCAGAGAAACTTATATTGATGAAGCTCTAACGAGTGCTCGAACTCAGCTTTTGACTGCCCGGTAACTTCCTGCAAATCACGGATTGTGTACCGCGGCCCACCGCTGAATTGATCGGATCCACTGGCTTGATTTGTCAGCTGGTTAACCATAGTCGCGTCATATCCAAGGCAATTTTTTGTCTATTTCCCCTGGCTACGACGGAGCTATTTAAGGGTGGTTCCCTGATGGTCGACGAGCCATTTTGTATGGTGGAACCAGTCAGAGACAAACAGGTTGTCTGGATCGTATTTTTGTTTAAGGTCCAGAAAAGCAAAAATCTGTGGATAGCATCTTTTTAGCTGCTCAGGGGCAGCAAAGCGATGATAAGTCAAATAATAAGAGCCACCAAACGTTATAGCCAAATCGATCAGTCGCCTAAACGAATTAGCTGCTGCGTTCAGACCATCTTGACTATGCTCAACGTGAAGATTGAGAACCACGCAAGCCCATGATTGTGACGCCCAGGTCAGAAAAGACTCGTTATCCGACTCGATCAAACGAACAGTGCCGTAAATGACGTCGGCGGAAGTTTCGCGTAAAAGTTTAGCCGCTGCAGCAAGAAAATGCGGCAGCAGGCCGCGAGGTACATATAGCTCAGTGATCATCTCGCTTCCCCGACACGAAGCACTGGTTCTGGCATCGACATCTTGATGATAGTCGTCTACATAAGTACTGAGTTGCAAACTATCTGACCAGTAAATCTGGCCGTCGCTAGCAAGATAATGACTGAGATATTTCGAAAAAGCTGTCTTTTTGTCCGCATGTGCAAGATATACCAACTCGCGCCAGTCTTCCACAGACAAAGCCCTATTCACTTTTGCAACACAACTTTGATCCGAAAGCGGAGCATATGTGCTGAGAATGCCGGATTGTAAGAAGTCTTCGCTGCCGTCATCTATATCAAATTGAAAATCACCATAAATAGCACCTTCACGCTCTTTCCTTTCCAGCAATGAAACGGCCTCAGAAGAAGAAACTTTTTCTACAGACCGGATGAGGCGCTGGCGACGAGCGAGTCTCAGCGTTACAGAGGCAATCAAACCAAATAGACCATATCCACCAATTGCCAGCTGAAACAACTCTCTATTTTGCGCGCGGCTGCAATATTTCAAACTTCCGTCCGCTGTGATTATTTCAAAAGACTGGACATCATCTATTATTGGAGGTTTGCACAAACCCCTTCCATGGATGTTGGCGCTCAGCGCACCGCCCATGCTCAGACTATCGCAGCCCGTCTGCTTTTGTATTATCGACCACCTCTCAGAGCCATTATCCACATCCCGAGCCTGGAGAAATTCAATAAGAGCAGGCCATTGAATGCCGCTTTCGACGCGTACAAGACCATTGGATTGATCAAAATCAAGTACGTTGTTCAAGTCGCTGGTATCGACCAAAATACCGTCACTAAGAAACTGCTGGCCTCCCATAGCGTGACGGCCACCGGCTATACTTATACTTTGCTTGCAAGAAGCGGCGCGACAGACTATCTGCTGAAGCTGAGCGATATTTTGCGGCCGCAAAACTTCTCTCATATTGGTGCTATTAAGCCCAGAATGCTTATCATTTACTACGAAGAGTTTTATATATGTGTCGAGCATTATTTATTTTCCTGGTGCAAAGAGAGCTGTAAATATTCGGCGTAGGTCAAAATGAAAGCAGCCAAAACAAAATGAAAAGCGATAGGAATGCAGCCGCCAAGCCATCTTTCATTAGGAAAAAATGTCATCAATAAAACATATCGGACAATGTTGACTAGGACATAGAGCCTTCCACCGAAAGTCAGTCGGCGTGCCAAAACAGGGCGTTTCTTATCCGGCATGCGCGGATGAGCAGCGACCTTAAAACAGATACGTCCCAGTAAAAAGATTACAATCAATTGTCCGCCTAATAGAGGTGGATATTGGATCAAGCCGGACATCCACTCATGCATCGGCGGTAAAAAGGGAACATGAAAAAAGGCCACCAGAGCCTGGCCCACCACACGCAAACAAAATGAAAAAAACAATAGATTTAAAAATAAGCTATGCCTTCCCGCCCAGATGTTTTCAAACCCGCGCCGCGACGCCAAAATATTGGTCATATTGATTCCGCCAGCTAGCTACCTCAGCATTATCATCTTCAAAATCCATTTCAAAAAAGTGTGTCGACAGTTCGTCAAGTGTTGCTGGTATGATTGAGCAGCTAAGGCAACCTACTCTGTCAGCGGTGCAGCCCTTGAAAAACAATTTTTTTGACCTTATTGTCAAAAGCTATACAGTACTAATTAAAGCGGCCAATCCGCTGCAACACTTAATCTTGCTGGCCTTCCGTCTGGCCTGGGGCCTGGAATTTTTCATCAGCGGCAGGGGTAAACTCTTAGATCATTCAGGCACCGTAGATTTTTTCAAAGATTTGAGCATACCTTTCCCCGATGCTAATGCCTGGTTTGTCAGCGGACTCGAATGTGTCGGTGGAGTATTATTGATACTGGGTCTTTTTTCCAGACCAATAGGTCTTTTATTGGCTATCAATATGACAGTGGCCTTTTTAGCCTCGACCGATGATCGCGCTCTTGTATTTGCCATGCTCAAAAGTACAAAAGATTTTGACGCCTTTACTCAAGCCGCGCCCTACTTTTTCTGGCTCACTGCTCTCATCGTTCTGGCCTTCGGTCCGGGAGCCATATCGCTCGACAATTTGCTGGCAAAAACGATTTTCAAATCTCATATCCCCGCAAAAGACTAAGGTAAAAGCGATTCATTTGGCGAGGCTGCCTCAGTCGGCTTGGGCAGACCAGGACAACCGTAATGGTCGGTCGTCGGCAGAGCGGCCGCCCGCGGATCGAGATAATGTTTAATCACTTCATCTCTATCCATGGCCGCTAGAGCGGAGTCGATCATTTTTTGTTGCGCAGCCTGGCCCCATAAACCTTTCTTGCGGATTTCCTGGCCGATTCTTATACCGATTATATTATTGAACAAGTCTTTACGCGTATCGAGATTATGAGCCAGTGTTCTGGTGTTGGGGCTACCGTCAAAGGCCTCTACATATTCGTTCATGCGAAACATCAAATCTGCAATGACGGCACCAAGCTCGTAAGAAACAAGGGCGGAGCCATAAGTATGCTGAAAAGCATTGATCAGTTGTTTGTAAACATGAAAGGTTTTGCCGCGGTATGCGAAGGTGAAGCTGCCTTGACCATATGAGCCCTCGCAGGGACCTTCGGTAAATTGACGAGAGTGCCAGGTCATAGGGATGATGCAACTGCGCCCGAAATATTCATGCTCCGCTATGCTGACACGCCAGAGAACGCTCAGGACGTAGAAAAATAAAAAGCTGCCGAAGATACAAAATACTATCCAGATCCGCTGTGCAAGCTGCAGCGTTGTCAATTTCACAACTTTCTCCAAGTACCTGGACACAACACTTTAACCGATAATTAGGCCATCAGCCAACAAGGCTTGGCCTGATCTGCAATTATTAAATTTGGACGTTTTGGCTCTGCAATGCGCAGCTCGGCCATTTTTGGATCCCTTAGATGTAGCCCCGCGTGATATAAAAGTTTTATGGGCATTGGCTAAGGAAACGCAGGCATGAAAACTGAATCGCTCGACACACTGGAGAAGCATCTCAAGCTTCAGGAAAGTTTGCATGGGCCCGAAAGCGTACAAGTGGCAAAAGTACTGTGTCGCATCGCCGATCACTTCCTCGACCGCATGCAATTTATCGAAGCCGAAAAGGTGCTGCGTAAAGCTGCTTCCATCGAACTAAATGCTCCGCAAAGAGACGCCGGCACACTGGCCGAAATTAAGCGGCTCTTGGACCGCACTCTTGCCCAAAAAAGCCAGTTGAGGGATGACGATCCGTTAGAGAGGCTCAAAGTCAGCAGCGATAGCATCCCGGCATTTACTCCCTCTTTTGAAGGCCTTTTGCCCTCTAAGCGCTCTGACCCGCTGGACAATGCCATTGCTGACGCGCAGTTGCAGATACACCGGTTAAAACAAACTGCCGGGCATGAAAGTCTGGCTGTAGCCGATGCACTTACCAAGCTGGCCGATCTTTACTGCCGCAAAGAATCTTATTCTGAGATGGAGCCTTTGCTCAAACAGTCATTGCGCCTTCGCGAAACAATCTGTGGCGATAATCATCTCAGTGTCTCGACAGATTTAAAAAATCTGGGCCGCCTCTATTTTTTCACCCAGCGCTATGACCTGTCAGAACCACTTCTGAAAAGAGCGATGAGTATCAGAGAAGCGGCTCTAGGACCGTATCATAGTTATGTAGCCGATGTGGCGGAGCTTTATGCGCGGCTTTTGCATAAAACGGCCAGATCCGAAGAAGCGCAGGCGATGGAAGATCTTGTGGCCGAAAGTCGGACAAAGTATGGTTCAGACTGGGAAAAGTTTCGCATTGCCGGAGTTAAGGCAATGGAAGACGGCAATTTTATAGAAGCACAGGCAATGTGGCTTGCGGCTCTTGATGAAACATCGGATTTCCGTTTTGATGATCCTCGTTTGAGCATGACTCTGGAAAATCTGGCAGAAGTTTACTGGCGACGCAATAAATGGGACAAGGCAGAACCTCTGTGCAAACAGATTTTGCAAATTTCAGAAAGCATTCTCGGGCCGGAGCATGCTGATGTGGCCCTTGCTGCAAACAACCTGGGTCTTGTATGCGAAAAGCAGGGTAAACACGCCGAAGCGGCAATACTTTTCCAGCAAGCCTTGGCTATAGGCGAAAAATTTCTGGGATCGGATCATCCGGACGTGATCAATATCAGAGAAAGTCACGCAAAATCCAGACACATGGCTAAAAAACAGCTGGAAGAAAAACTCGAGCGCAGTCAGGGAAGGTGGAATAAGTCCGGCTGGTGGAAGGTTTACCAAAAAGAACAGCCACAGTAGCAAAGTACAGCCTGACCGATGATAAAACAGTGGCCGCATTTATGGCCATTGCCTCTCCTGACGGAACAAAAGACGATAGCGAAGCAAAAACGGCCTCTAGCAGTGTCACAAAGGAGCAGGAAAATCCTCTAGCATCTCCAGAAGACGCTCTAAATAGCACGATCGAAAACACTAAATACATCTGAAGCGGTTCTAGTTAATTTGCCTGCCAAACAGTCGATGCTTTGACATATAGGCATTGAAATCTTCCCAGTGCGATATGACTTCTTTATTGCCACCGCGTACAACCGGTGAAAACACCTGCACAACTTCTTCATGAGCTCGGGCACCATTCAATGGCCCAAACCTGAAAATGGGCTTTCGCTCCTGGTCTATCACAGTAAGGTATTCCGCATTTTGCATCATGCCCAGCTCCACTTCAACCGATGTCGCAGGTACGATTGATAGTTGCCAAAATACTATAAGTGTCTTGATCTCAGGACTTTCTGAACGCTCACCCAAATTTGGTACCGCTTTAAAAAGTGGTGGCACAAGAGTAATCGTTTTACTCCAAAAAATAAAAGAGCGACTGGTTTCCAGCAGCAGTTCAAACGGTCTCGATTGCTGATTGAGCTCTATCATTCGGCGCTACTGGCCTGATTATCCACACAGGTGCCCCAACCATCATATTTGCAATTAAACTCGCTGGCCAACAGTTGCAGACGCACTGTTTTTTGAGCCGCATCGCGGGGTGAAATCAATTCACAAGACTCTATCCATATACCAGCTCTGTCTTCATCGTCACTGCCGCTGGTATCGGGAAGATCGACAAATTCATGTCCCAGTCCCTGCAAACAGAGACAGAGTGCTTCGGCGTCCGAAAGGCTGCTGGCAACAAAGCCGTACTCGATAATGCGCTTTTCTTCGAGGTCCACACCCATCTGATTGAGCTGCTCCAGCAGCATGGCATCAGGCTCCGATACGGACGGCGCCGGCTCGCTTCTATCACTCTCAGACACCCGAAGTAATTCCTCTGTAAATCGACCTACAGATCTTACAACCTTGATAGACCCTTTCAGAAAGACAATTGCAAAAAATACCGGCCCTCTCCGAAGAAAAGGCCGGTAAAAAACGACTATCGATTGAAACGACTGAACGATTGGCCTGGCGGATAATCCAGCAGACAGGTCCAATCATTTGTGAAGCTTAAGGACCGGCAAGGGGGTTGAACATGCCGCGATGAGCCGGCATAACGACTGGATCTTGTTTATGGTCCAGGCGATAGATCACTTTTTCCACAATCTGGTCTTCGGCATTGTGCAGTTTTTCTTCAAGTGCATGCTTAACTGCGTCGTCGATAGCAGTGACAACGTTGGAGTTGAGCTTACTCTTTAATGCATTTCCCATAAGAAGTCGAGTGCCTCACTAACTACCTAACACGGTTTGTTATACCCCTTTTAATGTATTTCGGGTGTCAAAAACAATAGACCTGATGACAAGATAGGAGCAAGGTCTAAAACCCTGACCGAGCATGGCTTGAGCCCCTGGAGAGAGAGCAATTTTACGGGCTTCCGCCAAGCTTAAATTTCGGAAGCCAAGATAAAGATTGACCAAAGAGAATTAAAACGGTAACGATTTTCACTATAATAACTGTATGGTTACCGAAAGTGCCCCGACATTGAACAACGAAAATCAGGGAGCTGCACCAAGCCACCGCTCCCTAGAAATCTTTGACGCCCTGGGCATTTTTGCATCCGCCGTTTGCATGGTGCACTGTCTGGCGCTCCCTTTTATTATGGCGGCGCTTCCTTTTACGATGACCTGGTTAGGTCACGATAATGTTCATTACCTTCTGGCGGGCTGGGTGGTGCTTTTTTGTCTGGTAGCAATCGTGCCGGGCTACATCAAACATCGCAATTCGGGCATTCTTGCAAGTATGGTTGTCGGTGTTTCACTGGTTTTGCTGGCTACTTTTGGCCGGCATTTTGGTCTGGCCGAAACTATGGAAATCCCCCTGATCACAGCGGGCAATCTGCTGGTCATAGCCGCACACTGGCGCAACCGAAAGCTCACCCATGCGCACACAAATTGTCATCATTAGAGACTTTAATGAGGGCGTTCAAGCCCAGCTTGAAAAGCTGGAGTATACTAATCGTATGAATGACTGTTCATATGTTCAGCAGGGCTTATATGAGTAATTGCGAAATCGATTTTGTTGACGAAGCAAAAGTGGTAATGGTCCGTCGGAAGATGAAGTCGGAGACGAGCATGATTGCTCTGGCTGAGATGTTCAAAGTTTTGGGTGATCCCACGCGCATCAAGCTGGTTATCGCATTATC
>Ga0116230_10006221_pt1 | contig 11758 bp, 9 predicted proteins | sample S1TSphfallax_3_FD_88678 | JGI IMG/M metagenome (GOLD analysis project Ga0116230, IMG submission 88678) | Host-associated microbial communities from peat moss isolated from Minnesota, USA - S1T2_Fd - Sphagnum fallax MG | ecosystem: Host-associated > Plants > Peat moss > Unclassified | place: USA...
AAGGCGCTCGCCATCAACGAGCGGATTCTGCAAAACGACCCCAACAACCCGGATGCGCGGCGGGGCGCGGTCGCCGCCGCGATTCAGATGGGCGACTACGCGCTGGCCTCGAGCTTCGTGAATGACAACCTGCTGCAGAATCCGAACGATCCGCAGAATTGGATTCTGGCGGCCGACATCGCCCAGGCGCGCGGCCTCAACGCCGACGCGCTGCACGACCTGCGGCAGGCCCGCGCGCTCCGCCAGCAGCAGCTTGGCGACACGGCGGCGGGCGGCGGAGGCAATGCCAGCTTCATGGTGGCGAGCAACGGGCCGGTGGCGACGCCGCTCGGCGCCGTCTCCGAGAATCCCTTCCGCAACGCGCCGGGCGACGATGAGGCAGCGCCAGCCAGCGCCTCGGGAAACACCCCTGCAGGCGCTCTGGCAGGCACCGGCCTCGTCGCCAGCAACCCCTTTTCCGGCAGCACGCTGGGCAGCAATCTGTCGACGGGCAACAGTTTGACGGGCAGCCCGGGCACCGCCGCGCCCGACCCGATGATCGCCGACCTCGACAACCGCATCGAGGCGATCAAGCTGCAGGTCGCGCCCTACATCGCCAGCAACACGACGCTGCAGTTCCGCTCGGGCAGCGCCGGCACCAGCCAGCTCGCGACCTTCGGCGTGCCGCTGGAGGCGAGCTTCTCGCCCGGCGGCGTCGGCCGCGTGACCTTCACCGCGACGCCCACCTATCTGAATGCCGGGACCGTCGCCACCGATATTGGAGACAGGCAGAATTTCGGCACGGCCGCGCTCGACGGATTAGCCGGGGCAGTCTTTGGACAGACAGTGAACACCTACCCCGGCTCGCAGACGGCGACCGGCATGGGCCTCGACCTCAGCTATACTCAAAAATGGCTGACGGCCGATATCGGCACGACGCCGCTTGGCTTCCGCATCACCAGCATGGTCGGCGGCGCCGAGATCGCGCCCACGATCGCGCAGGACCTCGTGCTGCGGGTGACAGGCGAACACCGGGCGGTGACCGACAGCCTGCTCGCCTATGCTGGCACCTATGATCCCGGCACCGGCCTGACCTGGGGTGGCGTCACCCGCACACGGGTGCATGCCCAGCTCGAATTCTCGCCGGGACAGGCGAATTTCTATGCCGGCGGCGGCTATGACTGGCTGCAGGGCCAGAATGTGCTGAGCAACAACGAGGTGGAGTTGGGCGCCGGCGGCAGCTACCCGGTGTACAAGACACCGGCGGACGAGGTGCGGGTCGGCCTCAACCTCGTTTATTTCGGCTTCAGCAACAACCAGGATCACTTCACCCTGGGCTATGGCGGCTATTTCAGCCCGCAGGATTACGTGGCCGCGATCCTGCCCGTGACCTGGACCGCGACACGCGGGCCTCTGACCTATACACTGGGTGGCTCTCTGGGCCTGCAGACCTTCAACGCCGATGGCGGGGCGATCCTGCCGACGGAGCCGCAACTCAACCAGGAAGTTCAATCGCTGTCCCTCACGAATACCGCGGTGCAGGGCAGCTACGCGAGCCAGAACGTCTCGGGCGTCGTCGGCGGGGTGAATGGCAGCTTCGAGTATCACCTGACGCCGGAGCTGCAGGTCGGAGGTTCGGCGGCCTATCAGAAGTCCGCGGACTGGAATGAGGCGGATGTCACGGCCTTCGCGCGCTATACGTTCATGAATGCCGAATGAGGAGATCGGGGTGACGAAAACTGGCGTGGCGGCGGGGTTGGGTAGTTCTGCGCCCGTCCGGCGGCGGACGGAGGGCCGTTCGGCCACGCCGGTGGTCACGGCCGCGCCGATGCCAGAGGCGCCCTTGCAGGCGGTCACCCCGATGGTGGCGAAGGAGCCTGACGCCGTGCCCGCGGCCCCGGCCTCCGCGCGTGGAGGCTGGCCGGGACATCAGGCGGAGGACTGGCGTCCCTTCCTGCGGGCGCTGGCATCCGAGATCGATGCCGTTGCGGGCACGGCCGGCCGGGATGCGCTGCTGCGCGGCGTCGGTCTTCAGCTGGCGCGGATGTATCCGATGCCGGCGCGGGATTCGCTGGACGGGCTGGCGATGGACATGACGGAGGCGCTGGGCGGCTTCGGCTGGGGCACGGTGCAGATCGCGTTTTCCCCGCGCGAGCATTGCCTGCTGCTGAAGCATGAGGGCCTGCCCCGGCTCGGGGGCGCCGGTGAACCGCCGGGCACTTGGCTGGCGGGCGCCCTGGTGGGTTTGTATGAGGGCTGGATGGCGCAGCAGCCCGGCACGGATGCGTCTCTCGTGGCGCGGCGGGTCCCCTCGGCGCAGCCGGGGGAGATCGTGATCCGGTATGGGAAGGAGTAGTCGCGGCTAAAAGCTGGATCGAAGGTCGTTCCGCCGCTGAGCAACCGGGGCGGCACCTCAGATCAATCCACTCGCCCCGGATTGGCCGTTTCGCCGCCGAGAGCGGTCGCTGCTCGGATCGGTCAGGTGGTTTGGAGGATACAATGGCGAACGTGGTCGATCTTGCCCCCGGCCATGCGGTGGGCTCGATACCATCGCGACACCATCGGCTCAGCCGGCCTGACATCGTCAACGCCGACCTGGTTCCTGCCCATTTCAGGGACTTCTGCGAAAATCTCATAAACGAAGTGCAGGTTCCCGCGCCGGTCCGGTGGTCGGTCATACCTGATGCAACCGTCGAGGGGGCTGGTCTCGTTTATGACCGCGACCTCAATCTCATTCGGGAAAGCATTCGCGAGACCAGTCCGGAGGATATCGACGCCTGTACCTGGAGCGTGACTGAAGGCAGGCGAACAGGGTCCACACCGCTTCGCGAAGGTGTGACACTGCTCTGCGAGAAGGCCGGGGTGGGAAACTACGGCCACTGGCTCGTTGAAATGCTGCCGGTCGTGCACCTGATGCTTCCCGAGATTGCGCGGTGGGGCTGGAAGGTGCGGCTCCCGGTCGCGAGTGCCGAGATGAATGCCGTCATGCAGGCATCCCTGGAACTGCTCGGCGTTCCGGCGAAGCAAATAGCGTTCAGGGTCCCGGGGCCGGAGGCCTACGAAAGGCTCGTGATCCTGAGTGGGTTGACCCATCATGGTTACTTCTACTCGCCTCTCGTTGTTCATGCAACGGAAGCGCTGGCGGCAAACATCGGGCCCGGTTCCGGCGCGGACATCTGGGTCACGCGCGCCAAGGCGAGCCGGAAGCTCCTCAATGAGGACGATATCGTCGCGGAATTGCTGAGACGGAACTGGACGGTCGTCGACCCGGGGAACATGACGCTGCGTCATCAGATTGCGGTGTTCAAAGGGGCCCGGCGGATAGCGGGCGTCACGGGCGCCGGGCTTACCAATCTGGTGTTCGCCCCGAGGGGCACGAAAATCGTATCGTTCATGCCGTCGCAGATGCCCGACATTTTCTACTGGGTCCTGTCTGATCTGAAAGGACACACCTATCGCGAGGTGCGTTGCCCAGAGGCCGAGGACCATCTCGTCAGCGAAAACTGGGGAACACCAATCAGGATGGAACTATCGGATGTTCTGCAGAACCTTGAGTAGTCGAGCCTCCGTCCCATCAGCGGTGACGGGCCGGACGGACAGGTTTCAGACCGAGCACGCAGGATGAGGCCGCTGGCGGTTTTCTACCACATCTGGAGTCCGCCGCACACGGACATATGGAAGATGCTCGTGGATGAGCAGCTGAAGCTCCTGCAACGGTACGGTCTGCATGAGCACGCCGACATAGCGTGCTGCATCAGCGGATCGCAGCACCTTGCGATCAGCGATTTCGTCAGCCACGTCAAATGGCTGGAGGTCATCGAAAGCACCGAGGACGAAAGCGAGTTCGAAGGGCTGACACTGAAGCATGCGTATCAGCGCTGTCGCGATGACCAGATTCACAGCGGACACTCCATCGCTTACTTCCACACGAAGGGAATTAGCCATCTGGCTTCAGGCCCTGAGGGCTACCAAGCCTCGCGGAACGTCAACAGCTGGCGTCATCTTCTTGAATATGGGGTCATCGAACGATGGAGAGATTGCGCGATCGCGCTGATTGCTCATGATCTGGCCGGCATAAACTTTCATGAGGCCCCTGCCCCACATTTCGGTGGGAACTTCTGGTGGGCAACCGCCGACTACATACGGACGCTTCCTCATCCCCAGTCTCGTGACGTCGCTAGCCCCCTATTCGCGGACCCGTCCAGCCGGGAGAGAGTGCGGTACGAAATGTGGGTGGCGTCCAACAACCCGAGAGTCTTCAATATCGGAGTCGGCGGCGGCTTCGGACTTGATCTTTATTGCAACGACATCTTTCCGTTCATCCGGAACTCTCTGTCCTGACTTTGTCTTCGGGCACTCAAGTCGAGCGCTGCCGGGTGCCTTGGACTAGAGGTTGTTCGCCGCGAGCAAGCCGCCGTCCCCTGCCCTGAAGGCCGTAGACGCCTGGTACTTCTCCCATATGCTCAGGTATTTTTGATAGCTGGCGGGAGCCTGGAAAAACAACTCCCGCCACACATCGGGCGCGGCGTAGTCAGGGTCAATCATCAGCTTCCGAATCGCCGGCGGCTTGGGCCCGTGGAAATGGATGATCTTCGCCTCTGCGTTGATGCCCCAGTAAGGCTTCCAGTTAAAGTCAGGCGGGAGGCCGCTCCAGGAGCCCCGGTAGAAATGACGGTACGCCTCCTGATCAAACCCGCTTACGCCGGCAAAGTTGTCGCAGAGAAACGTGATCAGCGCGGGCAGATCCATGCGGAGGCGCGGTAGGTTCATCACCATGACGCCGGAATTCATATCCTCGTGGGAACCCCGCTCGCGTTCCGGCGCCACCGCGAACACATCCGGCCGAACGTAGTCCAGCACCGGATCTCTGAGGAAGACCACGTCGCAGTCGGTGTAGAGAACGAACTCGTCCGTCTGCTCCAGAACCGGGATCTCGAGGCGCAGGAGCGCGCCCGAAGCCACGAACATATAGGGAGTCCAATCCGGGCGCTGGGCCTTCTGTGCCGCTTCCAGACGATCGTAGAAGCTGATGCGGTGACGGATCACGGTGACGCCGAGAGCGCGGATCTCCCGCGTGAATGCCCCTTCCTCGCCATCGAAGATCATGTGCGGCGCAAGCCGCGTGTTCGCCCGTGCCGAATTGACGGCAGACCGGATGAGCGCCCGGAAATCGTGGTCGTGATGGTCCATCGACACTTCGCTGACCGCGAAAAACCATTTCATTCCGCAACTCCAACTGATGCGGAACCATATGGCGCGGCGGTCCGTGGGGCAATTGAAACCCCTACGCAACCGGAACAAACTGCGCCGCCCGACCGGCGGGCGCAGGCTGACCGGCGGAGCTTAACTCAATCCCTCGCGACCCATGGCGAGAAATTTCTCCCGCCGCCGCGCTTTCAGCGCCTCGGGCGCCTGGCCGAGCAACGGCGCCAGCACCGCCTCGATCGCATCGCCCACCGCCGCGATCATCTCCTGCGGCGCCCGATGCGCGCCGCCCAGAGGTTCGGGCACCACCGCGTCCACGAGGTCGAACCGCCGGAGATCGTCCGCCGTCAGCCGCAAGGCCTCGGCCGCCAAGGCGGCGGACCCCGCGTCCCGCCACAGAATTGAAGCGCAGCCCTCGGGCGAGATCACCGAATAGATCGCATGCTCCAGCATCAGCACCCGGTCGGCGGCGCCCAGTGCGATCGCGCCACCTGAACCGCCCTCGCCGATCACCGTCGCGACGAAGGGCGTCGGCACCGCGAGCCCCGCCTCGATCGCGCGCGCAATCGCCTCGGCCTGCCCCCGCGCCTCGGCATCGACCCCGGGATAGGCGCCGGAGGTATCGATGAAGCTCAGGACCGGCAGGTGAAAGCGGCCCGCCAGTTCCATCAGGCGGCGCACCTTGCGGTAGCCTTCAGGCCGCGCGCTGCCGAAGTTATGCTTGATGCGGCTGTCCGTCTCCGTGCCCTTCTCGGTGCCGACCACCATCACGGGCCGGTCCCGGAACCGGCCGAGCCCGCCCACGATGGCCGCATCTTCCGCGAAAGCGCGATCCCCGCCGAGCGGCGTGAAATCCGTGATGAGCTCAGCGATATAGGAGAGCGCGCGCGGCCGGTCCGGGTGGCGGGCGACCTGAACCTTCTGCCAGGGTGTCAGCTTGGCATAGAGGGTACGCAGCTGGCGGTCGGCCTTCTCCGACAGACGCGTCACCTCATCCGCGATACTCAGCCCCTCGGGCCCAGGCATCCGCCGCAACTCATCGATCTTGCTCTCGAGTTCGGCGAGCGGCTTCTCGAAATCCAAGAAATTGCGCATGCGGCTGTGCTTAGCTGAAAATGGTTGGGTGGCAAATGCAGGCGGCGGTCCGGGCATGGCGGCACACCGCCGCATCCGGCTCCGCCCATAGGGGTCTCAGCCGAGCGCGGCCTCGGGGAATAGAGCGGGTGTGGGATCGACACCTGAAAAGGCATCCAGCACGGTGTCGGCCGGCCCATCGGCGCGGATCCGGCCTTCTTCCAGCCAGATCACCCGGGTGCACCAGGAGCGCACGATGTCGGTGAGGTGTGTCGAGAGCACGAGGATATCGGCGCCGCGCACCATGCCCTCCAGCCTGTCCTTGGCCTTGTTCCGGAAAGAGGCATCACCGGCCAGGAACCACTCATCCATCAGCAGGACCTGCGGCCGGATCGCGGTCGCCATCGCGAAGGCGAGCCGCACGACCATGCCCGAACTGTAGATGCGGACCGGCAGGTCGAAGAAGTCACCGAGTTCCGCGAAGCCCTGCACGTCTTCCTGCAGCGCCTGAACGCCTGCGCGGTCCATCCGATGGAAGCGCCCGCGCAGCGCGACGTTCTCGCGCCCCGTGAGTTCCGGATTCATGCCCTGGCCCGGGTCGAGCAGCGCATTGAGGGAACCCTGAATGCGCACGCGGCCGCCTACCGGCTCATAGACACCCGCGAGCGCGCGCAGCAGAGTTGTTTTACCGGCGCCGTTATGGCCGACGATACCGAGGCGCTCCCCCGGCCCGAGCGAGAAGCTGATCTCGCGCAGCGCCTGGACCACCACGCGGTGCTTGTCATTCTCCTGCAGGCGCCGTCGCCCCTTGGCGCGGGCGAGCAGGCTTTTCTTGAGGCTGCGCGACTGGCCATGGTACAGCGGGAAATCGATCCGCAGCTCCTCGACCTCGATGCGGGCGGACATGCGGCTCATACCCAGAACGCGATACGGTGACGGACCCGGAGGAAGACGAACCATGCCATCCCGCACATCACGCCGGAGAATCCCAGGGCGCTTATATAGATGTGGGTGGAGGGAATGACGCCCATCAACGGCGCCCGCAGCACTTCGAGCACAGTGAAGAACGGGTCGTAGAGCAGGAAGAAGCCCCGGTGGCCGAGCATCTCGGGCCGGTACATCACGCCGCTCACATAGAAGGCGATCTGAACGACGCTGGCGACGATCGGCGGAATGTCGCGGAACCGGGCGCAGAGGGCACCTAGAACCAGCGCGATCGCGGCACCGTCGACCAGCCACAGCAGGAAGGCCGGGATCGCGGCAAAGACGGCCCGGGTGACCGGAACCTGAAAGGCGAGGAAGACCACCACGATCACGATGACGTTGTGGGCGAGGATGAGCACGTTCCGCGCCAGTAGCTGGTAGATGTACAGCGAGAAGGGGATGCGCATCGAGCGGATCATGCCCTCGGCCGAGGTGAAGGCGGTGCAGCCATCGCTGATGATCGTCGCGAGGAAACCCCATAGGGTGAGCGACAAGGCCAGGAAGGGCAGGTAGTTGCGGATCGGGGTGTGGAAAAGATAGGCGTACAGGAAGCCCAGCGAGGCGACCATCACGGCGGTCGACAGGGTCAGCCACAACGGGCCGAGCACCGAACCGCGATAGCGCAGGCGGATGTCCAGCCAGCTCAGCGTCAGCGCCAGGCGCCACAGGGAAATGCCGCGGATGATGTCCTGAACCGCCATCACGTTCCGGGCGCCAAAGCCGAGACCGTGGCGAAGATCGATTGCGAAGCCCTTATCGGCTTCGGGCGCGACCAAAGTCTGAGGATCGGAAATGACGTTCATGTGGGGCCGCCGATAGCCGATCCGCAACGCGACTGCAACTGCGCCATCAGCTCGAGGAGGGGGCGGGCACCACGTGCGGCAGACCCCCCGGCACGATCATCACCCTTTCGCCCGGCGCCAGATTGAAAGCATTGGGCTGGACCACCGACAGGGTCTCGCCGCCATCGGTGCGCACAACGATCTCGGACAGCGCCCCGCTTGCCGGCGCGGCCTCGGACGAAATGCCCATTGCCGGCAGAATGGCGGCATCGGGGCCGCCACCCGCCCCTCCGATCGCGCTGACCGGTCGAACCGCGGCGACCGTCGCGTAGCCGGGACCGGCCGGCGCCGCGACCGCCGCCCGCGGCCCTGAGACCGGCGGCCTCGCGGGGGCGCAGCCGAAGAGGGCCAGCGCCGCCGCCAGCGGCACCCCGACCGAGGCTCGCCGACCGCGCAAAAACGTGATGAGAATTCCCGGCCACACGCCACCGCGACCTTTCTGAGCACCGCGCAATATTTCAGACACTAAACGCCCCACTTGTTCTGGTTCATATTGCACGAAAGTTCGTCATCCTTTAAGGCGTTAAGGAGCATTGCTTACTACCGATGTGAAGCAATGTCCGGAAGCGACGGCCGCTCGCCGTCGTGACTCAACGGCCCTCAGGGCCGCGCCACGACGGAGGCTGCTCTGATGCCGCAACATGCTCCCCCAGACGTGACCGCGCCTTCCCTTGCGCGACCTCTGTGCCCGGCCGGTGCCGCGATCGCCTTCGCGCCGCAGCGTCGTGGTTTGCGCCGGCTGCGCCTCGTCGCCAGTGTCGCCCTGATCGGTCTGCTCGCCGCCTGTGCCGCGCATAACCCACGCCTCTCCGCGACCCAACAGGCGCAGGAGTATAAGGACAATGCGAGCGGCGACTACCGGCCGCCGGGCCCGCCCGATGATCCGTGGGGACCATACGTCGTCGAGGCGTCGCAGCGATTCGACGTGCCCCAGAGCTGGATCCGCAACGTGATGCATACCGAGTCCGGCGGCCAGCTCTATATCAATGGCCAGCTCGTCACCTCGCCCGTCGGCGCCATGGGCCTCATGCAGCTCATGCCCGAAACCTATCAGGAGCTTGAGAGCGAGTATGGCCTGGGTGACGACCCCTACAACCCGCATGACAATATCATGGCGGGCACGGCCTACCTCCGGGAGATGTATGACCTGTTCGGCTCGCCCGGCTTCCTGGCCGCTTACAACGCCGGCCCGCAGCGTCTCAACGAATACCTGACCGACGGGCGGCCCCTCCCCGACGAAACGACGCACTACGTGGCAATGATCGAGCCCTATATCCAGGGCGACATGCCGCAGGGGCGTTCCCCGGCTGACCAGTTCGCGATGAACAGCATGAGCGCGCCGAGCGGCCGCCCGTATAACGGCGGAGCCAACGAGAGCCTGGCCGAGACCGGCGGTGGTCTCGTCTCGGGCGGCGGCAGTTCCGACGACAGTCTCGCCGAGACCGGCGGTGGCCTGGTCTCCGGCGGCGGCACCCACGGGGGCGGTTCGGCCGCGATTGTCGCCATGAACGAGAACGCGGATGCCGCGCCGGATAGTTCGGCCGATCAATCCAACACGGATGCGCTCAATTCTCAGCAGGTAGCACTTCACAGTGCGCAGCTGGTGGCCGATGGCGGCGGCGCGGTGCCGGCCGATCTGATGGCCGCGACGGATGATCCGCGCCCAACCCCCGCGCAGCTCGACCAGGAGGAGGCCGCCGCGGATGCCGGTGACAGCGCGCCGGCCCCCGTTCAGCAGCAGGCGGCCTATCAGCCGGCGGTGATCGAGCAGACACCGGTCGCCGCGCCGGCGTCGCCCGAGGCGGCCGCGCCGCTCCCGGCGGCTCGCCCCGTGTTCCAGGTGGCGCCGTCCTATCAGCCGAGCTACGCGCACGCGGCGGCGGTACCCGCCGGAACCCGACTGGCGCGTAATAATCTGCCCCCGCCCCCGCCGGCGCCGCCGGCCCTGGTCGCTTCCTACGCGCCGCCGGAGACGCGGCGCAGCTATGCGGCGTCCCCGGTCATCGGCCCCGGTGGCATGCAGAATCTCGCCATGGAGGCGGACGAGCCGGTGACGAGCTACCGCCCGCGCGCCCGTGGCGGTCTTCATTTCATCGCACCGGCTGAAGCGGAAACCATGCCGCTCTATTCGACCGCGCATGGCGGCGGCTGGGCTATTCAGGTTGGTGCCTACGGCAATGCGGGCGATGCGCGCGCCGCGGTGGCCTCCGCCCGGCGCCATGAGCGCTACGAGCTGGCCTCGGCCCGGACCATTGTGATGCCCGTGCATGTTTCGCAGCGGTTGCTCTACCGGGCGCGGCTGAGCGGGCTGTCCGAATCCGCGGCGGTGAACGCCTGCGAGGCAATCCGTGGCCGCTCGCCCTGCATGGTCCTCTCGCCGGATGCGCTGAGCGAGTAGGACCCCGCGCGAATGACGGTTCGCTTGTTTTAGGGGACCTGGGCCGTGGCGCCGGCGGCGATGAATGCCGCCGCCCGCTCGGCGATCATGATCGTCGGCGCATTGGTGTTGCCGGAGACCATGGTCGGGAAGACGCCGGCATCCGCGACCCGCAGCCCCTCCAGCCCATAAACCCGGAGCGTCGGGTCGACCACCGCCAGCCGATCCTTGCCCATGCGGCAGGTGCTCGTCGGGTGATAGAGCGTCGTGCAATGGCCGCGGATGAACTCACCAATATCCTCGTCGCTGACTGCTTCCGCACTCGGCGTGATCTCATGGGTGATCAACTCCCGCAGCGGCGACTGCGCGGCGATCCGGCGGTTGAGCTTTACACCCTCCACCATCGTTGCGAGGTCATAGCCCGAGGGATCGGACGAGAAGTAGCGCGGATCGAGTGACGGGTGCTCCAGCGGATCGGCCGAGCGCAGCCGCAGTTCGCCCTCGCTCTTCGGCCGCTGCAGCGTGGCAAAGAGGCTGACGCCTGAACCGGCGGCGAGATATCGCGCATGATCGCGGTTGCCGGAGATGACGCCGTACAGCTGCAGGTCGGGCTCCTCCACATCCGGGGCGCTTTTGGCGAAGCCGCCCGCCGCGACCCAGTTGGATGACATCGGACCCTGCCGCGTGGCGAGCCATTCCTGCGTCGCGGCCTCGATCTCGTCACCGGTCATGCCGCCGATGCCGATCTTCTCCCGCGCGGCATAGGTGATGGGAATGTTGATGTGGTCGCGCAGCGTCTTGCCGACGCCGGGCAGGTCATGCACCGGCTCCACGCCCACGGCGCTGAGTTCATCAGCCGGACCAACGCCCGAGAGCAGCAGAAGTTGCGCCGAGCCGATGCTGCCCGCGCTCAGCACCACCTCAGCGGCATAGGCCGTCTCCGGAATGCCGCGATCGAGGAAGGTGACGCCGCGGGCGCGGCCATTCTCGATCAGGATGCGGGTGGTGAGCACGCCGGTGCGGAGCGTCAGGTTCGGCCGGTCGAGCGCCGGGCGGAGGAAGGCCTTGCCCGTCCCGAAGCGCTCGCCGTCCTTCACCGTCATCTGGAACCAGCCCACGCCTTCCTGCACGGGGCCATTGAAATCCGCATTGTCCGGAATGCCCGCCGCGATGGCCGCCTGATGCCACAGCCGCTCATGCGGATCGATATAGGGCACGTCGGAAACGATCAGCTCCCCGCCCGCCGCATGCAGCGGGGCATTGCCGAGACGCAGGTTGTTCTCGGACTTCAGGAACA
>Ga0116230_10006223_pt1 | contig 11758 bp, 15 predicted proteins | sample S1TSphfallax_3_FD_88678 | JGI IMG/M metagenome (GOLD analysis project Ga0116230, IMG submission 88678) | Host-associated microbial communities from peat moss isolated from Minnesota, USA - S1T2_Fd - Sphagnum fallax MG | ecosystem: Host-associated > Plants > Peat moss > Unclassified | place...
GCTCGGGTATCTGGTGAATTTCGTCGTCAACTTCCTGATGAACGCGGTCGCGTTCTGGACGCTCGAGACGTTCGCGATTCAGATCACCGTACGCTGGATCTCGGATCTGCTCTCGGGCCAGATCGTGCCGCTGATCTTCTTTCCGGGCTTCCTCCAGACGGTCGTGCTTTCGCTGCCCTTTGCGGCGATCTACTCGACGCCGCTGCTGATCTACGTCGGAACGATCACGCCGGATCACTATGTCGCGGCGTTCACGATCCAATTGGCATGGTTCGTCGGGTTCTCGGCCCTTGCGGTGTTCGTGTGGCAGGCCGCGCAGCGGCGCGTCGTCGTCCAGGGGGGCTGAACCCGGCGATCAGCCCGACCGAAGTCGGATGGAACGATTTCTGGCTCCGGTGTGTCTAAGGGGCGATGTCTACGGAGATTTTGGCTTTCATCGATGTCGCACGCTCGGTGATTATCGTCGCCTGGGTGGCGCTGGTGCTCCTGATCCTGGCGCTGCTCGCAGCCGCCGTCGAACGGTTCATCGTTGCCTCGGCACGGGCGGACGATATTCTCTTCGAGGCCCTCGTCCCGCTCGATGAGCCCACGGCCCGGCGCTTCTATCCGCTCTTCAAGCGGCGCGCGAAGAACGTCGGCGTCGCCTGGATCCTCTCCGTCGTCACCGGTCCGCTCGGCGCGTACCTCTATCTTGGGGACTACGGTCGTGCGGCGCTCGCGCTCGTGACCCTCAACGGCCTCGGCGCCTGGTGGATCGCCTCCTGGTTCATCATCCCGCAGGCGGTGCTGATCGATCTGCGTGCCGACGTGAAAAACTGTATCGCCGACCTCAACTTTGGAGCGTTCCAACCATGAGCGATCTTGCCTGGCTGATTCTCGCCGTGTCCGTCACGGCGCTCTGGCTCGTCGTCGGCGTCGGCGGCTATTTCTTCGAGCGCTACCGCCCCCGCTAGATCGACCACCGGTACGTGTCCCACGTATCGGTCACCGGGTTCGGATCGAAGCCTTTGAGATCCGGATTGAGCGGCTGAACCGCCTTGTACCAGAGCAGAAAATCGAGCGGCACGTCTTTGGCGAGCTGCTGTTGTACGCGCGCGTATGCGCGTTTGCGCGTCGCCTGGTCGTAACTATGGAGCGCGATGTCTTCTGCGGCATCCGTCACGTGCGAACAATACAGGGATTCATCGTATCCGGCCGGCGGCAGATTGCGGCACATGAACTGCGAGGAGTCGTCGGGATCCACGCCCGCGATCCATTGATAGATCGCGATTTGGAAGTTTCCGCGCGCGAGCGTGCCGCCCGAGCCGTAAGCACCGTAAATGATCGTGCTGACTTGCGGATGGATGTGCACCGTGATGCCGATCGGCGCGAGCGTCGTCTGGATTTGCGCCGCCATCGTCCGGAGCAGCGCGGAGCTCTGCTCGTAATAGAGTTCTAGCGAGAGCGGGTGCGCGGGCCCGTACCCGGCCTCGGCGAGGTTCGTCTTCGCCGCGGTGAGGTTGTACGGTGTCGGTTGCAACGTCGTGTCATAGGCCCACATGAACGGCGGCAGATCCTCGGTTGCCGGAACGGCTTCACCGTACGTGAGGTTGCGCGCGAGCGATGCTTTGTCGAGGGCGAAGAGGATCGCCCGGCGCACGCGCACGTCGTTCGTCGGCGGCTTCGCGTTGTTGAACATGACGCCGTAGTACGCGTTGAGCGGCGTGAGCACGGTGTGCAGATCAGGGATCGTCTTGATCGCCTTGTAGGCGCTCGTCGATGCCTGCCACATCCAATCGATCTCGTGCGTCCGCAGCTGCTGGACTTCGGTATTCTCATCCGGAATGAGTTTGACGATCACCGTCTTGAGCTTGGGCTTGCCCAAGAAATAGTCGTCGTTGCGCGCGAACTCGATCCGGTCGCCGCGCACCCAGCGCACGAACTTGAACGGTCCCGTTCCGATCGGCGCGGCGTTGTACGGCGCGTTGTTGAGGTCATGCAGCTTGCCGAGGAGATGCTCCGGGATGATCTCGTACGGACTATCGCTTTCGCTGAACGCGGTCGCGACGAACGGCCCGTACGGGCGCTTCAAATGGAACACTACCGTGTAGTCGTCGGGCGTCGTGACCGAACTGACGTCGTCGTAGCCGTTGCGCGAGATGACGTCGTTGTTCGGGTTCATCACGGCATCGAAGGTGAAGCGCACGTCTTTGCTCGTGAACGGGAAGCCGTCGTGCCACTTCACGTTGTGCCGCAGGCGGTAGCGAATCGTGAGCCCGTCGGCGCTGATGTCGCCGTTGGCTTGGGTCGGCACCTCTTGCGCCAGCATCGGGACGAAGTTGCCCTGGCTATCGACCGAGACGAGTTTATCCGCGAAGAGCGCGTCGATGCTGTCTTCGACGACCTGCGTGGCGAGCACCGGATTGAGGGTGCGCGGCACCTGGCTGAAGCCGGCCCGCAGCGTGTCGGGGATCGTCCACGCGTGACGCGCCACGCCCGCGGACGAACTGCTCTCGCCGACGCGCGTGCACCCCGCCGCCACGAGTAGCGCCAGCGCTACGACAAAACGACCTCGTCGATGAAGCACCACTTCCAGTCCTCGCCCCGCTCCAACGAAGCGATGATGGGGTGCTTCGTCGCGTGAAAATGCTTTGTAGCATGTTTGTTCTTCGAGGAGTCGCAACAGCCTACATGGCCGCACTCCAGGCACAACCGGAGATGCACCCAGGTATCGCCCATCGCGAGGCATTCCTCACATCCGTTGGTCCGCGGCTTCACATCACGGATCGTGCCGAGGTGCGAACAGCCGGAGGAGGCCACGGCTATCCGGCCTCACCCAGCGCAGGGACGTCCCAGAGCACGACTTCTCCCGTTCCGGTCAGTTCGAGCCGGTCGATGCCGCGCATCCGAACCGCGTCGCCGGCGCCCAGCGGCGCCGCGTTCGCCGTCACGTTCCCCTCGGCCACGAAGAGAAACCCGAGCCGTGCGGGCGCGAATTCATGCGCGATCGTCGCCGCCTCGAGGCGCGCGACGCGCAGCGTCGCATCGGCCCCGATCGCGATCGCCGCCGCGACGGCGTCCTCGCCCGAGGCGATGGTGAGCCAGCGGTTCGTGCGCTCCGCTTGCGCAAAGGACGCCTGGCCGTAGGCCGGCGGCGCTCCGTGCGCGCGCGGCAGCACCCACATCTGCACGAAATGCACCGGCGCGACGGCGGAATGATTGAACTCGCTATGCGCGACGCCCGTTCCCGCGCTCATGTACTGCACGCCGCCCGCATCGACAACGCCCTGGTGACCGAGGGAATCCTGATGCTCGAGCTGCCCCGAGAGCACGTAGGTGACGATCTCCATGTCGCGGTGCGGATGGCGTCCGAAGCCTTTGCCCGCGGCGACGGTGTCGTCGTTGAAGACACGCAGCGCGCCCCAGCTCAGGTTCGCCGGATCGAAATAGTCGGCAAAACTGAAACTGTGATACGTCTGCAGCCAGCCGTGATCGAAGAAGGCGCGCTCGCCGGCGCGTTGGATGAGAAAAGCCGGCTCGGCGGCGACGTTGACGTTCATACACCCCATAACACGGAGGCGGTTTCAGGCGTTCCGCGCGAGATCGGTTCCGCCGCAATCGGCGCCGAGATTAACGTTTTCCTCACGAAAATGACGTTCGCTCTGGGTAAACTATCGCCAGAAGGAGGATTCATCACGTATGCTACGTCGTTTTCTTTCCCTCATCGGTCTTGCCGCATTCATCGGTCTCGGCGGATCGGTTGCTTCCGCGCAACCGTGGCCGCATTATGGTCCCCCACCGCCGCGCCATGAGTATCGCGGCCACGCGCCCTATCGCGGTGCGGTTTGGGTCGGCGGCTATCACCACTGGTACGGCGGCCACTACGTCTGGGTCGGGGGCCATTGGGCGCACCCGCCGCATTACGGTGCCGTCTGGTATCCCGGTCACTACGCGAACCGCGGCGGTGTCTACATCTGGATCGGCGGGCACTGGGGCTAGTCCGCAGCCTTAATCTCATCCGCGGAGCACGTGGGTCGCGAGCAGCGATCCACGTGCTTGCTTTTTTAAAGCCGAACATCTAAAGCCGAACATCGCCCGCGGCGCTGAGGCGTCCGATCAGCAGGTGGTAGTACAGCATGCCGCGCTGCGCGCCGAGCGTCACGAGCAATGCATCCGCGTCGACGTTCGCGTCGCCGGAGAGATCGCGTAGGCCACGCGCGACGCCCGAGTCGCGCAGCGGGAACACATCGAGCCGGCCGAAGCCGCGGATCGCGATCAGCGCGGCCGTCCAGGGGCCGATGCCGGGATGTGCCGCAAGCGATTCGAGGAGCGCGGGGGTCGGGAGCGTTTCCAGGCGGGCGTCGTCGAGCGTCCCATCGATCACGAGCAGCGCGAGTCGTTGCAGCGCAACGACTTTGTTGATCGAGAGTCCGAGCGAACGCAGTTGATCCGGATTCGCGTCGGCAAAGTGGCGCGGGTGCGGAAAGAGCGCGACGCCCGCAGTCGCGCTGCGCGCCGGTGTGAGCGCTTCGATGACCCGGCGCAAGATCGCGCTTGCGGCATGAATCGAGATCTGTTGGAAGACGACCGCATTGACGATCGCCTCCCACAGCGACGGATAGCGCGGCGGCTTCAGGCCACGCGCGCGCACGACGAGCTCGGCCAGCCACGGGATCGAGACCGCGGCGGCAGAAAACGGCGCAAGATCGACGTCGACGCCGAGCATCCGCCGCACGAGCGGCTCGACGGCGCCGGAATACGGGCCGTCGATGCGCACCTCGAGCCGATCCGGCGCAATTTGCACGACGTCGAGCAGCGCGGGCGCGTCCGCTCCACCGAGCAGCCGTTGAAAATGCCCGTCCTCGAAGCGGTCGACGACGTTCGTGGAGAGGCGGCGCAAGACGTTCGCCGTCAAGTCCAGGCGGAACGGTTCGGGGACGGTGAGGTGCCGAACGCTCGGGGGCACGGGAGCCTCAAGCCGCGCGCCGGAAGAACCGGCGGCGATGTACGGCTGGGCCTACCGCCAATACTGGCGGCTCAATCTGCTCACGTTGCTCGAGTACCGGGCGAACTTTTTCATGTGGGCCGGGTTCACCATCGTCTATCACGGCAGCGCGATCGTCGCGCTCTGGGTGACGCTCTCGACGTTCCCCTCGATGAACGGCTGGGATTTCCGCGAGACGGCGTTCATGTACGGCCTCTGGATGCTCGGCAATGCGGTCCATTCGACGTTCTTCTTCACGATCGGCTCCATTCCGGAGTTCATCCGCGAGGGCCGGTTCGATCGCTTCCTCGTCCGTCCGCTCGACCCGCTCTTCCAAGCGATGACCTCGCCGCAGATGACCTCACCCGATGAGTTGATCCTCGCGATCGTCTACTTCTGCATCGTCACCGCCTACAGCGGCGTCCAGGTCGATTGGATCTTCATCTTCTTCGTGCCGTTCGTCGCGATCGGCGGCGCGCTGATCGAGTTCGGGATCAACCTTGCGATCGCGACCGCATCGTTCTGGTTCATCCGCATCGATTCGCTGCGTTGGGTCGTGATGTCGCTCGAACAAGATTTCTCGCGTTATCCGATCTCGATCTACCAGCGCGGCGTCCAGGTCATGCTCGCCTTCGTGCTGCCGTTCGCCTTCATGAACTACTTCCCGGCGACGTATCTCTTGCACAAGACCGAGGATGGCTTCCACCTCAACCCGGCGGTCGGTCTGCTGACGCCGATCGTCGGCGTCGTGTGGCTCGCCGCGGCATACGCATTCTGGCGCATCGGAATCAACCGCTATCAAGGAACGGGGAGTTGACAAGCGTCAGCGTCGTCCTGCTTCGATGAGAGATCGCGAGAGGACCGCTCGGGGCAAGGCACCCCAGCAGCGGTTCTTCCCCCGGGAAAAACACCGATAGTATTTCGATGCGCGTTCGGCTAGCGTCAAGGATGCACAGCGTCTCCGCATCGACGGGGCAAGCGTGCACCAAGGACGATCATGGCCTCAACCGCGCACCTCAATGACCATCCGCTGACAAAATTCAGCGATAGCACCTTGATCCTCGACGACGACCGGCTGGATATTCGCGACCGCAAGGTCATCGACTCGGCCGGGAAGACGATCGGACACATTCGCGCGCTCTTCATCGACGAGATCGATCGCAAGGTTCGCATGCTCGATATCGCGGGCGGCGGATTTCTCGGCATCGACGAGCAGCATTTTCTGATCCCGGTCGACGCCATCACGAAGGTGACCCCGACCCTCGTGACCGTCAACGAAAGCGGCGACCGCGTCCTGCACTCGCCGGCGTACGATCCGACGCTGATCGCGCCGTACCGACGCGATTACTGGGAACCGTACTACGGCTACTACGGGCGCGCGCCATATTGGGATTCGGCGTATCGCTACCCGAGCTATTCGACCTGGTTTTAACCCGCGCGAGCGGAGCGACGCGAGCGAATCAGGCGACCGGATCGCCGAGCCAGGACACGAGAGCCGGCGGGATCGGGGTGACCTCCACCCCCGATCCGTCGGCTTTCTTGCGTCCGTGCACGCGAGCCTCGAAGCCGGTAGCACACAGCAGCTCGCCGCGATAGACGGCGTGTTCGACGCGTAGCGAGCGCGTGCGCAGGTCGGCAACGCGCGAGACGATCGTGATCTCATCATCGTACGAGAGCGGCGCGAGAAATTTCGCTCCGCTCTCGGCGATCGGAAACCCGAAGCCGCCGGCTTTCATCTGCGCCGGTACATCGACCGGACCGCCTGCGAAGAGTGCCTGCGTCGCGATATCGAAATACGCGAAAAAATTCGGATAGAAGACGATCCCGGCCATGTCCGTTTCGCCGAAGCGCACGCGCAGGGTCGTGCGCGATTCACGCACCGCTATGCGACCGCTTCGCCGGCGACCGGCGCGAAGAGCGAACCCGCATCGCGGCTGCCGCCGGCGCCCAGGTGACGCACGAACCAATTTCCGATCGCGCGCAAACGCAAGAGGCGGCTGCGCGGTTTGCCCGAGCGTGAGAGTTCGTGACCGTCGCCCGTGAAGCGCACGAACTCGACCTCTTTCTTGCCGAGCCGGCGCAAGAGCGTAAAGAGCTGTTCGCCCTGATCGATCGGGCAACGGAAATCGCGCTCGCTGTGCTCGACGAGCAGCGGCGCATCGATCGCGTGCGCCGCACGCAGCGGCGAATTCTCGAAGAGTTTGCGGCCCGCATCGGCCATGCGCTCGGGCGCGCCGACCTCACGCTCGAGAAACCAGCCCAGATCCGAGGCGCCGGCTTCGCTCACGAAATCGTTCACGGCGCGCATCGAGACGCCGGCGGCGAACCGGTCGCTGTGGCCGAGCAGCCAGGTCGTCATGAAGCCGCCGTACGATCCGCCCGCGACGCCGATGCGCGCGCGGTCGATGTCGCCGCACGCGAGCGCGCCGTCCAGAATCGTCAGCACGTCGGCGGCATCGATCCCGCCCCAGTCGCCCGTGATCGCATCGGCGTACGCGCGGCCGTAGCTCTGACTACCGCGCGGGTTGCCGTAGGCGACCGCGAAGCCGAGGCCGGCGAGCACCTGAAACTCGGCGAAGAACGCGTGCCCGTACGCCGCGTGCGGGCCGCCGTGCACCTCGAGGACGAGCGGCACCGTGCCGGTGGCGCCCGGCGGTTCGAGATACCAGCCGTCGAGTTTCGTGCCGTCGGCTGCGGCCGGACGATAGCGTTGCACGGTCGCCAGCATGCGCTCTGCGAGAAACGGATTGAGATCGGTGAGCACGGTTTCGCTTCCGTCGCGCACCAGCGCGACCTCGGCGGGAATCGCCGGCGACGTGTAGGCGATCGCGAGCGCGCCGTCCGCGCCGAGCGCGTATGCAAAGATACTGCGCGCGCCCGCGGCGAGCGTGCGGGGCGTGCCGCCCGCGCGCGGAAACGCGCGCACCTCGCACGAGCCCTCATCGCTGACTTGCACCACGATCTCACGGTCGTCGGCCGTCCACGCGGGCGGCGGCGGCGCGCCGCCGGAGCGTAGATCGGAGGCGATCGTATCGCCGATCGTGCGATCGATATCGGCTGAGAGCGAGACGATCGCACCGCCGTTCGCGGGCATGATGAGCAACTCGGCATTGAAGCGGCCCCCGGCGTCGTCGAGATGCTGGTGACCGATGAACGCAAGCGTCGTGCCGTCGTGCGAATACGACGGCGACATCAGCGGCCCACGGCCGTCGGTGAGCGTTCGCAGCGCGCCGTCCGCGACCGTGACGACATGGATGTCGGCGGTAGCGGTGTCGTCTTCGGGCAGGCCGATCTTCGCCGAGAACGCGATCCGCGTGCCGTCCGGCGACCACGACCAGCCGCCGACATCGAATGCGCCCGCCGTCAGCTGCCGGACCGACCCGTCGCCCACGGAGAGCACGAAGAGATGCTTGCGCACGCCGTCGAGCAAGCCGTCCGCGTCGCTTTTGAACGGCAGCATTCGAATGTGGCGCGCGCCGGAGCGTTCGTCGAGATAGATTGGCGCGGTCGTCGCATCGAACGGCGCGGTCGCGACGAAGCCGAGCTGCGTCCCATCGGGCGACCACTCCAGCGAGACGATCTTGGCGTAATCGCTACTGCGGGCGCGCGCCTCGCCGCCGTCCGTGCCGATCGTGAAGATGCGCGCTTTCGCGCCGTCGCGGTCGGCGACGAACGCGACCTGCGCGCCGTCCGGCGCGATCCGCGCGAGCCGGTCGTTGCGGCCGCCGGTGAACGGCGCCGCCGCGCTGCGCGGGCCGACGCGCCAGATCGCCCCGCAGTTCTCGTCCTTCTCCTCATCGATCCAGGTGCGCCGGAAGTACACGGTCTCGCCATCAGGGGCGAGGCGCGGATCGCTCGCGCCGGCGAGTCGCAAGAGGTCGGACGGGACGAATGGGGTGGGCATCGAGAGCCGAACTACGCCGACGGTATGCGATCACCCGCAGCGCTTCTAGCCACCACGTTGTTCATCGCGCTCACCGTCACGCGCGCGCTTCCGGCACGTGCCGAACAAACCGATGTCGTCCTCCAAGCGGGACACCAGGGACGTCCGGCGTCGTGCGCCCCGCTGCACGTAAAAAAGTGTAATCTGGGTGCCGGGTCGCCGCTCGGCAGCGAGCGCGATTGGACGCCCGTCGTCGCCGACGCCGCGGCGCGCACCTTGCGCGCGGACGGCTTCGCGGTCGTGCGCCGCCCGGCCGACTACGCGGCACACGATCGCGCGCGCTTCGCCGCGTTCATCCACTTCGACGGTGCAATCCCGGCCTGTGCAAGCGGCGCCTCCGCCGGCTTCCCGCTCGGCACGAGTCCGGCACTTGCGGAGCGCTGGCGCGACTTCTACGCGCCGCGCGTTCCGTTCGCGTTTCGCGGTCTGAACATCACGACGAACGAATCGGGGTATTACGGCTTTCGCAAAGTGGATGCCCCGAAGAAACTCTTGATCGAATTCGGCGAACTCTCGTGTCCTGCCCAAGCCGCATGGATGAAGCCGCGCCTCGGCGCGCTCGGCGTGCTGCTGGCACACTTCATCGAACGCGATCTCGCGCGATGAAACGCACCGTTTTTGTCGGCGCGCTCGGCGCGGCCGGCGCGCTCGCCGCACTCCCTCGCGCGGCGTTCGCGCGCACGATCGACGTCGCGCCGATCGTCGCGCAGATCCCGGGGATCGCCGGCGTCTACGCGCGCACGATGGACGGCGCACCCCCGCTCATCTCGATCCGCGCAGGCGAGCCGTTCGCCTCGGCGTCGATCATCAAACTCACGATCATGGTGACGGCCTTTCGCGCCTTCGATGCGGGGACGGCGTCGCCCGATCAGCTGGTGACGCTCCGCGCGGACGACCTCATCGGCGGATCGGACATGCTCGCTAGCGCGCACGCGGGGCAGCGCTTCCGGATCGGCGATCTCATCCGCGGGATGATCCAAGTCAGCGACAACTCGGCCTCGAACGCCCTGATCACGCACTTCGGCTTTGCCGCGATCGCGCGGACGATCGCGCGCTGCGGGATGACCGGCACGTTCCTGCGCCGCCACTTTGCGGGCTACGTGCCGCCGTCGCGCGTGAGCCTCAACGTCACGACGCCGCGCGACATCGGGACGCTGCTCTATCAGCTCGAGCGCGGCGCGCGCGAGGGGCTCGACACGGTCGCAACGAGCGCGTCGTGCCGGCGGATGATCGAGATCTTACTCGGTCAGGAAGATAAAACGAAGATCCCGGCCGGTTTACCGCCCGGGACCCCGTGTGCGAACAAGACCGGCGAGATCACGCAGGTGCGCAACGACGGCGCGATCGTCGACCCGTTCGGCGACACGCCCTACGTGCTCGTCGTGCTGACGCGCGCGCTCGACGACACGAACGCGGGCAACCGCGGCATCGCCGCGATCGCCCGCCGCGTCGATGCAGCGATCAGGACGACAGACCGTCCGACTTCTTGAGCAGTTCTTTGAGGAACCAGCGGTCTTTCTGATAGATCTGCACGAGCCGTGTGTAGAGATCGGCCGTGCCGATGTCGCCGGCTTGCGTCGCGACTTCGGCATCCTGATGCATCTCGCGGATCACGATGTCGTCGTTGGCGACGGCCTCTTCGATCATCGCGCGCAGCGTCATCGGACCCTTCGAGGCAACCACGGTCGCATGCGGCAGGTAATCGGCGGGATCGCCGAGCGAGACACCATCGAGCATGAACGCGCGTTCGGCGAATTCATCGACCTGGTCGATCGTCCGCGTCGCGATATCGTCGAAGAGCAGATGGATATCGCGAAAGAGCGGGCCGAACGTGTTCCAGTGGTACTTCTTGATGTTCTGGTAGAGCACCATCGCGTTGGCTTGCTGGCGATGGAGGCCGGCGATGACGTCGCTCGCCGTGGGCGCTTGTAAAGTATTCACCTGGCGTAGACTCCGTTTGCGGGCTGCGGGTTGCGGTTAGAAGAGTGAGCCTTGGACGATGCGCGATGGCCGCTCGTGCGGGATGCCGAGCGCCGCGTAGAGCGCGCGCACGGTTGCGGGCGCATGACCAGCATAATGGTTGTTGACGTAGCCGCACACCCGCCGAAGTCGCGGCGGACGCGCCGCGATCGCGGTCGCCCAGCGCCCGATCTCGGGCGTGCGGTCGAAGACGGTGCGATCGAACCGCGTCACCGCGTCGTGCACGCCGATCCAGCGCAGGTACGCGAAATCGGCGGTCGGCCGCGCCAGCGCGGCGAGCATCACGTCGAGCGGGACGAACGGCGCATCGCTGAGCGCGAGCGCGAACCCGCGCGCCTCGAGTGCCGACCGCAAGTCGCCGAAGACCGGCTCCGCAAACCAGCGCGGATCGCGGACTTCGACGGCGAGCGGCGCCCAATCGGGCAGACGCGCCACGAACGCGAAGAGCGCGTCGCGTTCCTCCGGCGAGAAATCCGGCGGTAACTGCACGAGCACCGCTTCGAGCGTCGGCCCGAAGGCTTCCATCGAGGTGAAGAACTCGGCGACGAGCGCATCGCAGCCGATCAGCCGCCGGTCGTGCGTGACCTCGCGCACGAGCTTACAGGCGAACGTGAAGCCGGCCGGCACGGTCTGCACCCATTTCCGGACGCGCTCCGGCGCCGGCGTCGCGTACCATGTCGAGTCGATCTCGACGGTCCCGAACTCACGCGCGTAGGCGCGCAAGTACGATGCCGGCTTCGCGCCGGCATCGTACACCTCGCCGTCCCAATCGGGATACGCCCAGCCCTGGGTGCCGAGTGTTATCCCTTGGGTTCGATCGTGACCGATTCCATCACGTCGCCGCGGCGGATCGCGTCGACGACCTCCTGGCC
>Ga0116230_10006224_pt1 | contig 11758 bp, 9 predicted proteins | sample S1TSphfallax_3_FD_88678 | JGI IMG/M metagenome (GOLD analysis project Ga0116230, IMG submission 88678) | Host-associated microbial communities from peat moss isolated from Minnesota, USA - S1T2_Fd - Sphagnum fallax MG | ecosystem: Host-associated > Plants > Peat moss > Unclassified | place: USA...
GATCAATTTAAAGCTTTTGACCAATAAGATTGCTCGAATTCATGGTCCTTGGACCTCAGACCCTTGTCTAAAGTGAGCCTTAGGCCCTTCCCAACAAAATAATTTCCTTGGTAGCAGCAAGCAATTGGCTAAAGATAGTTCCCTTGCTACATATTTCAATGCAAAGTTCATTCTAACTTGGAACTATTGGAGACAATAATGACCTGCCAGAAATTTTGTAGTGTATCTAGAGGTAACCTTAAAAAGCATATTTTTTCATCCAGGAGCAGGGAGGGCATTTCGTTTTTCACAAGGCCCCCCTCCTGTTTCGCCTGGGTTTCTCCACTGAATTTCTGGCAGGTCTTTACGTTGGGTAAAGCCCTCGGTTGAGGGCATGACCAAAATAAGGTATCACCTCATGCCCTTATTTTGGTAAGGGTCATGCCCTCGACCTAGGGCTTTACCCTATACCATATGTGGGTTTTATATAAGGGCCAGATGAGTTCAGGTTATTTAACCCAATTTTCTCCTCAACCAGCATTATTCGTTGGAGTGAGGAGTCAATCAAAGGTAGTTCTCTGAGGCTGTTTTGGCAATGCAAATTTTTCGCCATTATTGTGTGATATCTCTGACATGGGTCCAGTGAGGAGTCAATCAAACGTCGTTAGTTGTCTGGGGCTGTTTAAGCAATGCAATTTTTTCACCATGTCAAGTAACTATGTTTCAGATGTCTGTAGACACAAACTGATTGGGATATCTCTGACACTTCTCCGGTAGACTTCTATGGCAGATTTAAATGTAACATATTAGTCCATGAGGGTCTCTTTCCATTAGAGTTCTGTGGTGACAATTACATGCAGTGTGCTGTGATCACATCAGCCGCATGGAAAGCCCAGGCAATGGAGCCTTGTTTTTTTGTTGCGTAGACCTTTGGCGAGCTGCAACTGGGTTGGATATCTGTAGGTAATTAATTAATGTTTAAGGGTGTTAGAGCATCTCCATCTCAGGCCATCAAACTGAACCTCTAAAACCTGCATTGCCGGTGACTTTAGAGATCCATTACCCAAAAGTGATGGCATACTTTTGCGCTCCCTCATCGCAAGAGTCCCCCACACTTCCCATCATATGATTGAACACATCTTCAGCTCACCCCCACATTTGCCCAAAAAAGAAACACTAATAGTGATTAGGTTTTTTTTTTTTAAAATTTGTTGTCTCCAAAGATTGGCAAGTTTTCCCATTCTTTGGCCTTTTTTTCGAATTTATAATATAATGAAAAAAAATTCCATATTCTTTCCAAAAACTTTTGTCACAACTGTGTGAAAATTCACCCCCAAAAAAATGTTAGTAGTGGCCAAGGTTTTTTTTTTGGATTCAAATTTGTCATCTCCAAAAAAATTTGCAACTTTTCCCAACTTTTTCCCTATCCAATGATGTAGAAATTTAACCCAAAAAAAATGATGAAGTAAGAATGAAACTAAAAGTTTTTGGATCCTATGGATTCACAGCCCCTACAAATCCACATATTTGATTACATATGGCTCAACAATGGAGAGATGTTTTGTAGTTCAAATAGCAGAGCACATATATGAAGATGAAGATTGGTTCATCAATAGGCTGGTTCAAAAGAATGCGAACATTGTGATAGCAAAACAAAAACATCCAATCCATGGTGGCTCTAGACTTAGACAATCTCCAAATTTGCCTGGAGATCAACAACTTGGGCATGATAGAATTTATGTTGACTACTTTTTCGAAAACCATGTGTATATGATGGGAGATTATTTAGAAGGCGACACATGATGAGTAGAACTTTGTTTTTATGAATTATGGACACACTTATAAGTCATGATGTTTTTTTTTTTTTTATAGGCAAGGTGTTTTGGGTGTGTAGGGTTTTTCTAGCATTCAAAAGTGCACTACAACATTAAGAATGCCTACCTACGGATTGGCTATAGATGCTACTAATGAATATTGCATGTTGGGCGAGAGCACAACCATGGAGGTTCTAAAGCACTTTGCTATAGGAGTCCGAACTTGCTTTGAATCTACATATTCAAGGCAACCAACACGAGCTAACTTCATGAAAATAATGATGCTAAACATTTTCTGGGTATGTTTGCATCCATCAATTGCATGCATTATCAATGGAAGAATTGTGTTGTTGCATGGCAAGGTCAATTTCAAGATAAGGATGGGTGCAGAAACATAATTCTTGAAGCCATAATTAATCAATCATTGTGGATATGGCATGCATTCTTTGGTCTATCTGGGTGGAACAATGACATCAATGTATTAAATAGGTCTCCACTAGTTACAAACATGTTGAGGTGTGAATTTATGGGTTTGAATTTCTCTATGAATGGTTTTCTGTATCCTAGATATTATCTTTTGGCAAATGGAATCTACCTTAACTAGTCATGTTTTATGCAAATGATCCATGAGTCTCAAAGTGAAAAAAGGTTTCACTTTGCAATGATGCAAAAGTCTAAATGCAAAGATGTAAAGAAAACCTTTGGTGTTTTGCAATTACGATTTGCAATTATATGGAACCTTTTTAAGCATTGGAACATGGCCATTATTGATGACATCATGATAACAAGGGTGATTATTGACAACATGATTTTTGAAAATGAAAATGACACATGCTTGGAAAACTTATTTGAACTTAACAATGTTTTTCACCTAAGACGAGGGTTCTCATTCAAGGACTTCATGCAAGGCACAATGGAGTTTGAAAGTGTAGGAACATGTCATAGCTTGCGAGGTGATTTGATTGAACATCTCTGGGCTATGAAAGGGTCCAAATTTGCTTGAAATTACATATTGGAGTTTTGTTTGAACCAATGTTTGAACCCATGTTAGCATTTTTGTAGTTTGATCTTGTGTTCAAGGTTCTTGAAATTCGAGCAATTGCATTGTATTTTTTAGTTATTCCTTTCTACTTATGTCAAAATGAAGTGGATGTTATTACCTTGTCAAATTCAAGCTGTTGTTGTGAGTATATCAAATTGGGGTTTAGTTATGACTATGTCAAATTGAGGTTGTTGCTACTTCTATGATTATGTCAAATTGAAGTTGTTGTTGTATAGTTATGAGGTTGTTATTACTATTATGCCTTATATGTTCCCATAGTTGAAAAACAACCCATGGCTTTGATTGTATGTTTTTCTTGGACCCCTAGTTGTACTAGTTATTGCAACCAAAAAATTCACTAAAGTATATAAACATTTTCAACGAATGTGTAAGGGGATGCAAGAGACAATCCATTTTTGAAATAATGGTGCCAATACTTTCATACAATGTAATTATGTTTTGAAAAAATGGGTTTAATTAGCAAATTAAAAAAACATTCAACAAAAAAATATATAAACATCACCTAAAAACATCATTGAATTTTATTAGTAAATTCAATTGCACAATGTCTAGTGCCATTGTATGCATCTCTATTGCCACCCATGATAGGTTTTGTTAGTGGCAAAGCCACAATGCTTCCCTTGTGTTCTTATGTTTGAAATTCAAGAACTTGTCATTTGTCTACAACAATTATCTAGGTCAAGCTAATCAACCATGTGCTTTCTCACATCCTAGGCATAAATGTTATCACAAGAATAGAAAAAATACATGCTAACCATTTCCATTAGCATATTGCTTGGCTTTTTCATTCCATTAGAAGAAGTTGTCCTAAACAAAAATATTTTAATCTAAAACGAAATTGCAAATTTACTTGATTAAAATATATTTAGGGTTCCTTGCACTAAACATGTGCAAAAGTGAATGGTTGTAAAAAAAACTTGTTGAGTTTCAGTAAAAGTCAAAGCTTGAACTATTGTCCTCATCATGTTCATTGCAAGGTTCAAATGAATCCTATTGATTGTTGTAGTTGTCAAAAATAGATCCTCTTGTATAAAATTGCTTATGGGCATGGTAGTAGTCGTTACAACATATGTTGTTATCTCTATGTTGATTTTGGTGACCATGACCACAGAAACATGTGTCAAATTCTAAAACAAAAAGTTACAAAGTTGTGTGTTCTTGCAAGGTTTCCACCTTGGCACACATTGTTGTTGCCATTTTGAAAGTTGTTGCTACTTGTGCCTTTAGTGCCACCTCATGAACTTTCCCAAGTTTTTGTTCCTCCTTCATATGTTGATAAGTTGCAGGTCACTTTGTAATCTTCCCACCTTGGGAAGGCATGGCATGAACAATAACTTCCACACTAAAATCATCACCTTCAAGTTCTTTAGGTTTTGATTTTTGAACAAAAGGACATGGGCATTTCGTGGTTGGTATTCTTCTAAAATTTTCACGCAAATTACTCCACTTAGGCACATCTTTCAACAAAAGCCATCAATGAATAAAACATAATTCTAAGTTTTTCAAATGCTTAAGTTTATATAACTTTAATGTTTTGTGAAAAGTATTTTTTGCAAAGCTTCCTAACTCATTCAAAGAAATAACACTTCCATAAACACCAACAAATTGTGTTTAATGATCCCCCATTTGGTTTTTAAACTTCTTGGTGACCATTCAACATAACCATCAATCTTCAAATGATTTTAGTGCAAAGACACTCACTCCTAAAATGTGATGGAATGTTGTTTATTGCTTATAATAGGGTCTTGGCTCACATGAAGGAAACTTCGAAAAAGCTGACTCTCCTCCTCTGCCTTGAAGTTTTTTCCTTTTTTCGTTTTGGTTGCATTTACGTGGGTCCTTATAATAACTGACATGATGATAAAAGAAGTGTGTAAAAAAACATTATTGAACATTTTGTTAACAAAATCACATGATGGGACATGTGATGACAATGAAAGAAAGAGAGTTATTGCTGGAGTGAAATGAAAAATCTAATGGGATCAACAAAAATTTGGTGATGTAAGCATTGTGATGGGGCTAATAATTTTGCTTACTTTTTATGATTGTCATTATAGGTGTAAGTAAAGGCACATGGTGGAGATGTTCTTAGGAACATTTCACATGTTGAAAATTTAATAAAGACATGTGTTCCCATTTTTAAATGATAGATGACATCTTTTAGTGATTCACACTTACACGACTATGGACTTGGACATGCTTTTACCTTTGGAACTATACCTTGAGCATAGCTAAAAGGAACAAATGTAATGAAAAATTATTATTGGGGAGTATATTCTTTGATTATGAACATTAGGAAATAGGCCCAAAAAGGGGCAATGATGAAATTCCTTGCACCTTTTCTTTTCACTTTACCAGGATGAACCAACACCTACATTATGACCTTCATTTTTTAAAATAAAGATTCATAGAAAAATGTATTGAACTAAAAGAATGTTAAATTTGAACTTAGAGACCTTAATATAGAGCAAGGATGAAATTCTTAAATGTTTGGAATCAACAAATGTGGTGCTTTTAGTATTCACCAATGTTGGGAATTTAAAAAAAATTGTTATAGTTTCCTATGGTTCCTAATTTTTAATTTGTTAGAATAAAATAACCTTTGGTTTGGTGTTTTTAAACAATCTAAAAGAACTGTATGTGCAGATCTTTTTCACTTTGTGATAAAGAAGTGCATATTTTATTTGGCATGTTTTTGGATTATTTTGTTTAAACCCTATTCAACATTATCGTTTGGCATTTATTTTTGTTTTCCCTTGAGTGGTGTACTATTATTTTAAAGTGAGGTCTAATTTCAACAATTTATGTTGGGAGATTGGGAGGAGCTTCAAGCACAACATTTTCTTTGGGCATAAACACTTGTTGCAACTTTACCTTTGGAATAAAATCCTTTAACACCTATGCTCCTTTCAAATTATTCTTTTGGTTCACCCCTTATGGCAACTTGGGTAAAGTTTAACTTTAGGACGTGTTAAAAAGTATGTTTGTGCAATGAGGGCCCTTGCCCCGTTGGCCTTAGCTATTGCTTCCTTAGATACCCTTTCAACTTTATAGGCTTTCCACCCTTTTGTTTCGCCTTCCCCCTACCCCAATTTTTTTATGGACTTTCAACCAAATATAAATTTAAAGTTATCTTTTGATTCTTTTAGGTTAACTTTCATGCGCATGTTTCATCTTTCCATAGGGGGACCTTTTGGCATGGTTTTTGAACATCTTTGGGATGTTTTTAATTCTAAAGATTTTGCTAGCGGCTTCATTCAACTTCACTAGTTAAGTTCCCATGTTGCCATGGGTCACTTCCCACGACCCATTACTCACATCCTTCGTGTTGTTAGGCTTTTGGTTTTGGCCAAGCCTTCAGGTGGTATTAAATTAATTATAGTGGGTGAAGTCCTCTACTAACTAGTTAGTGGAACCTTATGTTTTTAGCTTCTCATTTGTTGCTTCGTCAATTTGGAGTGGTAGTCAAAGGCGGGTGTGAAGTGATGGTGCATGGTATTCAAGCTATTTTGAGTGTCCACCTTGATTGGGTGGTGTTGCAAGTGGATGTGGTGAATGCATTTCATTCCATCTTGCGCAAGGCCGTCTTTTAAAAGGTTTGTGCAACAAGAGGCCAATTGTTTTTACTCTTCCATTTTGTTCATTCTTTTTATGTGTAATAATTTCCCTTGGTCTTTAGTCATCATTTCCCCAAGGGTGAGTTGTATATTATCCTTTTGTTTATGAACATGCGTTAAGGTGATTCGTTTGGAATGTTTTTTTTTTTTTTGGTTCATTTTGGTACCTTGCAAACCTCTTTTGTTAATTTTCCTTTGTGTCTCCTCCTTTCGTTGGTAGATGACATTCACATCTTCGGCCATGTTTCCCTTATCCCTTCCACTTTTGACCATTTTGCTTCCTAACTAGCCTAAATGGGTTTAACTATCTAACTTTGCAAGTGTGTTGTTTGGTCCCCTTCTAACTTACCCCTTGGTTTTTCCCCTCATGGTTTTTGTTGCCTTCTCAACGACATTAGAGTTTAGGGGTCCCCTTTGTTCTATGTCATTTTCTTCTTGTTTTTTGTATGACACTTTGGAAAAGGACGTTCACCATGCAATGTCCTTTTATGTTTAGGGGATGTCCAAATTGCTTTTAGGATCCTATCTCGATGTTTTACTTAAAAACCTTCTTTTTTACTTTGTGTTTTCTTGCCATTCTCGAGCTTCCACACCAGCTTGTTTTCTTCAATTCAACCCTCATGCATGTTTTCGAGAGGCTTTTAGGCCCAAGTTTTTTTGAGTTTCTAGAAACCCCTTTGGTGCATTAGAAGGTTTTGCTCCCCATTTCTAGTGGTGGGATAGGCTTCATTTTTGAAGAAACCATTGTGCTAACAACTTACTTAAGGACTTGGGTGTTCATAACAATTGCCATCGCTTTCAGATTCTTATTGGATTTGTGATGTTCCTTTTGGAGGCTATTGGAGTGAACAATTTGAGTTCACTCCCCTTCTAGGTGCAATTAGGGTTGTTTTATGAGCTTTTTCCCTTGGTTGTGGAACATGTCTATCCTTGTTTGAACAACTTGCAAATAGGGGAGCATATCAACTTTAGGAGACTATTTCAGAGATATTGCATGATCATTCTTTCTCTAACATCATCTTTGACATGTCTTTTAATTTGCATTGGGTGTGCTTGAAATCATGTGTGAGGCTTCGTGTAGGAGTTTGGCTATTTATTTGCCTTATAATCCCATGTTTTCATCTACTTTCAAATGTTTTTTCTTTTGTTTTGTGGACCAAGTTAGGCCTCCCCCATCCTTAGGTTATTGGTTTGACACATTGCATTTGTGGTTAGCCATTAGATTGCATGGGGATCCACTTTTTTTGTTACGCTCATTGTGGGGAGAGGACTACATCCCATGATGTTGTTTGGGATGTTTTTGCGTTGGTTGCAAGAGATGCAAGGTTTCATGTCTTGTGGGAACAAACCCACATTCTTCCACCACCTGTTCTTTAGTTTTTTTGTTAACAAGTTGACATTGTTCTATTGATTTATGGCATTTCCACATTGGCCAATGTCATCATTACCAATCCCATTCGAGCAAACTTGGTATCATGGGTGACTTTTTTTTCGTGGGTTGGCTACGATAGTGGTAGCTTAGGTGAAAAAAAGACTTTATCGTGATCGTTACTTGACAAATGTGTTTCTTCCTTTCGCCATAAAGGTTTTTAGGCGTTTTCACTAATTTTACTTTGATAACTTTCTTCATTGATGTGTTAACATGGCATGGACAACAAAAGACATGAGGCCCCCTCTTTTATCAATGTTGCGTTCCTTTCATAGGCAAAGAATGGCATTGGCTTTACAAAGACCATAGGCCACCTTCATCTCAAGGCAAGTTGTTATTGTAAGGAAGGATTTTTCAAGGCTTGGAGTTTTATTAGGTTTACTTCCCCTTTTTTTAATGGATATGCTTCAAGTGACTAGTGGAAGTTTTGGTATTTAGTGGTTCCTTTACCTCCACGTGGCTTGCCTCTTTTGGGTTATTTACTTTCTTAGTTTTGGTCCTTGCCCTTTGTTGCCTTTTCTTTTCTTTTCTTGGGTGCTTTCTTTTTATGAAATTTGGCGGGGTTTCATCATCAATTGGTTGGTTTCATGAAAGAATCTATTGTTTAGGGTAGGTCCTTTCATTCATTCATTGATTTTTTAAGAATTGTGATTAAGGTGAAAATTGATTCTTTATATTTTGAGAACCTCTAACCCATAATGAATATGTCTAACCTTTACCTACTAGTTATTTGTTTGACACATAGAGAATTGCACAAAATTGGTTTTTACTAAAGTTGTGTGGGTACATCTTTTACTACAATATAACCATCTAGTTTGAATAGGGTGTATTACTATTTTTTTAATTTTCAAAAAGATAATAATCTCACATAGTGCAGTGGGTATGTAAAATTGAAAAAATATGCCCTATTCATACCCATGAATATATGCAAGACATATTTGTACCTAGGAGGGGATATGTGCAAAAAATTCAAATAAGTAGGCTTAGGGTAAGTAAGATGTGAACCTATATATAATTTGTAGGTGTTTCCAATTTTGTTGATTTGTTGGAATGTGGGGTCAACAAACTAGTGATCAATCCCAAACACATAGTGGATGTTTGATTCACAAAAGCCTCACAAATTTCCTTATTTTTAGCATTCTATGTGTGTTTATGTCTAGTTTTAGGTAGTTGAGTTCCATGGTCATTGAGAAAATTGAAGTTTTTATATGTGTTTGTGCATATTTGTATTCAAGGATGAATTAGACACTTTTGAATTTTGCATTCTAACATGGGATTTATTCATGATCACATTGGATTTGGAGTTTTGAAAAATTGTTTCAATACTTCCAAAATTTTAACTTTTTTTTCATTTTTAACTAATTAATTAGTACATGTTTTAAAACCCCAAATAAGTATATATGATACATGGGGTACCTAGACCATACCCATCTATTATAAACGACAAATTTAATATACCTAGATCTTATCCTAATGGAGAAAAATCAGTGTTGATGTACCCTTATCTTAGGATATATCAAAAACAATATACCCTAAAAACATTGGTATCAATATAGGTGCAAGTTGTTTCAAGAGCATTTTTTATGTTCACATGCAACATATTAAAATCTTGAATCAATTAGAGTTTTACGTTGAGAATTAGGGTTGAAATTGAATGTTTTGTAATTTAAAAAAAAATTCTAATTGTCTTGTTTGGGCCTGTCCATCACAATACCTCAAGCACCCTATCATTGACAACCTAATGATGTTTGGGAAGGAATTGATCTTGCACACCTCCATCACAACACTTGTATTGCCAAAAAAAAATCAACATTGATAATTGTAACTCCTCATATCAATAACCATGCACAAGATATTATTGTTAACAACAACTTCAACATCGAGTTGTTTTTCTTATGTTTGTGTTCTTGTAATCTTATGTTTTGTTTATATTCGTGTATTTTCTTGTGTTGATTCTTGAGTCTAATGCGAAAAGAGCTAAGGAAGAGATCTTGAAGAGAATTTTGCTTTGCCTTTCTTTGGACAATTTCCTTGATCAGGAACCATAATTTCTTTCATTTAGTTCGTTTCTTAAATTGATATCATTTTGGTTTTCTCTTTGTAACCTTTTGGAAATATTTGTTTGTGTTTCATGGATCACATTTTTTTTCAAGGAAGGTAGGGAAATGGAAATGGCATAAGATATTGACAAGGTAAAATAAAATTAAAAAAATAGTCCACCCAAAACCTTAAAATAGTTTTAAACATAATCACACAAAAATACAATACAAATATTTATAAATAAAAAATTGAAACTATTAATTTTTCCATTGAATTTATGGTAAGTTTTATATAAAAAATTAAAAGTTTTGATATCATAAAAATAAGCTTTAAATATGTTTTAAGTTAACTGGTCGATATGGTGTTCAAAATTGTTTTTACATTAGAAGTTTGATATATTATGATTATAATACGCAAAATTTAAAAATACATAAAATTTTCTTATTTTTCATCAACTTGAAAATTTTTAAAAAAAAAAACAAATTATCTACTTGCAACCCATTTTGTAAAACTAAAAATCTTGTTGTAAGTAGATGAATTTAAATTTATTCAAATACATTTTGAAGATGGGGTTCCTCAACATTTTAATAACAATGTGAAAAATTATCATCATATAAATCATTGAACAAAATAATTAACATACTTTCAATACATCAAATTTTTTAATGATTACTTGTTTTTATTTATATGCATAACATTGGGCTATTTAATTTAGCTTGTGTTCACCCAAGATGAGAAAAAGAAATTGTAGCATTGAGCATTTGAGAACGTTTGGTTGTGATTTGTAGGGTTGAAATTTATTTAGCATATTTTGCTGGGGGATTTTGTAGTAGAGGTAAGAGGAATCAATTGTTGCGAGCACCAAGCCTATTGCAACTCTGTTGCAAAGGGGAATGCAAATGTTTTCTTGAATAAATCCACACGAATCCTTGTCTCATGTTTTTTTTTAAAAAATTTTAAAGTTGGTCGATTGGCCCTTTCCATTAGGTAATGTTTCTTTTTTTGTGTCAAATCCATGGGTCTAACGTGATGTTGTTTCTTCATTTGTTATCAAAAGTGGGCACCGGGGTTTGAGTCTACAATATTTATGGCTATTGATAATCTTTAAAGAAAACACTTTGATTTTAAGAACTTTTAATTTTTAATATACCTCTTAAAAATCAATTGATTTTAGAAATTTTTATTTTAAACATAGCTGTTAAAAACATTTTATTTTAGAACATTTTATTTTTTAATACAGATTTTTGGCTATATATAGATAGCCAAAAAACAAAATGCTGGTAGTAGGGTGGCGCCAGGGATGTTGGTGCTAGATCATGTTTCTGAAGAAAGCAAGAATTACAAGTCTGAGCATCGTCTCCGCCTTTTGGAGCAAACTTCCGAAGCTTCCCACGCAGACGAAGAAGAAAGAAAAAAAAGAAGAAGAAGAGGAACGGGTTCTGTATTTTGGAGCCGACATCACCGAGCATTTGTATAGACAGATATACGTAGCTTGAAATCCAAGACGCCATCAATGGCGTTGGCGATTGCTTGCTGACAAATGCGTAACACCTCATCACTCTTCAAGAGCTTTTTCATTATATTTTTATCATAAGGGCGCGGCAATGGCAACATGATCGTTCGTTCCAGATTCATTCCTGGGATCGTTCGTTCTTTGCCTCTGTGCTTCACACACAATCTACTGTCCATCTCCTCCTCCACTTCTGCCGTTTCTCGATTCTGCTCTCCACATCCTGTGCACAAGCTTTTCCGGGTAGATTGTAACTCCGTTCACTCCAGTTGCAGTAGTCCCAGCAGGCACTACTTTCTGCAGGTA
>Ga0116230_10006227_pt1 | contig 11756 bp, 13 predicted proteins | sample S1TSphfallax_3_FD_88678 | JGI IMG/M metagenome (GOLD analysis project Ga0116230, IMG submission 88678) | Host-associated microbial communities from peat moss isolated from Minnesota, USA - S1T2_Fd - Sphagnum fallax MG | ecosystem: Host-associated > Plants > Peat moss > Unclassified | place...
GGGGGGGGGTGGGGTGGGGGTGTGGGGGGGTGGGGGGGGGGGGGGTGGTGGAATAAACATTTGAACATCGTTTAATAATGGCATGTTCGAATTTGCATCGCCATTGTTAAACCTTTGAACTTGCCAAATTATCAAATCAGACAACAATATTGAAAATGGTATCTCGTCATCATGAGGGAATTCAAAGGGGTCATATTTGACTTCATCCTCGTTCAATTCATTTGACGCTATGGGGTCCTCACCCAATGAGTCACTTTCATTTGCATTTTCATCAACATTGAACATCGAGTTTTCAAACAACATATTTTTCGCGCACAATACCATGGGGTTGGCACCAAGTTGTTTTTCACAAGAGCTTGTTAATAGTGTATATGTACACCAAGTCCTTCACTCGATTTGATGTTAACCAATTTCGCACTTTGCTATGGACAAGTGAATATGAATTCCAATTTTGCTTGCACAATGATGCGAGTACACCAAAATGTGATGAGCCATGGGTGTAAGTGTGCATCCACTAGCTTTAATAAAATCCTAGCACTCGTGTGGGAACAAGTCTAGGTCCTTCATTGGGGGGTTGTCAAAAAATGGACCTCAACTTTTGACAAAATTTGCAAATTCTTTTAAAGCTAGGGCATAAGCAATTGCAGTATTAGTTATTTTTTGCAAAACTTTATTAAAGGCCTTCTTCGCATCTACATCATGTAAGTGAGCTTCACCCAACAAATATGGATTGAGAAGGGCCTTTGCATAATGTAGGTCAATCCTCAACATCTTCCACCTTTGGTAAAATTAATCTTCAATCACATTTGCAAGGTTTGATGGCAATTCAAATGGTGGATCTCATAATGATATAACATGTCACTCCAATGTTTTCATGAGAAGCCACACCCTCCCCATGCAATGTTGTTTGCCATCAAATGCCCTCAATGACATTACGACCGATTCCACCATGTGTACAAAATTAACACAAGTATCCCAAAACTTGTCCCTGCTTACGTTGGCTCGAACAACTTTCGCCTTAGTGAACGACTTTTGACAATGGCTACCATGTAATGAATTAACAAAAAAATTCCAATTAAGATCAGTAATAGTTTGTTCAATGGTAGGTCTGAATTTGAACAACCTTTCAACCATTAAAAAATTGTTTACAAATTATGTTTCAATGGGGTTTAACAACATTAGGTTGGTTTCATAATGATGAAATATCATTAATGGCACATGGTGTTGTCGTATGAAAGAAACAAAAACTTTTGCCTTTTTCACAATTCATTTCACCCATGTTGTTTTTCACCAATCTTCCAATAATAAGCTTAGACAATGAACAACACAACTTTGAAAATAAAGACTTGGAAAATGATGGATTTAAAGGTTAACCGCACTTTTCATGCACGAAGCATTATCTATATAAATTTGTACAATGTTGTTGACTCCAATAATTTTGATGTATCACACCAATGTATTACATATGTTACAAGCATCTTTCCATTATAGTTGTGTCAATGGAACCTATGAATACATCGCCACTTGGACAAGTAAACATCAGGTTCAACAATGGACATTGTGCCATGTTGTCCCAACCATCATATGACACGCCCCCAAACTCCTTGAAAGATTCAACTTTGAGTCCAAAGGTGAAAACAATAGAAGAAAAAAAAGTTAAGGTATGCTCCTTAATTCACAACATTTCAAGAATAAGAGGGGTGTGTTGGATCTCCAAAATGAAAATTATGACAAGTGACAAGCGGGTCAATTATTCATAGGAACTTGCACAAACCAAACAACAAGTAGGTTAGTGCATAATTAGAACATTTTTGGTGCACGGACGAACCACATGCATACACAGATTCACAATATTCACCACGGCCCAAACTTGGGGGAAACCACCACCTTGCCCCTTATAGTATTCTTTGGGACTGGCCATGAGGGTTACACCCGGATGTCATTTTTTTCGAAACTCCCAAGTCAAGAGTTTCGAAATTCCTGAAATTGGGATTTTTGCCACTTTAAAGGCCCATAACTTCTTATTCAGACCTCCAATTGAGGTGAGGTTTAAAGCAAATTTGTAGCCTTCGTTGAGATCTTTTTAATGATATTTAGCATGCCCCCTACACACACATAAATTGGGGTGATTTTTTATTTTTAGTGGTTGGCAATCAAATTGGCACTTTGACTTTTGGCCCTTCTTTTGGGCATAACTTGTGTTGTAAGTACTCAAATGGATCATGTAAGCCCATTTTAGACATTTAAGTTTCAAAATCTTTTCAATGGTATAAATCTTCAATCCAATGAGTTTTGACCCCTAAAATTGTTCTTTAAAGATTCGGGATTCCATAGGGTTTCCAACTCCCAAAATGGGAGTCCACTTGGGAGTGTGTGGGCTCATTCCCTCACACTCTCTTGCATTCTGAGAGTGTAAATGTGATTCTCAAATTGCACTCTTGACCCACACCTTTCCATGCCTTTGCCTTGGTCATGAACCCAAGGCTATGGTTGTGACATCATAACAAATGATCGTTCCATATTTGTGAATTGAATTTCTCATTCTTTCAGTTACCTATTTAGACACATCCACCTTGGATTACTTTAACAAATATGTGCGCAATCCATGGTATGACAAGGGTTTGTAGTAGGTTCAAAATTCAAAGATTGGTTTCATTGCTTTTATGAACATCGAATGTCACACAACATTGAAAAAGATGTTCACTTCATAAAAGAAAGTTGCCCACTTCTTGTCCAAATCTTGTTTTTTAGTTGAATTCAATCTTTTGAGCAATGAAACCTGTTGAAAGGTTTGAAGGTTTAGGGTTTAGGGTTTGTGATTTGTTAAGACCATTTATGTTATTTATAGGGGGGTTGAAATTTCAAGCCTTTTCCACTTAAGACGTCACCAGCAGATTCTCCTTGAACTGAAGGATTTGACATTTCCATGGCCACATCCTCCATTCGCCCATCTGGGATATGGGCTGGTACTTCCATGTCATTTAGTGGTGGAAGGAAAAGTCCACCACATCGGGCAAACAATCCTTCACCCGCGGACGTGCCTTTGAAGACACTACAATTTTAGTTTGCCCATTGCCATCATGTCGATAGCCCAAATGGAAGAACAATCTATCCTTGTAGTATGAAATAACATTGCCACAAAACTTGCATTCCACCTTCCTTAGCTTGTCGTCTAGCATCAAATACCATGGACTCAACACATTCTTCCTTCCTTCCATCAATAAAACACTATACATAAGAACAATAGACTTGATTTATATAATTAAGGTATTCAACAATAAGATTAGATTCCAATTTTAGGGCTACAATTCAAATTCAACACCAATTGCAAATGCGCCATTTGTTGTCTTGGCCATTGTCAACAAACACATTCCTCGATCTAGTCCTTAATCTCAAGCCTTAGATTGTAAGGGAAATTTGGGTCAGGCCAAGGTTCCTACTCCTCTTCCTCCATTTCTATCTCTTCCAACTCCATCTGGTATCCTTTATAGCATCTTTAAAGTTGTTTGCAACTCTTGAATGTCCTGGGCAAGGTTGTAAAAGTTGTTGCCTCAAAGGGCTCCTTGTAGGACAAGGACTACACAAGATGGTGACCTTAACATTGTTGAATGTCTTTTACATTTGATTGGTTCTATGACTTGACCACACCTAGTTCCATGCCTTCATAGTTGGCAACCCTTTCTTCAATCACCCCCTCATGTCACCCATCTCAATATTATCTTCAGCTACCCAAATGTCTATGTGTTTTGGAATTATGTCGATGTCACAATTGACAAGGGGGAAAGGCAGAGGGAGAGGAAGACATGCAAATATAAATAAACAAAAAGAGTTAGTGGGTGGGAAGATACAACGGAGAGAGATAGAGATAAGGATAAAAGAGGTATTGGGTGGGAAGATACAATTCCACGACTTTAGATTGCTTGATGCAAAGCAATGGGTTCACAAAATCATAGCCAATGAACTTGATCTACAACCATCTTGCCAAAACACATTGGGAATGAACAATGTTGATATTGCACAAGGAAAAATAAATTTGTGACAATGTTCACATCCATACAAAGTTGATTCATTAGGTATGCAGAAAACACTAGACCATACAACATTGCTCTTCCAATGCATGATCTTAGAAAAATGTTTTAAAATGTCAATTGGAGGATTCCAAATGCTATAGTCATCAAAGAGCTTTTGCCAAACTACTCCTAAACACAAAAGCAATAACCCAATGGAAATGGGTTCTCCAATGCATACAGGTTTCTTTGGTGGCCACATTGGATCATCACTGACATTAATTTCTTTGTTTGATCATAGTTGAAATGTCAAGTGTTGGAGATGTATAGTTGTTCCAATGTTTTGACAAAGAACAGACATTTTCAAGTGTGTCATAAGGCTGATAAAGCCATCTAGAGGTGTGAAAAATCATCATTATTGGCACTGTAACTTGGAGTGACCAAGGACAATTCTTTTCCAACCATAAAGTCCACACAGTGACAATCCCAATTATGTATATTCCTGTGGTTGCCACCTTCCCCAACTATGTAGATTTGGTCATGGAACATTGTTGCACTTGCCATTTCAAATCCATATTTCACCCCATGTGGTAAGGAGCTTAAACACACTAGCCCAAGACTTGTTGCATAGGATAACTCAATCCATGAATACTTTGTGTGAAGATGAAGTATTTGAGAATCTTTGAACAACTTTTTAAACAATCCATTATTGAAACATCCTGAATTTCTACAACATTTCAATAATCAATTGGAAGATTCAATCATGAATAAAATTATTTCCTTTTAGCTCTTTCCTTCTACAAGTAAGGTCTAAGTTGCAAAACAAAGGACTAGTACATAAATAAGGAATTGTAACAAAATTATTTGGTCAAGCAGTCCAATACCAACCTAATGCCACAAATGCATGCACCCAATTCCAGCAAGAAAATGCCTTTGGGTGTTCCAAATACATGATGGAACAATAGGGGTTAAGGAAGGTAAAAATAGTACCTACCAAGTTACTTGTGTTCCTAGACACCCATTGTATGGTAACGCCGTGGATACCTGGTACAACCAAGAAAGAACTCAACTCCAAATCCATCCAATTTAGATGGTAAGGAAAGAAACACTCAACAGAACACCTTGTGGTAGTCATGAACTTGTAATTCAATGCTTATACATTATAAATGGTACGATTTGAAAAATATCTAAATATGTGAAATTGCACATATAACATGATAATTAGTGCAGTCATAGCCTTACCAAAGTTAGCCAAAAAGTGTTAGACCATCATCTCCTTCATCATTAATAACAGTGAGAAGTTGCAATGGCTAACTAGTCTTGACTTCATTGGCTCCTAATAATAGGTGAAAATAAGTATACACAATAATGCACCCAAAACTTTAAGCAAGCTATTATGTAAAATATGAGTTGAGAGTTTTTGTAACTTTTGTTACAACAGTAAGACTCAATCATTATAGTAGGTTTACACCCAAGAGGCAATGATGAATCCTAGACTTGCTGTAAAAAATCAAAATACATAAAAGAATCTAGATTGCCATTGTATCCAGGTAATTGCAAAAAAAAATTTACAAGATCATAGTCAAATCATCTCTTTTGCTTTTGTCCATTATCCAATTTTTATGAAAGGGCCACGTCACTTTATCCACCCATAACCTTGGCAACTTTGATAAGGTGAAATCCTTTGTGTGTCATATGGATGGCAAGATCCTCAAAACATGAAAATGAAAATGCTACGACTAATAAAAAGTATACCTTGTTTATTAATCATAGGGTAATCAATCTACAACATATTGGTGACATCCACAATCACAATCACAATCACAATCCATGTCAAACTATGTAATAATGCAAACAAAATAATGAAGTCACTTGAGGATGTCAAGTAGATTTGCCACGGTCCAAAAAGTTTCAATTATAACATACCAATGTACTGATAACATCACTAGTTGAACCCAACACATTTACAATTAATCAATAAACTACGAGTATTGATTACAAAAATCACCCAAAATAGTTGATAATCACCATGTAAAAGACATGTGGTGATCTCAAAATCTACCATTGTTTTTTCAAGAGGTAAGATCTTGCACAAAACCAATGTACCTAAAGTTATTCATACATAGTTGCCAAGAATGAGAACCATAGTAGACACTCAAGAAAACATAACATTTCCAGATTAGACCAACAATCTGGATAGGAAAAACCCTTGGAATTATTTGTTTCTTGCATGTGCCAACAAACTATTAACTAGATGATCCACCTCATAGCATTTGGGTGTTGTCCTAAGGCAGCCTTTGAGTGTCATTTTCCAGACCCGCTTGGGTTCGGTTGTCCCACTTTGGAGATCCAATCTCCACTGCAAGTTGTTGTTTGTCAATTGCAGCCACTACCAACTTTCGTCCTGCTTTCTTCAAAAGCCTTTGTTTTACTAAGGTATTTGTAGGAATTTCCTACAAGGGTGGACACTTCAAAGGTCTTATCGACACATGCTCTAGAGAGGTAATTGATAATTCTAAAGAAGGCTCAAGCTCTTGAGTCATATTGTACTCAATTGGTCTTGGGGAAAAGTTTGCCCCCAATTGAATCTTTAGTATACTGGCACATGGGTCAATTTCTTTGATGGGGGCTCGTTGAGCAATTAGAAGTTCGTGCACTTCCTTCAGCTCCAAACAAAGGGCACTCACTTTGCCTTCAAATCTAGACACTTGTGCCTCTAACCGACAACGCCATTCATTATGTTCCAAGCCCAACTAGTTAGAATACAATCATGTTTGTTGCAAAGCCTATTATTACAAAATTAGAAATGAAAAATGCTTGAAAAATTGTTCCAAATTGAACAAAACGAAAGCACGCAAATAGGAAACTACTTCACGTTCATTTATGTGGGAGAAGAAAAATAAAGAAGAGGAAAAAAATCTTGCGTTTGTTGGTTCCATTGCCACCTCTTCCTCGACCTTGCTGATTCCGCTCGGACGTTTCTAAACACATTGGAAACTCACGCAATATTTGTCACCACTCAAAGTCGAACCACAAATTGTTCGCTGATGTCTGAAAAAAATCTCTAGTCGACCACCTAGAGATTGAAAGACCCTCTTAGTGTTTGTAACCGTTCAACCTCGAATCCACTAATCGATTTTGGGCTCAAAGGGCTTGGCTTGCCTTTTGAAAGTTACAATGTTTGAGAAATTGAAATCACCACTTTACTAATAAGCTCTTTAAATGTCACTTAATGCCAAAAGCAAATGAAGAGATTTATAAAGGATGTTTTTGCGTGAATAGATTTGGAAATTTATTGGCTTAAAAGTCATGTTCTTGTAATCTCCTCCTGCCCTTTTGGTTTTCTTGAAATCAACCTTCAAACATAAACATGATACTATATTTAAACCTTAGGTGAAAGTTGATGTTGTGTAATTTAATTAGATGCGTAAGGACATTGAAATGGTTCAAAAAGGATAGAAGCCACACACTAAGGTGTAGGGGCCTCAAAGTTCTTTTTTCGAACAAAATTTTAGAAAAACCTTTACAAATCCAAAAACTAAAGTGATTTTGGAGGTTTCAATTGCAGAAGCTAGCAAAAGTAGTAAAAATTGTTAGATTTTTATACTTAATTTTCAGTGTGTAGCAAAAAATATAAAAAGATCATGTAAATTTCTTCATATGTGATGTATAGCCAAATTTGGCTAGAACTTCCTAGAGATAATTGCCACTTTTTTTACATTTTCCTATGGATGGTAGCAGCCTTGGTTCAAAAAATAAATCCCTTAAAAAAAACCCTTGATAGGTGTCGCTTCCATAAATACCTATTTACATTTTGAGCAATGCATGTTGAAGAAATTTATTGCCTAGAATGTTTCAAATGTCTTCAACATCAATCTTAGAAAAGAGGACTATATTGGGCATTGTTTTTTTTTCTTTCCCTAATTGTCATGTCGAAATGTTCCAAAATTTCTTGAAAGTTTTAAAAAAAATTAAAATCTAGTTAATGTTTTGTTTTCAAATTTTGTGGTTTTGAAACTTTGATGATTTTTCCCCTTGTTTGGATTTTTTTCCTCAATTTTACACTAAAAAATATTCCCATTGTTTTCCCTTTTTTTGGGTGGCCATAGTGTAAAATTTGTTAGGTTGTCTCTTTTTGTTACTTGAAAACTATATTTATAAATAATTTGGCCCACCATTTTTTGCACAAGCTTATGGCATGGGTACTGAATGCGGGGACATGTATTTATTATCTAGGGTAATACCCTTGCTAAGAGGGGGAATATTCCTTTAGGTCATGGGTGAACATGGTCACATGGAAAAAATATTGGAAAACATTTAAATGGCATTTAAATTTACAAATATCCAAATAAAATAAAATCAAGGCCTATGAGTCCAAAGTCCAAACCCCTATGATTATCAACAAGCCATTTCAAGAATAAAGCCCCCCTTATTTGGTGGGAGGTAGCTTTAACATTGCCAACAGTGAAAATGAAGTTACACAAAACAAGAAAAAAATAATGTTTCAAGGGATGGTAATTTTGTGAATGGTGTAGAATAGGCTACGCACTATTTAACATGCTACTAAAGCTTTTTGCAGATGAAAACAACTTCATTGGTTCAAGAGGTTTTCCATTTGTTGAAGCCTTTCAAAACTTAATTATAGCTAACATCCCCTATCCTAAATTAATCTCCTCATAAGAAGTCGCTTCACAAAGAAACAATAAATCAAGTTGGCAATCCATATCAGAGAACCCCTGTCTCACTTCTGCATCAACAAAGGGTTCCACATCAATTTTTTTTCCATTGGTGAAATTTTGCCAAAAAGTGAAATGAAAAATTAAAAGATTTGAAAATAAAGTGATTTTTAAGGTTTTTAATCGCCAAAAGCCAAGAAAAAAATCCATAAAAGTCGCCAAATATATATGGTTAGTTTTCAATGTGTAGCCAAACATATATAAAGATGATTAAATTTTTAAACTTCATATTTGGCTTATATTTAGATCTAGTGAAATATTTTTCAGGACAATTGCCACTTGTTATATAGCTTCATATGGATGAAAGCCACTTTGGGAGTTGACAAAAATTCCTAAAAAAAACCACGTGTCATAGTTTTTAACTTTGTAATGAACAGGTAAGGTGTTCTTAGGGGGTTAAATAAATTCAAATACCCATAAAGGTTTCACCCCTTTCTCCCAAAATATATGGCAACCATTAGTGTTAAACAACACAAGGCCCACACACCTCAAAGGAGAAAGTGAGTACTAACATGTAAGGTTTACATTTTATTACCATGTAGACCAAATTTCGTCACCAAATCAAAATTTCGTCACCAAATCAAAATTTGTCACCAAATCAATGGTGGAGATCAATCCACTATCAATCAAATGACCCAGATCCAAAGACATGTGATGACCAAAAAAATTCAATCACCATAAGATTGGTGATGAAATGCTTATGGTGACCAAAAATATTCTATCGTTAATCATGTGGTGACTGAATTTTTTTCAATTGTCGCATGATTAGTGATCGAAATTTTTTGATTGCCACAAGGTTGGCAACTAAAAAATTTTAGTTGTTAATCGTGCAATGATTGAAAATTTTCCATCGCTAAGCTTGCGACGATCAAATTTTTTTGTTGATGCATGTTTTACAACAACTAAAATAGGCTTAGTTTCAATCATTCATAAGCTTGCCCCGGGTAGCCCAATAGTCCCTTTGACCTAGGTTGACCCTAGGTTGATTTTACACTAATGTGACACAAGGGTGTGTCAATGTCCAAATGCATATGTCACGTTGTGACGGACACATGGATGCCATGACAACCATGAACAACATGTTTAAGGGAGGGGGTTTAATGAATATATAACAAGATAGTCTTTTTGGGTACCCCAACCATGCTTTGACCCTCTTAATATATTTTTTATGTGACATCCATAATAGGCTTTTGTGTGTTGATTTTTTTGGGGGAAGTTTTAATGTGTTATTTTTGGTCCACTTTGAATGCAATATCAAGAAATGAAACTTTTGGGTTGCACTCAATTGGCCAATAGATGTGTGACTAATTCTTACAAATTTGAACACCCCACAAATGAACTTTTGGAGTGCATTCAATTGGCCAATTGTCATGGATGCTAATGCTATGGAGTTCATTCATATGAATGTTCATCTATGACTTATAGTGAACTTGTACCTAACTCTTAATTTAGTTTCAGTTCACTTTCAATTAATTTCTAATTAAGTTTTAGTTCACTTTCAATTCACTTCCATTTACCTTTTAATTCACTTTGAGTTAATTATTAGTTAGCTATCAATTCACTTTTAATTGAGTCTTAATTCATTCATAGTTTACAAATGGGTACACATAAACCACACATGCATGCTCATGAATGCACATGGGTGAACATGGGCCACATGTAGGTTGGAATTTTTTTAAAAAACTTCCTTGAGCTAAGTGCCTAATGGGCATAAATAGAGGTAGAATTCCCCATTACCTTTAGTTTGTTCAACACCAATTTTGGGTACATTTTTTGATCATAACCTTGTTTTCTTTTCTTTTTAGTCTTACAATAAAATTTTGTTGAAATTTTGTCTCACACATGTTGTGTTATTGTTTCATGATTTGGGATTTGAAATTAAACATGCCCTTATTCATGTCCTTGGGAAATCTTATTGTATTGGTTGTCTTTATGTTCGTGATAGTTTGAATAGACTCCCATCAGGCTTGCTTTTGTTATTTTTATTTTGATTATCCTTTTGTTTTGATATCATGTCTGCATCAAAGGAAGAAATTATTATGTCCATGGGAGAAGTCCTTATTGTTTTTAAGAATCTTGAATACAAAAATCAAACATTTCATGAATCTATTACTCATTTGCAAACCAATCAAATTTCAATTTTTTTGGGATACATTTTTACAACACAACCCCAACCAAAAGAGCCATAGATTAGCCTACTTGACAAGTTTGATAACACACATTCAAAAATTTGAAGTTTTGTCAAGGAAGTGTGTTTGATCATCCAACTTCATCCTCATTGGTATCCAACTAGCCCAACCCAAGTTGGATTCATTGGCACTTTATTGTCAAGCACAACCTTTGTTTGGTTTGCACCTTTGTTGGAACATTAATCACCCTTCCTCAACGAACTTACAACATTTTTAAAAAAGTTAAATGTCAGCTTCAGAGATTTGGACAAAAAATGCACATTTAACATCAAACTACAATATATTTGTCAAGCATTACAACAAAAGATGTCCCTATACACCAAGTGATTTCATTAGATTATGAGTGAATTCATTCGTTATAATGAATGAAACCTAGTGGGGAAGCAATGAAGTCATTGGTCTAGTGAACGGGGACTAATGAACTGCACCCACATTTTGTAATGGTGAAAGATCATGTTTAGCGGGAATACATATGCATTGGATTTTAGGTAGTTGGCTTATAATATTTCATGGGGTGAAACAACACTCATAAGTTAATTCCAATTTGGGACAAGGTGATGTGAAAGACTTGTTATTCACCATGCTAGACCTTTCAATATTAAATCAGGCCATTGCACAAGTTGTTCGGTGTGACAACATGATTTTTGAACATTGACAAAAGAAACATCATGAACCAACATTGACAACACAAAAGAATTTTGCACCACTGCAACACAAAGGAGTTTTCCAAATGCAATGCCAACCCAACCTTTGGTAACCCCACCAAAGGACAACCCCATGCAAATTATTAAAACAAGATTCAAGTCGATCATGGAGCAAGAGAA
>Ga0116230_10006229_pt1 | contig 11756 bp, 11 predicted proteins | sample S1TSphfallax_3_FD_88678 | JGI IMG/M metagenome (GOLD analysis project Ga0116230, IMG submission 88678) | Host-associated microbial communities from peat moss isolated from Minnesota, USA - S1T2_Fd - Sphagnum fallax MG | ecosystem: Host-associated > Plants > Peat moss > Unclassified | place...
GCCTTGCCGCGCCCCGCGGTCCAGGCGTCGTCGGCGCCAATGTGGGGGCCAATAAGGACTCCCAGAACCGCGCCCAGGACTACGTGCTGGGCCTCCAGCGGCTCTGGACCCTGGCTGACTATTTCACCCTCAATGTCTCCTCCCCTAACACGCCCGGCTTACGCGACCTGCAGGGCAAGGCGGCCTTGGAGGATCTCCTGGGCGCGGTCGCCGGGGCGCGGCGGGATCTCACGGGGCGCCATGGTCCACGGCCCATTTTCCTGAAAATCGCCCCTGATCTCACGGAGGCCAATGTCCAGGATATTGTCGAAGTCGCCCTGGCCGGCGGGGTGGACGCCCTGGTCATCAGCAATACGACACTGGCGCGGCCTGACACTCTCAGTGGCGCGTCGCGGAACGAGACCGGAGGCCTGTCCGGGGCGCCCCTTTTTGTCCCCTCGACGCGTGTCTTAAGTTGGGCGCGGGCGGTGAGCGGGGGCCGGCTTAGCCTTATTGGCGTGGGCGGAATTGCGACGGCGGACGACGCCTATGCGAAGATCCGCGCTGGAGCGAGCGCGATCCAGCTCTATACGGCCCTGGCTTATGAAGGGCCAGCGCTTGTGGCGCGGCTGAAGTCGGATCTCGCCGCCCGGCTGCGCGCCGATGGGTTCCGCACCCTCGCCGAGGCGATCGGGACGGTCTGACGATCCCGCGTATTAGGCCCTTCGTTGCTCCGCCCCGCCGCTCGGGGTAACCAGAGAATTATGGCGGACGCCGCGCCCCTGGATGAGCCCACCGCACCCCAAGAGCGCCGCTTCTCCTGGTTCCAGGGGCTGTCGGCTCGCCTCTTGCTGCTCACGGTGTTCATTGTGGTGGCGGCCAATCTTCTTATCCTGCCGCCGAGCTTGGCCGCGGACGAAGAATCCTGGCTGCTTGACCGCTTGCGGGCCGCCGAACTGGCGACCTTGATCGAGGAAACAGCGCCCGGCGGCGTGGTCACCGACCGTATGCGGTCCGACATTCTCAACAATGCCGGTGTGGTCTCGGTGGCCTTCCAGATCCGGGGTGAGCGGCGTCTTATTCTCCAGGCGCCGCGCCTGGCGCGCACGCCCTATCTGTTGGACCTTCGCGGCGGTGGCCCGATGTCCCTCTGGGCGCCGGTTGAGACCCTTTTGCGCGGGGGCGACCGCATGGTGCGGGTCATGGCCCGGCCGCGGTTCCGACCCGGCGCCTTCGTGGAGGTCGTGCTCCCAGACGCCCCCCTGAAGCGCGAACTGCTGTCGCAGCTGGGTCGCCTGATGGTGGAAACCCTCTTCACCTCTCTCTTGGCCGGGGCGGTGGTCTACTTCGCCCTGACATTTTTTCTGGTGCGGCCGATGCAACGGATTACCCGTTCCATGGAGAGATTTCGCGCCGATCCCACCGACCCCCGCGCCGCTATTCACCCCTCCGGTCGGCGCGATGAAATTGGCCGCGCGGAGAGCGAATTGGATCGCATGCAGGCCGATCTGCGCGCGGCGCTGGCTTCGCGGGCCCGGCTCGCGGCCTTGGGGGAGGCGGTGGCCAAGATCAATCACGACCTGCGCAATATGCTCACCAGCGCCCAGATCGCCTCGGAAAACCTGGCGGGCTCGGGCGATCCTCAGGTGACCCGCGCCCTGCCCCGGCTTGAGCGCGCCCTGGACCGCGCCATCACCCTGGCCTCCAATGTCCTGACCTTCGGCAAAAGCGACGAGCCGCCCCCGGACGCCCGCCCCACCTCGCTTCTCGTGGCCCTGGAGGAAGCGGCCCGGGATGCGGGTCTGGGCCCAGGGGGGGTGCGGCTCGAAACCGACATAGACCCTGCAGCCGAGGTGCGAGCCGATCCGGAACAGCTCTACCGAATCCTGGTCAATCTGCTCCGAAACGCCCGGCAGGCCATCGAAAGCCAGGAACCGCGCCGGGCGCCCGGGAGCGTCCTCGCACACTTTATCGAGACGGATGAGGACAGCCGACTGCGCCTGACCGATAACGGCCCTGGCCTGCCCGAGCGGGTGAAGGAGCGCCTCTTCCAGGCCTTTACCGCCTCGGGCCGTCAGGGCGGCGCGGGCCTAGGCCTCGCCATCGCCCGCGAACTCGCCGAGGGCCACGGCGGCGAACTTGTGCTGGTCAGCACCGGCGCCGAGGGGACGTGTTTTGAGCTGCGTCTGCCGCGCGGTTGATCGCCCGCGGTCCCTAACCCTCCCATTCGACCCAGGCCCCGTGTGGGTGACAACGGGCGAGGCGCCGCGTTTCCGCGCCTGGCCACACGGTGAGGCGAACTTCCATATCCGTCAGTCTCTTTTCGCCAGGCTCCATTCGCAGCCAGGCGAAGGGCGCCGACGCGCTGGCTGTTGCGCCTATCGCGGCAACCTCCGCGCTCAGAGCGGACTGCCGATCAAGCGGCAGGTATTGCCAGAAGACCGAATGGAAAAGGACGCTGTCCGTCCCTTCTCTGGGTTTGACGCGGTTCAAGGTGAACTCCACGGCATCCTCCGCCTCTACGCGGACGCCCGCCCCCACCGCCTCGTCGATGGCCGCGTCCAGGCGGGTCAGGCGGTCAAACTGATCTGCCCAGATATAGGCCTTCAGGCGCCGGCGGCTGGCCGCGTCTGCCAGGGAGATCGGCTTGCGGTCGCAGGCCACGCGGTCGACCACCCGCAACGGGGCGTGCAGAGGTGGCGCGACGCCACGCCAGTCCGTATCGAGCCTGACCTTTGCCTCCGCCGCCCCCCAACCGCCCGCTGTTCCGAGATCGTAATAATACCTGTCGAACCCCAGATTGAGCCCCGCGCTGGCGCCAAGCTCGAAGATCCGGAGCGGCAGCCCGGTGGATTGGGCGATTGTCAGAAATCCGCCGATCAGGCAGGCGGACCGGCGGACCTCGTTGGTCTGGGGTTCATGGGTCATGAAGGCGGCGAGGCGCGCGGGGTCTCGCGACATGGCGATGCGGGCCGCGTCCCAGGCCGCCCTTTCGTCGCCAGGCCGGCCGAGTGCTGGATAGGCGTCTGTGAGGGCAGGCTCATCACCAGACAGGGCCAGATCGTGCAGCGCGCCGAGCCATCGCAAAGGCGTGGCCAGTTTCAATTGGGTCTGTGGGTCATGATCTTCCCATGGAGCCATCAGAGAGACTGTGGGCCCGCCGGCGTGGAGGTCCTCGGCGGCGCGGGCGAGAAGGGCCCCGCTGAACGGGGCGCCCATCGAAGCGCAGACTTGGCCCTGGACCTGCAAGGCCTGGGCGCCGGGAGCATGATCGGTCATCGCCTAGAGCAGCGCCGGTGAATATCCCCCGTCAATCTTGATCGGGCCGTTCAACCTGCGGCGATCATACGCTCTCGCCCCGCAACAGACGGGGCAGGTCGCCGCTGGCGCCGCCGGCCTCGGCCATGAACATGCTCCTCGCCGCCCCAATGCGGTTAACCACGGACATGCCGACGTCGCGGACCGTCCGGATGAGAGTGTTGTCCGTCGCGAAGAGACGCGTGAAGGCGTCGGTGGCGAGGGCGACGCCCATATTGTCCACGCCGCGCCAGCGCGCGTAACGATCCAAAACCGCCGCCGCGCCCAGATCCTCGCCGAGGCGCGCGGCCTCGATCAGAACCTGCGCCAGGGCCGCGGCGTCCTTGAGCCCCATATTGAGCCCCTGGCCAGCGATGGGATGCACGCTGTGGGCGGCGTCGCCGATGAGCGCCGTGCGTGGGGCCGTGAGGCTGTCGGCGATCTGCAGACCTAGAGGATAGGCGAATCGCGGGCCCTCGGCCTCCACCTGTCCTAGAAAAGCGCCAAAACGTCGGCGCAGGTGGGCCCCGAACGCCTCGGGGCTCGCCCGCATGAGCGCCGCGCCGCGCGACTTCTTTTCCGTCCAGACCAGGCTGGCCCGACGCCCCGTAAGAGGCAGGATGGCGAAGGGGCCACCCGGCAGGAAGTGCTCATAGGCAACGCCCTCGTGATCGCGGTCGACGCGCACGGTGGCCACCACCCCGGTATCCCCATAGTTCCAGCCGGCCGTTCCGATACCGGCGTCCTGGCGCACCTTGGAGGATTTGCCATCGGCGCCCACCAGGAGGGCGCCCTTGAGCCGGCGTCCATCTGACAAGGTGACGGTGACGCCCCCCGCCTCCCGCGAGATTTGGACTGCTTTGCCCGGGGCGATAACTCGGGCGCTGGAGGCCAGGACCGCCCCCGCGAGGCCCGCGCGGATGTGGCGGTTCTCGATCAAGTAACCGAGGGGCTCGCCGCCGTTGCGGCCCGCGATTTCCGCGGAGTCAAAGCGTAGCCAGGCGCCGGAAGGGCGAGGCGCCGAGGCGCCGGGGGGCCGTCCATCGGTGACAAGGATCTGCTCTATCCTCTGGGCGTGGGGTTCGAGGGCGCCGGTGGCGCCAAGCACACGCCACTGTCGCCACGCCGCAAAGGAAATGGCGCTAGCCCGGCCGTCGAAACCCGGGGCCGCCAAGGCTTCGAAGGGCAGGGCGTCGATCAGAACGCAGCTCAGATTTCCCGCGGCGAGAGCCAGGGCCAGGGTGGCGCCTGCCATGCCGGCGCCGACGATAACCACATCCGCGACGATCTCGGCGTCCACGGGGGTCTTGCCGGCGCGGGTTGTCATTCGGCCTCGTCCTCACCGCTGGGAAGACCCATCATATGGAAGCCCGCGTCCACATGAACAATCTCGCCCGTGGTGGAGAGGCCAAGATCGGAGAGCAGCCAAAGGGCGCAGCCGGCCACACCCTCCATGGACGTGTCCTCCTTCATGGCGCTTAGGCGCCGGCCTTCGGCGAGCATGCCCCGACCTCCCGAGATTCCCGCCAGGGAGAGGGTGCGCATGGCGCCGGCGGAAATGGCGTTCACGCGGATACCCTTGGGCCCGAGGTCCCGCGCGATATAGCGCGTGGCCGCCTCCAGCGCCGCCTTGGCGACGCCCATGGTGTTGTAATTGGGGATGGCCCGCTCGGCGCCGAGATAGGTCATGGTGATCATGGAGCCGCCCCGCGTCATCAGGCGCGAGGCCCGCCGGGCGCAGTCCACGAAGCTATAGGCCGAGATGTCCAGGGCTTGGGCGAAACCCTCCCGGGTGCAGTTTTCCACGAACGAGCCCTTGATCTGGTCCCGGCCGGCATAGGCGATAGAGTGCACCAGGAAATCCAGGCTATCCCAAGTTTGGCCCAGGGTCTCGAAGGCCTGGTCCATGGATGCGTCATTGGCCACATCCATCGGCACATAGAGTGTGGCGCCGATGCTCCCGCCCAGTGGCCGCACGCGCTTTTCATTGGAGTCCATATAGGCCAGGGCCACTTCGCCCCCCTGGGCGGCGATCTGGGCGGCGATCCCCCAGGCGATGGAATTGCGGTTGGCGACGCCGGTCACCAGCCCGCGCTTGCCCTTCATGAGCTCGCCCTTGGGCAGAGCCAGATCGCTGTCCATCGCCGTTGTCACTCCCATCCCTTTTGTCGAGGGCGGTCACTATCAGGGGTGGGGGCCCGCGGAAAGCTCAAGCGCCGGGTGAACCCGATCAGGCCGGCGGTGGGGCCTGCGCCGTCAGCGCACGCTCGGCATATTGGCCGCCCGGGCGATAGACATAGAGGTAGGTGGGGAGGATCGGCTCCAGGGCGCTGGGCGTCACGCCGAGATCCCGAAGGCCTAGCGCGCCGGGCGACACGACATTGTCGGCCCTCAGGAGGGCGACCTGATCGGTCGTGATCGGCGGGGCAAGGCCGAGCGCGGCCACAATGTCGCCCGAGCGGCCCAAAAGCATCGCCAGGGGAAACGGAATGGGCGCGAGGAAGCGCCGCCTCTGGATGACCTCCAGCATCAAGGCCATGAGGTCCCGGAAGCTATAGATCTGGGGGCCGCCCAACTCGAAGGTCCGTCCCTCGGCGTCCGGCCTGGCGAGGGCCCCCGTCACGGCCTGGGCGACGTCGCCCACATAGACGGGCTGAAAGCGCGTGGCGCCGCCGCCAATCAGGGGCAGGGCGGGAGAGGCGCCCGCCATGGCGGCGAAGCGGTTAAAGAAGGCGTCCTCAGGGCCGAAAATCACCGATGGCCGCAGCAGGACCGCCCCTGGGATGATCGCGCGCACGGCCGCCTCGCCGGCGGCTTTGGTGCGGGCATAGGCGGCGGGAGAGTCCGCGCTGGCGCCGATGGCGGATATATGGACGAAGCGCCCCACGCCCTGGCCCGCGGCGGTTTCGGCGATCAGGCGCGCGCCCGCGACATGCAAGGCCTCAAAGGTCTGGCGGCTGCTTTCATAGAGCACGGCGACGGCGTTGACGCAGGCTTCGGCGCCCTCAAGGGCCCGGTTGACCGATGACGACTCGCGAATATTGGCCTGAACCACCTCGATCTGGCCCACATCGCCGAGCATTCGGAGGCGATAGCCGCGACCGGGATTTCGTACGGCCACGCGCACCCGCGCGCCGCTCTTGGCCAGGGCGCGAACGACCTGGGCGCCCACAAAGCCCGAGCCGCCGAAAACCGTCACCAGACCCCTCATGGGCGCCGCGATCCTTCACACCTTTAAGTGGACCTTGCGATTAGAGGAGGACGGCGCACCAAGCAACGCAGGGGGCAAGCGACCTATTCAGCCGCGGTCATCTCGATGACCTCCCCGCTGCTAATGAGGGCCGGGGCCGGGGCGGCATAGCGCATGCTACGACCCAGGAACTGGGCGCCCGCGTCCATGGTGAGTTGTTCATGGGCGACATCGCCGTCCAACTTCGCCGTGGCGTGGAGTCGAACCTGCTGGGCGCTGATAGAGCCGGTCACGCGGCCCCGAACCTCCACCGATTGGGCCGAGATCGCCCCGTCGACGCTGCCGCTCTCGCCAATGACGAGCCGCTTAACCGACACGTCGCCGATGATCTCGCCGTCGACGTGCAGTTCGCCCTCGCCGGTCAGATCACCCTTGATGCGGATATCGCTGGAAATCAGCGAAGGAACTCCCGACGCGGACTTTCGCGGGGCGTCCGGCTTGTGGCCGGCATCGAAACTGTGGGGCGCATGGCCCGCTTTATCCGGTTTGGTGAACATGGTCTCCAGCTCTCAGAAAGGGTTCTGGGTCCTTGGGTTGGCCATCGACCCACACCTCGTAATGGAGATGCGGCCCGGTGGAGCGTCCGGTTGATCCTATGGCGCCGATCTGCTGGCGCGGGTCCACACGCTGGCCGACCCGGACCGACAGCGCCGCCAAGTGGGCGAAGCGCGTCCGAAGGCCATGCCCGTGATCGATCTCGATAATATTGCCATAGGTTCCACGTCGGCCCGCATAGGCCACGATACCTTCGGCTGTCGCAAATACCGGCGTCATGCGCGGGGCGGGGATATCCAGGCCTGGATGGGGCGCCAGATGGCCTGTGAAGGGATCTGTCCGCAGGCCAAAGCCACTGGAGTGCGCGCTGGTGTCCGTAGGCCTGGCGAAGGGCGCCTGGGACGTAGCCGCCTCAAGCATCCTCAGGCTGTTCAGTGACCTGGCAAGGGCGCCAAGACGCAGGGCGAATGCGGTGTCGGAATTGGCGGCCGCCACAGTCTTCGGCGGCGCCAGACTCGCCGGGTCCGGCGGGGGGACGAAGCGTGATGGGTCGACCCCCGCCTGGCGGAAAGCGGACTTCAGACGCTCCGCGCAGGGGTCGGCGACGTTTTCCAGCCGTCCGAGAAGTTTGTCCTGTCGCCCGCTGACGCTCTTGAGAATGCCGGTCGGCGCGCTGGGCTCAAGCTTCAGTCTTGGAAGTTGGGCGGGGTTATTGGCCGGATTCGGCGCCGCCGGGCAGGTGACGGTGGCGAACAACGACTCCAGATTGGCCTCCCGAATCTCGATGCGTTCAGCCATGGCGCGCATCAGGGCTCTCGGATCTTGCCCTGGGGCCGGCGCCGCGGCCATGGCCATGACGGTGGCGACGAGTGAGGTCACGGTCCAAAGACCCAGCACCCCCGCCCCCGCCGCCAGGCCCAGTTGGCGCTTGGTGGTCAGCACCAGACCGCGCATTTCGCCGTCCGTCCGGATGTAGATATGGCGTTCGGGAAAGCGCGCTTCGAGGACGCGCCACAAACGATCCAGAGTGGCGAAAAGCGACATCAACACCCCTTGATCTCGTCGCGGCGCATATGCGCTGGAAGCTTCAAGCGGCACAACCCGGGCGATGATCAAATTGCGTTACGGCGGTCAAATCCGCTCAAGATTCGGCCCGGGCTGATCGCATGGGGCGCGCCCGCGGCGCGCAACTGGTCGTCAAGGAGGCCGCGGCCGACTTTCCATCCCTTGGGCGGCGCGACCGTTGACGCGCGCCGGACGGCGCCCTATCGCTCCGCGCCTCTCGCCGCGGGCCTCGCCCGACGAGGGCCCAGGTGGCGGAATTGGTAGACGCGCTGGCTTCAGGTGCCAGTGGCTTAACGGCCGTGAAGGTTCGAGTCCTTTCCTGGGCACCATTAAGTCTAGACGCGGCGCTCATGCTTGCCGTCGCGCCATCGACTCCTTAAGTCCCTGTCGCGGACGCGGGGCGGTTTCCACCGTTGCGAGTCATCATCCGCTCGGAGCGCGTTATTGCCCGTCAGCTTGCACCAGGGCGACCTGCCCGAAGGGACCTTCGACGGCGCGCGGTCGGTGGCGGTGGATTCCGAGACCATGGGCCTGCGGCTGTGCCGTGACCCCCTCTGTGTGGTCCAGCTCCAGGGGCCGGACGGCGAGGCCCACGTCGTCCAACTTGATCGGACCACATATGACGCCCCCAACCTCAAGCGTCTCCTGACCGATCCTGGCGTTCTGAAGATCTTCCATTTCGGACGCTTCGATATCGCCATGTTCCTGCTTCACCTGGGGGTCACCACGGCGCCGGTCTATTGCACCAAGATCGCCTCCAAGCTGGTCCGCACCTATACCGACCGGCATGGCCTTAAGGATGTCACCCGCGAACTGCTGAGCGTCGATATCTCCAAGGCTCAGCAAAGCTCGGATTGGGGCGCCGGCCAACTTTCGCCAGAACAGGTGGCCTATGCCGCCTCCGATGTGGCGCATCTTCATCAGATCCGCGAGCGGCTGAACCAGATGCTGGCGCGGGAGGGGCGGATTGCTCTGGCCCAGGCCTGTTTCGACTTCCTGCCGGCACGGGCCGCCCTCGATGTGGCCGGCTGGGACGAGGTTGATATTTTCGCCCATGAGTGAGCTTGCCGAGACCAAGACGGCCGTGCTGCGGCCCCCCGCCAATCGCCCGCCGGGTCCCCCGCCCCGTGGGAAGCCCCGGGTTCATAGCCAGATTGTCCGGGCGCTGCGCGTGCTCTTGCCCCTGACGATGCTCGGCGTCATGGCCGCCCTGGCGGGTCTGGTGGTTATGCACGCCATTCGCCGCCAACAGGCGACGCGTCTGGATGTCACCGCACCCATCCACATGGTCAATCCACATTTCTTCGGTCGGGACACTCAGAATCGCCCCTATACCTTGAGCGCGCATGAGGCCTCGCGTGATCCCGCCTCCTTCCAGCGCGTCCTGCTGAGCGGGCCTCTTATTATTCTGGATACGGGAGCCGCGCGCCCCGCGCGTCTCACCGCGGACAAGGGTGTCTACAAAGAAGACACGCGGATCCTGGTGCTCACGGGCCATGTCCGGGGCGTGGACGCCAAGAACGTGCAGTTCGCCTCGGATGAGGCGGTGGTGGATACGCGCACGGGTAAGGTCTCCGGGCCACGGGCCCTGGCGAATGACCCTTTGCAAGGGGCTATCCAATCCAAGACATTTGAGGTGGAGGATAAGGGCGACCGGGTGATTATGAAGGGCGGCGTTCACGCGCGCCTGAATGCGCAGTAAGGATGCGCGGTAAGGGTGGCTCCTTCGGCCGCGGTACAAAGGATGGCGATCTGATGAGACGCCTGCAAGCGTTGATCGGCGGGGCGGCGGCGATGCTGATTGCGGCGAGCCTCTCGGCCCCAGCCCGCGCGCAGCTTTCCGCCCAGTCCAAGGGGCCGATCGACATCACGGCCGATCAGGCCGAGGTGATCCAGTCCAAATGCATGGCCATCTGGCGCGGCGCAGCCGAGGCCATTCAGGACGCCTCACGCATTCGCGCCGACAGCATCACCGTCTATAGCAAGACCAAACCCGCGCATGGACCCAATGAACCGGGGGCTTGCGGAAGCGGCGCCGAGCGCATCGTCGCCAACGGCAACGTCTATTATGTCACCCCTGATCGCAACGCCCGGGGCGACCACGCGGTCTATACCGCCGCCGACGACCAGATCGTCATGACCGGCTCTGTGATCGTGGTCCAGGGCGATAATGTCGCCCGGGGCGACAAGCTGATCATCGATGTGGCAAGCCACCAGGCGCGGATGGTTTCCGACGTGACGGGCGCGGGCAAGGCCGGACGCGTGCGCGGGGTTTATTTCCCCGACCAGCCCGCCCCGGCGTCCGCGCCCGCTCCGCGCTAATCGGCAGGAAGCGCCAAGACCGATGACCGAGATTCTGCGATCCTCAGCCGCCGCCGCGCCGTCGGTGGCCGACCCATCGGCCCTGGCCGCCGGGACTGGCGGCCTGATCGTTGACCGGATCGGCAAATCCTTCCGCGGCCGCCAGGTGGTCAAGGGCGTCAGCCTGCGCCTCGATCGGGGCGAGGTGGTGGGCCTTCTGGGGCCCAATGGCGCGGGCAAGACCACATGTTTCTATATGATCACCGGCCTCATCGCCGCGGATTATGGGGCGATCTGGCTTGATGGCGAGGACATCACCAACCAACCCATGTATCAGCGCGCCCGCCTCGGCCTGGGTTATCTTCCTCAGGAAACGTCAATCTTCCGCGGCATGACGGTGGAGCAGAACGTCATGGCGGTGGTGGAGATGCGCGAGCGGCGGCGCGACAAGATCCGGGCCATTACCCAGAATCTTCTCGAAGAATTGCATATCGATCACCTCAAGACCTCGCCGGCGGTCTCCTTGTCCGGCGGCGAGCGGCGCCGTGTGGAAATCGCCCGGGCCTTGGCGAGCGAGCCGGCCTTCATGCTGCTGGACGAGCCCTTCGCCGGGATTGATCCCCTGGCTATCGCCGACATCCGCGACGTCATTGGTTACCTGCGCGCCCGCGGGATTGGCATTCTGATCACCGACCACAATGTCCGCGAGACCCTCGATATAATCGACCGCGCCTCAATCATCCATGCGGGCGAGGTCCTGTTCGAAGGCGCGCCGGAGGAGATCCTGGCTGACCCCGAGGTGCGGCGCGTCTATCTGGGCGACCGCTTCGGCTGATCCGGGCGATGGCCCCGGGATGCAAGCGGCAGGCGCCATTCCAACGACGCTTGACACCAACTCGGCGCGGGGGCGTTGATGCTCTTATGAGAGTCCAGGTCTCCGGAAAACACATGGCTGTCGGCGAGGCGCTTCGCGCCAAGGTTGATGGCGAGATCAAGGGCGCCATCGGCAAATATTTTGAACGCGGCGGCGATGCGGAGGTCGTCTTCAGCAAGGATGGCCATGGTCTCCGCGCCGACTGCGCGGTGGTGCTCGCCACGGGCCAGCAGCTTCTCAGCCACGGTCTGGGCGGTGACGCCCATTCCGCTTTCAGCCAGGCCCTCGCCAAGGTCGAGGCGCGCATCCGCCGCTATAAGGGGCGCCTCAAGAGCCACAGCCTCGCCGCCAGCGCCAAGGCGGCGGAGACCGCCGCCTTTTATGTCCTGCGCGCGCCCGCCGATGATGTGGATGAGGATTGGGAGGATGCCGGCCAGGGTGGGCCCCCGGCCGCCATGATCATCGCTGAAACCGAGGCGCCCTTGAAGACGATCA
>Ga0116230_10006230_pt1 | contig 11754 bp, 11 predicted proteins | sample S1TSphfallax_3_FD_88678 | JGI IMG/M metagenome (GOLD analysis project Ga0116230, IMG submission 88678) | Host-associated microbial communities from peat moss isolated from Minnesota, USA - S1T2_Fd - Sphagnum fallax MG | ecosystem: Host-associated > Plants > Peat moss > Unclassified | place...
CTACACAGAAGTCTTGTTCTGGGTCAGCATCTGATGCCATGGTCATCATGGGTGAGAGAGCTAATTGCAGCACGAGAAGTGCTAAAGTAAAATGATGCAGGTAAGCTGAGAACCTCCCCGCCATGATGTGGAAAAACTGTCCTGTACGGAACTCCGTTACTACTTGTCAGAATCTAGTCGAATACAGTAGAGGCGTTAGTTGGGTGGAAAGAAGTGTATGACGAAGGACCCTGATGTTGAGCTCACAATGGAAGGAGTGGTGTAAGCAGAAGAAGAAGGTTGTAGTCGATTATGCAGTGATGAAAGAGTGCGCTGGTGGATTTATAGCCGGGTTGAGAGATGAATGTGGGATGGCGGAGCGCGTTGGAAATTGCAGGAGAATGTCTGCGGATGTTCTGATAACGAGTCGCCGCAAGATGCGCTCTTGAATTGAGATTTAAGAGTCAAAAGTATCACTCGTGGCTGACGGCTGGGATGGCAACCGGCATGCTTCCTGCTCCGTGTACCTATTTGGGTCCCACTGACTTCAATTCCTCCACTTTTTACGTTCTCTGAAGCATTGTCAAAAGAATGTTTTTCTGACAGAATTGGAATTGGAACAGGTACCTTCCCCTAGTACGTTGGCGGCTTCTGCACAAATAATATTATATTTAGAAATGCTGATATTTTCAAATTTTACTTTTCTTAAAGGATAGTCTTTCTTTTTACTGAAAATGAAGAGTCTTGTTGAATATTCTGAAATAGTCTATTTTTCGAAATGGAATCTCAAACTTAATTAATTACTCCACAGACATGTGCTGCGGCCTGCCCCTGTACTACAGTAATAGGGAGTTTTTGGAACTCCTGGACCTCTCTGTTGGTCCTTCTGTACAGAAAAACAGGGTCACAAGAATGTCTCTATCACATCAATAAATTTATAACAATGAACAGGACATGGCAGCTTGGATAATCAACAAAATTCTTCAATTTGATGAATAGAACAAATACACCGTCCAACTTCAAACTCTTCTGATTGCAACAGAAAACTAAATTCTACGAGCCTATGGGGGTCAGATTGCTCGGATCTTATTCTCATGAGCTTCCACTGATAGTGTTTGGCAGAACAAAGCACCCAGCCTCACAGACTTGAACATCCCGACAGAACCTAAAAACCCTGAAACAAACAGAGCACTCATCCTCACAGACTTGAACATCCCAACAAAACACAAAAACCCTGAAACAAACAGTGGCCAGAAAGACCTGGAGAAAGGAGGCAAACTTTGGAAGTGAAGATCTGATAGTGATTCATACTGAAGATACGCTTTCCTCCAGTGACTTATCATGTGCAACCCATCAGCCCCTACTGAAGTGCCAGATGAAACACCACCAAAAATAGATTCACAAGGTCCATCTTGAGGTCTTGAACCAATCAAGCACTCTCTTCCCTCATACCCACATAATGCCCTAGACCTCTATTTGACAAATTTTGTCACTCTCAAGAACCATAGTGATCTGCAACATCCCCCAATCATAAACTCTTACTCTTATTCTTATTGTGAGACTACAGCTCTCTGAAGGGTCCATAGTGCAATGGAAGTAATTTTTCCTTTAGACAAAACATAGCCTCCACCTTTAGGCATTCTTCCTTCTAATGTCAATGAGAGCATTTCCAAAAGTCGAAAGCCAAAGCCAAAAACCAAAAACAAAAACCACTAAAAACTTAGTTGTTGTAATAGAAGCTCTACAACCTTTTTAACTTCAACCACCATCCGAACTTGATTGATGTCCGACAAGGAAATTCCTCCTAGCAACACCACACCACATAGAGCTCACCCATAAAAAGAGCCATACCCAAATTAAACTTTGTCACTCATAAAGACCTCAACAAGCTCATAACTTGTAAAAGAACAAAACAATACAAAAACAAAAACTCACAAGACTCACCATTAGTCACCATTAATCACCATCAACTATTGAAATTTGGTCGTCTTCAACTTCCAATAGATGATGGCACTGTACATAATCCATTAGGGTTTTATCTCCTAATTTTTCATTACAAATGTAATGTCTCCCTTACAAATTAAATTGAGTGCCCCAATCTTGACAACACAAATGCAGAGTGGAACAGTTGTAGATCACATTGAAGTCTATCCCACATTTTTTCATTCTTGCCTTTAACAACACAAATTTTCCCTCCTTCATCTTGCTCCAAAAAGCCATGACCATCTAGATACCTTATAATTAAATAGGGACCTTCCCAACAAGAGGCAACCGACTTCTTCTTGCTTGGTTTCTTCATCTTCACAAAAGTTTCTCCTTCCTTGAACCCCGAAAACATCTACTTACCTCTCCTTGAGGCATATGCTCATTCCTATTTGACTTGGGTCTGACAAATGTATTTTGAAACTTTTTCAAGATTTTTGAGATGAACAGTAGTTTACTAATCATCTTCGATGTAATAGTGGCAGGATTTTCATCATCATCATAAGCTTGAACCAAGGGACTCAAAGAATTATAAGCTTTCAAATGAGGAGTCCTCCTTGTCAATAACATATACAAAGAAAACTTTGTGTTCAATTGCACTCCACACCTATACCCAAATAAAATCCTAGGTAGGTGTTTATCCCAATCCTATGTATGTTTAGGGTTATCAAATAAAATTGTAAGTCCATGTTTGAAAGTCTTGACTAGTCTTTCCACCATCACATTACACCTTGGCCACTTAGGTGCAATGTACCAAGATGTACAATCCCCTAGTTCTTGCACAACAAATCAAAATCAACAGACCACTTTAAGTCATTATTGGGAAAAAAATATTTGGGAAGCAAAATTTATAGATGACTTCATCCTCCAAAAATTTAGCAATAGTTTATGTGTCATGGTCTATGATTGTTTTTGTTTCACACCATTTGGAATAATGGTCTATGGCAACCAAAACATACTTGTTACCATTTTACGTTTTAGGAAAAAGACTAATTTTGTCAAACGCTACCTTATAAAATTGATCCCAAATTGGGATACTGTTGAATTCTATAGGTTCCGACCTAATATAACTCGTGCTTTTAACCAGCTAAAACTACTTGCAAGATCTCACCACATCCTGAACTTCTTAAGTCCTATTATGCCAAAAATAGTGCTTGTTGACTTCTACCAACATCCTTCCTACTTCAAAATGCCCAATCTCTTTATGGAGATCCAAAATCAACTATTGACATTTATTAGGTCTAGGCATTATTAGGTCTTTGAAATTAGGTTGTCATTATTCTAGTAGTAATGCAAAATACTCAACCTAACCTTTTGTACATCACCACATTATTTTGGCAATTGATTGTTTTCCAAGACAAACATGGATATGTGGTCTTCCCAAATCTCCATATTCTTGGCATCTTCCCAATCATCGTCCGATTCAAAGCTGCTTGTATCCATCTCTCTATTAGCAAGTGCTTAAGCTTCCTCAACCATTTGCCAATGATTTTTGACATCCCATAGTTCATTTTTCTTCCTCTTCAGCTTGCTAGACTCATTCATACCATCCACCTTCTCCATGCATTAAGTAGTGTTGTTACTCAATTCACTATCAAAATGAATCTAAGCTTCTCCCACTTCCATCACTCCAACTTTAACCATAAACAAATTGTTCAATAAACTTTGATTACGCAACTCTTGCATAATTACTCCCATCTTGGAACTTCTTCTTTTAGTCCAAAACGTTTTCCTTTGTGAATGACTTAGCGTGATCATTAGATTAAAAACTTGGATTTCTTCCATCAAATCCTCCTATTCATCACCAATGTCCATAGGATTTTAGCTATATGCATCTACCTTGGTGTGCCTAGAACTCACTATGTGTACAATGTTAAAACTAAAGTCATGTAGTGTATTGATCCACCTACCCCTCCATCCATAGGCATTTGACATAGTAGTTAACCACTCCAATGGCTTATGGTCTATGCGAAGTGTAAAGTGGTTTCAATAAAGGTATTGCCAAAAATGCATGATACCCTAAACTAATGCATAGCATTCACCTTCCTTAGGGTGAAACTTTTTTTGAACCCGAAATAATCTTTTATTAACATAAGCAATGATTCACTCCCACCTCCTTTCTTTTTATGACAATATGGCACCAACACCACAGGTGGACCAATCAACATCCAATATAAATGCCTTTGTGAAGTCAAGTTTGATTAGGATGGGAGTTGTGACCAATGTAACTTTTAACTAATCAAATGCACTTTAACAATTGGAATCCCACTTAAAAGTGGAATCCTTCTTGGTGAGATAAAAAAGGGGTATGGCTACTTGAAAATAGCTCTTAACATAATTTTTGTAGTACATTGCCAACCCAAGAAAAGCATAGACATTAGTCATCATTGTGGGAACTGGAAATTCAATGATGACTTTTATCTTCTTTGGATTTAATTAAGTATCGTCACAACTTACATGTCCTAGAAATGCCAAATTAGCTTTTTCAAACTCACACTTTCTGAGGTTAAGTTTGAAATTGACTTCCCTTAACTTCAATAAAACATAGTGTAGATGTTCCAAATGTTTTTCCGAACTCAAACTATGGACATTTAGGTCATCAACAAACACTTTAAGAAATCTATCAAGGTACGCCCTAAAAACCTCTATCATGGTTCTGGAGAGTGTACTAGTTGCATTTTTCATGCCAACTTGGGAATGACTGTCCAATTGAATAGTCTAAACTTGGTGATCAATGTAGATTTGCGGATGTCTTTTCATGCCATTTTGATTTGCCAAAACCTAGATTGTAGATCTAGGGCAAGAAACCACTATGCCTCACCAAGTTGTGCCAAGATATTTTCAACCGAAAGCATGGGAAATGAATCCCACCAAGTTTGAAGATTTAATGGCTTGTAATCACCATAAAAATGATGATTGTTGTTTTTTTTCACTAGCAATATACCTTTGCAAGCATACTCATATGAATTGGGCTTCATTTTTCCTAGAACTACCAATGCATCAATCTATCTTTTCACTTTAGCTTCTTCCCAAAAAGAAAGCCTATTGGGTGTAGTACAGTAGAGAGGAAAACCGTATGTGTCAACAATGTGTTTTCCTATTTTGCAACACCTAAGTTCTCCTTTATGCCATGCAAATACATTATGGAATTGCTCAAGTAGCTCCCAATGTTGGGTGAAAGCACATTAAGGTGTAGCATTTTTAGGCACATATGAAAATCCATAATTGCCAAAATTAACATTGTGAAGGTAGTGTGAAAGTAGGATACCTTTAATCAAACATGTCATTTTACAAGTTATCATTCAAAATTTATTATTAAAAAAATTTCAACCCTAGTTTACCTTATGGAAAACTTATATTTGAAAGATGAACTTTATTACTTTTGTTCAATAAAGGATTTATTTAAAAAACCATAATTCAATGCACATAAAAAAATTTGGTTGTAAAAAACCTTCCAAAAAGTCCTCCTTGGTATCAATGATATCACATCATATTACCTTTAACTCCTTTATTCATTAAAGAACATTATATGAAGGTGCATGGAGTCCATATTCATTTATTATGGACTATTATAGCTTTTTGGGTATTCTTTTGAAAGTCCATTATGTTATGGCTATTCAAAAACTATCCATGAAATTCATACAATGTAATTATATTATAGATGACAAATTGTAATGTTGAATATTTTTTTATCCCAATCAATTATATTTAATCACATGGCCATTTACAAATTTTAAAATCTTGTAAAAACTACCTTGTGACAACATTTTATGGACAATGTAATGTGCTTTCACCCAATTACTTAATTTTGTGAAACCCTAAATCAAGATCAACCTTGATTTTGGATTTTATTTTTGCCCACATGTCTTTCTCTTTGTTAGGTGTTTGGGATGGTTGTTCTTCTCCCAATGTACCCAACTCTGTATCCAACTGAAAAACCCTTCACGTTTGAACATACCTTGTAACATTAAATTGTTCATTTCACAAATGTTCCTCCTTTGCAATGCACTTCATCTAATTTTCAAAATTTTCAAAATCAAATACCTCACTAGATTACATGTTGTCAACTTGTTCTTCCAAGATCAAATGCATGATTTGGTTTGGACCTTCCATTTTTACAAAGCTTTCAAATCCATTGTCCATCAAATCCTCATTTTCCTTTGTTTTATGTGGTAGGAACAAATCATATTATTCATCATCTACCACAACTATTGTGTCTTCACTAAAATCATCAAAAGACTTAGGTTCATATTCATCATCTTACAATGAATTGTTTTGGTCCCAAACAAAAAACTTTTCTTTCCACTCATCAAGCTCCCAAGGCCTAATACCCCACAATCTCAAGGTTTCTCCTTGGTTGTTCTCTCCAATCATATGACTCTTTTCCAAGATAAGATGCAACATGCTCACCATATTCAATGGCAACACTTGTACATTGTTCCCAGGCCCTTGTTTAATTTGTATAAAACCATTCTCCACATCAACCATCACACCAATCTTGATGAGAAAATCCAAACTTAAAAGTAAATCATAGTTGTCAGTGTCAACTATCACGAACATCATCAAACATTGCACATCTACCACCCTTACTAGGAAATCAATGATTCAACCAAAAGCTTGAATCACCATTCTAGATGTTGTTTTATATACCTTAGATCTAGACACCAAGTGCATAATGCCCAACTCATGAACCACAACTATAAACATTATTAACATGGATGCATCATTGTCCACCAATCCTTCAAGCAAGTTATCATTCAATTCAATTAATAGATGTAGTGTTTTGTTGTGAGAATTCTTTTGTATGTTGATTCTACGCACTATAGGTGGTCTTTCCACCTTGGTTAAATTTATTGACTTCAAACCTTCATCCCTTTTCTTCTTTGCCAATTTGAAAAGACTTTCCAAAGACTCTAATTTTCTTAGTATTGCTAGGATGGTTTCCATAGGTGATAATGAGATCTTTCGCTTGATAAAGTGCGTTAATATTTTAAATCTCACTACATAACCCCTTCCTATCTCCACAAGCATTGCTTTTCGATCATTTATAGCTTCATCTTCAATTGCTTCAATAGGTAAATGTCTCCTTGGAATCTTGGCCCTTGAAAAAATATCATGTTTTTTGCCACACAAGTGGTTCAATTGCTTAAGAGTTTTTTCTTCATCATCAACTAAAACCTCCAAATAGTTATTGGTAGTAGATGATGCCTTCCCATCTTTCCCTCTTTTCCAACATTTGTCTTTCGTGTGTCCCATACCAAAACAATACCCACATTTTACCCCACAATTTCTCTATCTTATGTGGTAGACTATACTAGCACATTTTGGCTTCAGGTCTTTTGGGTGGATGCAAGATTGAATGTCTCATTATTGGCGAGTTTTGTATTCCATAAAAGTCCGAAAACAATATTAACTTAGTAATGAGCTGGCAATTTGTTCTTATTTTATTGGTCAAATATATGTCATGGAGTGATCGAAGTCCATATTAATATTGTCCCATGTAGATTTTGTGGAAACATTCTCTTTTGAGGAAAAAAATTGAAAAATAGTTCAAATCGTACCTTTTATGGACTTATGAAAATATGATCTGATTCAAACCATTGAAAAATCCATAACTATCATTTGGCTACAATTTTCATGGGAAGGATTTTCATTTGAGTTTCTTATCTCATATTATAACCTATATTAAGTCACTATAACACATTTAGAATGGAAATAAATATAATTTTTTGCATTTTTAAATTTTGAATCCAGCCAACCAATCCCTATTTTTGGACTTTAAAAGTCCATTACTATTAGTGGATGAACTTTTTCTCAGAAAATAACTACATGGATATGTTCATAATGAAATTTTTTGTCTAAATTCAATTGTCAATTATTGTGTATATAGATATATTAATTACCATACACAATTGAAGAAAAGGGGCATAGGAAAACAATGTCACTTTGTCATGAAAGTGAGCTACTCAACCTTGCATCTAACCTCTTATATGTGGGCATGTAGTGGTTATGTGGTCACTAGAATTGTAAATTTGACGCATGGTAGAATTGTTAATTCCTAATGGCACTGCTCCAACAACATAAGATGTTCCTTTAAAAAATTTGATGAAAGGTTCATTCAAAGTAGACACTTACTTCTCTAATGTCCTAGATGGGGGGCGGAGGACACTATTCAAAAAAAGTAGAAAATATGTGAGTAAAATATAAGGTGCAATATATTGGTTGTGAGGTAAAAATTATAAGTTAATTAGTTTCAAAATAGGGTGATATATATTTTGAAAACCATATTATAATAAATATAAGGTATGTGTAAATCTATAATATTAGATTTTTTTAATAAAAATAATAGCATGTGCATTTTAAAATAAAAGTATTAGTTATTAATGGGTTTTTATTATTATGAAATAATGTTGATTAATTATCTTTTGATTGTATGTGATACTTATAATATCAATAAATTAATTGAAGCAAAACTGGGTTTATGACATTTAAATGAACATTCAACAGTTGGGAAACCTACTCATATTTGTAATGGCACAAATAATGGAACATGGTGGTTAGGGAGATTACAAAGAATTAAGAGGAGTGTTGGAAATAGATCGGGCCTTTCAAGATAACCCATTACTTTAATGAACAAGCTTAATGCAATAACTAAGAAAACGATTAGGGGCCTTGTTACCATGGTTTTATTAAACTGGTTTAATAAATCACTTGATAATCTTAAATTTAATTATGATGTAGTTGATATTAATTGGGTGATGTAGATTTTATTATATCTATTGTCACTATGAACTATGAAAAGGAAAAAGACATCTATTGGTTAGATTATATTGATGCAAATTTTCTAAATGAATTTGTGATTAATAAAATTTTGTAAATTGTAATTTTCTTCATTTCAATTACATTCCATTTTTACTTTAACCTCCAAACTTTTTTAGCTTCGAATTATGTAAATCTAAAAATTTAAAGTAATATAAGGTACTAAGATTAGATTCTAAAAACAATTATAAACAAATATAAGGTGGCTAAAATATGTGCATACTAGAAAATTAAATAATAATAAGGTGGGGGAAAACATAAATCCAAGATTTAATACCCCACCCCCAACCCCCAAATAGTTGTTTGATGCATGTATCTGACAACAATAACATTAAGTGTCCCCCCCGAGCCAATATTATGTCATTGTACATCCTTCCTCTTGTTCTTCCTTAAGTGGTTCAAATGGAGTTTCACCTAATTAATTAAGAACTCTCTTAACATCTTTGGTTGTTATAAAAATTTGTTCAACATTGGCATATGTCCTTACCATACATTTAAAAAAAATTCTAGCCACAAATGAACAAGGAAGTGCCTTCTCTACTCATTTTCCTTTATTTTTCCTTTCCTCAATAACTTATCCAACTGATCAAAATAGGATTATACCCTTTGTCAAGGCTCTTGTTTGAAAGAAGGGTGAAAGCATAGTCAAGTAGACCAGTTAACGTATTTTTTTGGGTTGAATTACAATTACCTTAAAATATATCATAAAATTATCAAACATGTAATTTGGTTGGGTAGAAAGATTGAAGTTAATATGGTTCTTGATTTTATGTGAAAAAATATGATAAAAACATATTTAATCAATAGTTAAGTAAGATTATTGTGAATGAAAAGTAGGTGCAAGTAAATGTTCTATTTCATAAAAGTAGGTGAAAGTAGATTAAAACAATGTCCAAATCAAAAAAAAATGGTAGCCTTAAACTATACCATAGATTTGGTGAAAACATGTAATTTAAAAATGTTATATTTGGTTTTTGGAAATGAAGTAAGTTTAAAACATTCTAATTTTTAATTTTCAAATGCATTATTTACACACTTTTATGATGCAATTTCTTTTCATTCCTATGAAATTTACATTTTTATGATGTCAATTGAGGCCCATAGTTTTCCATTATGATAGGAGGATTTCTTGAGTTATTTTCATGCTTAGATGTGAAAATCATTACTTTCAAATTAGAGAAGACTACTATTGTGGTCTACTTGATTGTGCTTTCACCCAAAATCCATTTTCACCTTCAATTCATCAAAATCTACAACACTAAATTTTTGTTACATATTAGTTTTCATCTCATTCCAATTGCAAAAGCAAGTTGCAATTTCTTAAACCAATCTTTGACCTTACCTTGTAGATTAAGTTTAACAATCTTGAACAACTTCATTTATCGTAACCCCATACCTTAGATGCCATCTTTAGCCTCTTTATCCAATCCAAAAAGTCTTCAAATTCCTTTCCCTAGAAGAGCTCATCCATTCCTTTAGGACTAGTCATGATGTATGCACTAATTAGAAATAGAATTATGTCACTTATTATGCTTAAAACCTATTTCAACGATAAACACAAAAGTCTATGTGGTTTTCACTTTCCTCAACCAACTGATGTAACCCATCTCCATCAACTTCTAGCTTCCAACTCAACAATTTAAAGGTTACACTAACATGTTCTATTCTTATTAACCTATCACCAGGTTGAAATAATTTTTCCATCCCAGGCAAAAATATCTTGACACATCTAATAGAATCTATAGGTAGTTTGGAAACCCATATATCACAAGCATATGGGGGACATTTTTCATTCTCTATACGTAGAAAAGTGAATGGGTAGTGGTTAAAAGGTTTATCTATAGTAGGTTCTTTGCCTTGTGCCTGGTAACTGCATTCCATTCATCCTAGTTGCTAGGATTTCCACTTTTCAAATCTTTGGCAAGTTCAACCTACACTCGTTTTCAACTTTCATTACAAGAATTTGATTACCTTCTATCTTGCTACTGAAACTTATCTTATCAGCACCTATATAAATCCAATTTAATCTCCCTTCTCCATTGTTGTAAAGTTTCCAATTTAACACACATGTAGTAGCTTTTGAAAATTCTACTTTAATGATCTTATTCCCTTAGGTAACCAAATATCCCTTAGTTTAAGAATACTATTGGTTTCCTCATGAAGTCTATGGGATCTTTCAATTCTAATAATATGGCCATCCATATTGGTAGAAAAACATAGAGTTATTTGTGTTGAAAAGGACATAGCTCCAGTCATCATGTGAAACCTTCAACCATACTGCTATTTTGATGAAGAATCTTAACAAAGTTACAATAATTGCAAGATTCCCTTGCCTCACTTCTTTGGGATCAAATCCTATTATCTTAATTATAGCAAAACTAGAAATGTGTATCACTAGGGTACTTGGAGGTGGATGCTTTTCAAATTGACGTTGGTCAATATCTGTAATTGTGATTTTGGTGTTCATCTTGATAACAACAACTCCCCACACTACTAGAAATCTTGTCGTTTGCAACTAGTGACTATGCAATTGGCATGCAACTGGTTGTCGTTTGCAACTATTTTAGTCATGTTTGCAACTATAAATTTAGCATTGTATAATTTTTCAGCCATACGATTATGGTTGGTTTTGTTTTTTGGTGTTTCACATGTGGGTATTGCATTAAAGTAATGGCTTTCTTTTATGCATTACTCACTCAAGGGTGCCTTTGAAAATTATTAGTTTTTAATTCACATTTAATTAGTAAAAAATATAATCCTAAAGTGAAATATTTGCATTTGAGATCAAATTAAGTTTGGAAAGGATGGTAAGACAACACCTATTTTGTGACATATTTTAAACTATTGCATATTTTTGTTAAAATGTCAATCTCTATTTTCTAACCCATATGTGAGTAATGCACATGATTTCAAGAGCTTGGTGTGTATTGAATGCCCATATGCAAGTATTGCAAATTTTCCCTTACATCATGA
>Ga0116230_10006232_pt1 | contig 11753 bp, 7 predicted proteins | sample S1TSphfallax_3_FD_88678 | JGI IMG/M metagenome (GOLD analysis project Ga0116230, IMG submission 88678) | Host-associated microbial communities from peat moss isolated from Minnesota, USA - S1T2_Fd - Sphagnum fallax MG | ecosystem: Host-associated > Plants > Peat moss > Unclassified | place: USA...
CAACCCAACCCCTTAACCATCCAACCATCACCTCGCTTGGTGATACAAGTTTTTTTTGCAAAATACATATAAATGCACTTTTTTTTTGAATGTCATGTATTATAACTTTATTATATTATTATGTAATTTCATAATGAAAGTTTCTACACATGTACATATCTAATAGCATTATTCAATTTAATTCATTTTTAGTTTGATAATTGCATTGATTTTAAAATAATTAATTATAGTTAACACATAATTGCATTTTACATTTTCCATGTGGTAAAAAAACATCACATAAACTTTTATATTCTGATTTGGGAAAAAATTAATTTTTTCGTATATAATTTTATTTTTAAAAACTCAAATGAACTTAATTTCACTTTTGAAACTATATAATTTAATTCACATGTATTTAGTTTTGAGAAATAGGTGACTTTTTTTTTTTCAATTTTTTTAAAAATATAGTTCAAGTTCAGTGTGTTAGTTATGTTGTATTTTAGCTATTTTTAAATAATTTAAATAAAAAAAATCTCAATTTGGTCTTTCATTTGTTCACATGTCATTTTATTATATTTCAAATTTTGTTCTTTATTTTTATTTTATGTGATTTTTTAATGGAAAAATGAAACTATTAATTGACTTTCATTTTTTTGGTTAATTCAACTAGAAAATAATATATTAGTATCATTATTATTAATATTGTCACAACATCAAAAGTAACATTATATTCAAATTGATTTTAGTGATGTTAGTCACATTAATCAAGTTCAATAATTCCACATGGGTGTCACATATGTGATGTGTTAAACATGATTTTAGTCAAATCAAACATAACTAGTCGTTTCAGACAAATGAGTTTGATTTTATAATCACCTTAATCACGATGGTAATAACAAAAAAGTTATGTTTTTGTGGTAGTGATTACCTTGTGACTTAGTCCCTTTCCCTTGTTTATTTTTCTCCCCTTTTTTTTCTTGAACCATCTTCCATAGTCGTAATTTCTTTGTAGTTACAGCAGGAATTTCATTGTTTTTTTTTCCTTTTTTCTCTTTTCAATCTAGTTGGGAGGGCCAACTTGAGGAAAACAAATAAAACAATACATGTGTTGCACATTGTTAATGTTAGGGCCTCACCATTATTCATAACAAAAAAAAATCTAAGGCGAAAACTTAGAATGTTAGGGACATGATTTAAACCCAACTTAATTACTTATTAAAAGGTTATAAAATGTTTTCAAATTATATAAGTAGGTTTTTGTAAAAGTTTATACATCATAAAAGTCCTCTAAATGTTACTTGTGACAATCAATACTTGCTTATATTATTTAAACAACTACGCATCCCCATAAGGATTATAAGCAACCATCAAAACTTATATGCAAATACTAAAAAAAAAAAGAAGTTTCATAGGGCCTATGGGACCCAAAGAATCCTCATGGGACCCCAAGATGATCTTTTAAGAAGGCCTAATTGGACCTTCACCTAAGCTAATGTACTAGGATGTTACTACTATTTTATTTTTTTCAATTTTGTCAATTCAATCAAAGATGTAATCATTCCTCTTGTTTTGAAATCTTTTTCAAAATTCCATTGGTTTTTCATTACATTTGAATTCCTTGGCTTATTTCTTGTTCAAATTATGACCTTGGACAATGCATTTATAAGTTGCTAAAAACTTGGTTTATTTATGCAAAGTCAATAAAACTTCTATTAATGGGGATTTATAAACAACATAGTTGTCAATGCTTATATTAACACCTATGGATGAAAAGGCATGGGTGCCCTTCAATGTAGAGTCATCTAAAGGCAAGGGTATAGCAAAATTCCTGCATTCAAAAAACTAAGATTGTGTTCTTCGTTTGGTGATGGGCGTGAGGTTTTAGAGTCAAAATACCATTGTCTAGTTGCCATTTTAACCCTACACATGAAACCAAAACATGAATCATGAAAGTTTGGTTTCACATCTATTGTTGTAAAATAAACCACTTATGAACCAAATTGATCTTTTTTACTATATATGAAAAGATAACACACCATAAGAAATTTGGGGTATTTACACCTCCCATTGACATGGAACATTATGATTTGTATGAAAATAAAAATATTCCATTTCCCACTATTTGTGGAGACTATGTTTTGTAACAAAATGAGAATTTAATTAATCCAAACGTGATATAATGCACCAAATCAACTAAAACCATTGTTTAATATTTAATATTTTAAGGTAGTAACTGAAGTTGGTGTTGAAATATTTGGACTTACTAATATAACAATATTCATAATACATAATGAAAATATATGGATAAGTTTGAAATCAATTTAATGAATAAGAAGTGCCAAAAATCACTTTTAAGAAAATGTAGCCCATGTTTTTGCTGCATAAAATATTTCTAAAGATTCAAAAATTTTGAAATCGACATATTTTTGGGCATTTTTTAAATTAGAAATTTAATATGATAGTATAATGATTTTTTTTTAAAAAATCAATTTAAAAATTAAATAATGGAATCAAAAATATTTTCCCTACATAAGCAATTATGTTATGTCATGTTAGTTTGACCTGCTAACAAGTTAATTTTTAAGGATTTAATTAACAAGTGTTTGGGCGTTGTTACTTCCTTATAATGTGATGACACCCTTGCACCTCCCATTTATCATAAGCAATTGTGATTTTTGAAACAACAAAACAAAACCATGACAACAAAATGTGTAAGACAATAAAGGTTGGAACTCACTTGAAGTAGGTTGTTGATGAACCTTATAACAATGCTAGGAGTTGCAAGTTTACCATAACACCACCACCTACACTTGTAAAAATTGTAGATGAAAATTAACAAGATAAGGTTCAAGCTCACCCTAAACCCTAAATCTTAATATGCAATATTAGAAAATGAAAAGAAATGAAAAACAACCACAAGAAAAAGGGAATGCAAAATGAGCATGGAATCAAGAAAAAAAAATCATGTGAAAGACATCATTATTGGATTGAGTTCAACAATATCAAAATTTAAAAGGTCATAACAATGCCATCAATTGCACCAACAATCAAATTAGGCAAAGGGAATTTACATGAGGGAGTTCCCAAAACCCCAATGAGAGGAACTTTATAATGTATCATTCTTTATTTTCATTTTTTCTTATCTTCCTTTTTCTTTTCTTCATGCCTATCATTTGTTCCTTTCCCTTTTCTTTTTTTCTTTTTGTTTGAACCAACTCCATTTCCATAGTAGTTGTTTGAATCCTTAAAATAGAAGAAAATGAAGAAATTTAATTTATGTATATATTGTAGAGGGCATTGTGTTCATTGTTCATTCATTCATTCTCTCACAAAAAAAATTGTAAAAAAATGAGGGTATTGCAATTGTCAAGGTCATTAAAGATTATAATTTTTGATTAAAAAAGGGCATTGCATTGTTATTTACATTTACATGGTGACAAAAACATACATAACACTATGTAAATGTCTTTGAAACATATGTGCACGTATGTTGTGTAAATGTATATCCTAAAATATGTTCACAGAAAATGTAAGTGTAAATTATAAATGTAAATATTTTACATTTACATGGTTTTCATAATATGTAAGACAACCATGTACATGCATAATACTAATTTGGAAGGAATGGTCAATTCCCTTGCAAAATTAAGTTGTGTTATGAAAAAACTAAGGTGCAATGTTGGTAATTATTTATGAATCTTTCAATATAATTCAAGAATTTAATGTTGTCTCAATGTGGAATGGAATAAAATTAAAGGATATGGCATGAAATAATTATGTCTTATGAATTGTAAAACACTAAGAGAAATTTTCTAGCGTAGAAATCACCATACTTTCACGAATATCCTTCCCATTGACCCTCTTAGAAAAAAGGGGGATATTGTGCCTAATTGCAAGCAAGGTAAAATAGATGAAAAAATAATCTTCTTAAAATCTAGTTTGAAAATGAGGTAATTTTTTACATGAGCAAAAGAAAGTAGATTCAAAACCTTCCTAGATTTCATAAGAAAAAAAAATGTAAGTGCCTTTAGTTTATAATAAGTCGAATACAAATTTGATGAACTTTACTAGAATAAAAGTAAGTAACAAGTACATTTGAAAATTCAATATGGTGTTCAAACCTATTTACACGTTAAAAATTGGATATATTGTGATTATAATAGGCAAAAATTAAAAGTAGATAATTTTTTTTATTAAGCCAACTTTACTTTCAACCCATTTTGTAAGTATTTTCATCTACTTATATCTATTTGACTAAGAAAAGACAATCCCATCAAGTACATATACTTTTTAAAAACCTATTTAAATGTAATCTAAAAAAGTAGTTTGTCAATATTATGATAAAATAGAACATTATTATTGTGTTAATCATTGAAGAAAATAATATTTGTACTATCAAGGCTTATTTTATTGCTATTTTTGATTTGTGTTGTAAGTACATTACAAGGAACAAAAGCTATTTATTTTATCTTGCTTGCACTTGCTTATAAACTTGGGCTTCGCATTGCTATGCACTACCAATGACATTCAACCTTTTTCTTCTTTTTATCATGTTCCCATTTCATTTTCAATATCTCATTATTATTTATATCAATTTCAAGTTGAATTTAAATTATATTAAACATTATATCCATGGTGGGTAAGGTAAAAGAGGGAGTAGTTTAAAAAAAAAAAGGTGAGATAGTTATTAATAAAGGAATGAAATAGTTAAACTTCAAAATGAAATAGGATCTTTTTCATTTTCCTACTGGTGGGTAGGGGAAACAAGTAAGGTAGTTATTAAGAAATGAGGTAGTTAAGTTGGGAAATGATAAAGTACTTATGAGTTGTTTTTAGAATTTCCCTTGGAATTGTCTAGGGATGACCATATGATAGATTCTATGAGCCTACAAAAGATTATGCAAAATCACCCATATACCAGCTCCTCAAAAATTTGTCACTGGAATCAAGAATGGAAAGGATCCAAGTAGGCATAACATCCTTCCATTTTTAACGAAGTAGGTATAAGAACCTTCCCTCCCTATGCCATATGCATAAATGATGGATGTTTAAGCTAATCATCCATAAACATCCATAATCCACGAACATGTTAACATTTGCTTCATGTTATACAATGGCTAAAGCTCATGAGTGGAGGACATTCCCAACATGTTGACCTAGATTTGGTTGGTTATTAGTTCGTCCATGACGTTTTATGTGTTTAAACTTTTCCTCTTGTAGAATGAATAATGAGTCTAATATCATTTTGGGTTTTTTTTTCCATAAGAAAGCATGGAAGTAGGGACAATTTAACGATAAAAAGTTTTCATGTACAAAATTGGGATGCTTTCCATAAAGGTTGTAATGAAGGTTTGTAGATTGCAAAAATCTAAAACTTATGACATATCAACCACCCACATAACCCTTTAGAAATAGTGGTCACCAACTGCTTACATTGAGTTTAAGGTGACATCAAGCTTTTAAAGGACAAGATGGCTTTGAAATGAAAAAAAATCCTCATTTTTTAATAAATTTTTGAATATATGACAAAACTCCTTAAATTTTGCCTAAAAGTTTTAACATTTCAAAGGAAAACATGAAGTGTGTTGTTTTATGACTTATCTTATAAGTGAAAGGAATGAGGTTGAATCCAATGGAAAAAGCTTTATCACTTATTCATTTTCAACCATAGTTGCTTTTTGGATGCAAACTTTCTCATATGTTAAAATTTTACATGATGTTTTATGTATTTTGAAAAAGGTGGATAGATGGAAATGGAACTACTTGAAGAATTTTGGAAAAGTGAAATCAAAAGAAATGAGCCCATGAAATTTGAAAAAATGAGATAATGAAAGACCTTGAGAAAGTTGGGACATATAGAGTTTGAAAAAAATTTGAAGAAGTTTGGACAATGGATGAACACAAGGAAGTTGAAAAGATGGAACCTTGGAAAGTTGAGAAAGTTGGACAATGGATTGGAAGTTGGAAATTTGAGAAAGAAAAAAAAAGTGGAACAAGGATGAATTTGAAAAAAATGGGAATAAGAATGTAGGAAAGTTGAGAAAATTAAACACAAAAAAAAGAAAAAGAAAAAAAAGGTGAGAAAGATGAAATTCAAAAACATTGAAAAGATTGGACAATTGAGGAACTTTCTCAACTTTTCAATTTTCTTCAAGTTCATCAATCTTGAAAATAAATTTGATCCATGGATAAACTTTAGGAAGGCTAGATAATGGATGAATTTAAGGAAGTTGAAAAGTTAAAAATTAAAAAATTGAAAAATTAGACATTGCATGAACTGAAGGAAAGGATTGAGATGGAACCTTAGCTATTTAAATCCTTGAAATTGGTGAACAATGGATGGATTTGAAGAACGTGGGAAATAGGGAACTTTATAAAGTTGAAAAAAATAAACCTTGGATAAAAAGTTGAATTAAATATCATGATGACAAATGGTTATACATTGACACATGATTGAATCTTGTTTATGGATGATTGTAAATAAAATTCTTTTGATATGGATGAGAATTGGATTATCATGGATAAATTTAAACTTGTGATTGGTGAAATAAGTTTACATAACTTATCATATGAAATGTTTAATTTTTTATTGATAATTATAATATTTTCATAAATATTTTATGATGAGTTAATGCATGTCATGTGGCTCATAAGAAACATGCACTTACTTAGAAAAATAATGTAATGTTGAGTGAGGATTTAAGAGTTACATCTCATTTATTAATGTATAACCAAGGTCGATGCAAGAGCATCATCTTGCAAAACCAAACATGACATGTTTAGTCAATGGTTTTTTAAAATGTTGTTGGATAGGTAGTAATGCATGATGTGTGCACGACCCAATCATGATCAATAGGCAATTGGCAAAGGATATAATCATTTAATACAACAAGTTTTTTTCACCATTACAATGTCATTGGGGAGCATTGAATCATGAAGTGGCTTCACTAAACACCATTACAATTGCAATATGTAACGGACAAAGATTTGTACACCATTGTTTTGATAAGAGGTGTAGTGCGAATGTTCAAACCTATGGCATCATTTTGGAGAAACAAGCTTCCTTGTAGGTATTTGATAAGGTCTTTAATTTTACAATTGGCTAATTTGCTTTTGACATATGGAAAAACATTATCTTTCAAAATTTGGGTGAATGCTCTACATCCAAAACAATTTTCATACAAGCCAAATTATAGAAAAAAAGGTTGTGGAAATTTTTTTAAACAATTTCATTGCCCATTGCATTGAACGTGGTCTATTTCTCATGAGGGAAAAAGGTTGGGCTATAGTCCTCAAAAAGAGAGAGAGTGAGGATGGGACTTTGAAGCCACTAGTCATATTTTAATTGGGTAGATGATCTTGTGAAAGAAGCTCTCCATGCCACATAGATTCTAAACTCACCCACATGTGTAAAGGACATATGTTTTGTTTGGAGACAATTTCATTGGCATCCCTCTAAAAGTTATCCACAAAGATTGAATCACCTCATTTCTTCAGCAATTTCCGCAGCCATTTGCACGAATAAAAATCGTGTATGTAAAAAGTGCACGACTTTTGCACACAATTGAAGGGAATTGGCAAAGTGCACAAAAAAAAAAAAATTTTAATCTTGGCCTTCAAACCAAAATCAGCCACATCCTTTTTGATAATGCACAACATGTACTACATGCGCACCACACACTATATGCATCATTCTAGTTCAACCATTCAGAATCAGAAGGACAAGGGAATCATATATATTCATATGCAAACATGAGGAGTAGTATTACTAAGTTAGAACTCTTTGTTTTGTAGCAAAGTCCATAGTCCATACCTTAGGTCCATATGGCCTATGCGGTTGCCCAAGTGTGAACAGATTGATAGCCCAACCGAAATTTTCCTTCCAAACCAAACCCAATTTTTGGTTTTTCTTTTTTTTGGGAATTTCCAGCAATAAAATCCACTCAAAAATCAATATATTCCACACCTTAGCTTTGAAAATTGAGAAATAAACTCTATTAAATCTGACTCACCAAGAGCTTTCCATGAATGCATGCCCCCAAATTCCAATACAATTTTCAGTTTCAATTTTGTTTAGTTTTCATTGAGAAAATGGTTCAAGAATCAATAGCTTGCATAGTAAGCCAAGTTCTCAACTGTGCATCCAATCGCACTTATAAATCAAAGTGTCCACTGTGAATTTACAACCTATGTTGTTTAGAAGCAATTAACTGTACAAAAAGAAATGTACTCTATCAAAATAATATATACCCTTTTTGTCTTCAAGTTTGTGATGTAGCCAAGGTGGCGATCAGCCCATAAGTCACTTTAGCCAAATTTGGCTATTAAAAACAAGAAAGGAAAACAGTTTAAACATACTTATATCTGTTTTGGCTACTTAGTTGAACCCCATATAGAAATCTGGCAATGTTTTACATTTTTTCTTTCGAATTTTGGTGCTTTTAAAAAATCATTGAATTTGCAACCAAAAAAATTCAAATTTTGCACAAAAAAGAGGTCGGCGGCAGTCAGTACCCACCAGCACTCAAGCACTGGTGTGTATATATATATATATATATAGACCCTGGAGTTGGAAATAGTGTTGGTTGGATGCATGGCCTTCAAATGAGGATTTAGCCAAAATTGATATGAAAGTAAAAGGAAAATTAAACACCATTCTGTACTTTTGGCTACCTACTTGAATCATTATAGAAAATCTGGAGATTTTTCTTTATTTTTTTAAGGGATTCCTGGCTTTTGAAAACTCCAAAAAATCACTCCATCTTTTCATTTCATTTTAATTTTTTTAATTCATTTTTTTGGCAAAAAAAATTGCCATTTGAAAAGTTGTCATGAAGATCCATAATTTCACTCAAAAGGGGTAGTTAGCCTAGTTCCTTTTAAAACCAAGGAAAAATGAGGTAAATGGCTAAATAAAAAGAGTATAACTTACGGAACAATTTGACAACTTGGAGGCAAAAATCCTTTCAGATTTGCTGAGAGAGAGTATAGAAAAAGAATTTCTCTCTGGGGTGCAAATACCATGCCTCCCGAGTCAAGAAGCAACGCGTTTACAACATGGTTAGTGTGCAGTGTATTCGTATATTCCAAGGTGGTCCAGCAACAATGCACATCGGTCTAATGCACATGTTGGCATTTCGTTGTTTTCATTCTCTACTTTTGGTACGCTGGTGCATCAGAGTCCATCTTCCAATAGCCTACCCATTCCCCTTCAACATCAGTTTTTTTTTCTCATCAACAAATTTTCTCATTTTTTTGGAAAAAAAATACTTGGAAAATACTTTGAATTTTTTAATTATATATATATATATATATATATATATATATATGAGCGAATTGAAATACAAATTTCCAAATTTTTGATATCATGAAATTGAAAAAAATTAAAATCTGTTGCACACCCAGTAATAAGTTATTTTTATATTAGAATCTAAGTTCATAATGTAAAATTTACGGCTCCTTAGAAAAAAAAAACCATAATCATATAATCATGTTGGAAACAACAATTTAGGTCAAGAATGAAAAGCACTAGCCATTTTTGCAAAATACCCAACGACATTTATTTATTTATTTTTTGGGTGGCACCAACCCATGATAACTCGTGGTCAACAATTTGACAAATCCTTGTCCCCAAGGAAAGTGGGTGGAACCAACTGTAGTTAGTTCTTCTCCTTCCTTGCTAAAGTCTAGCAAAACGTGGGCTATCTCACAATCACAAGTCACATTTGAGTGTCCATAAACAAATGTTTCTCTTCCCCCTTGTGCATGATCCCCCAAAAATCAATATAAAAATAAAAGAAAATTTGATACCATGTTGACTACTTCCATAATACATATAATAGTAAAGCCAAGCTCAACTAGGTGAAAATTTTGCAGCCTTCCCAAGTTAAAATTACTTAATCCAAGCTAAGCAACAAATTGGGTTTTGCAACTAGGAAAATTACTTAATCCGAGATAAACAACAATTAGGGTTACCCAATTTGGATTTTGCTTTTTTTGGCTTGGACTTGGGTCCTCTCTCTATTTGTTCTTTGTTGGGTCCTTTGTTTAATGGAGTTTGCTAGGGTTTCATCACCATTTGTGAACATGGTAATCAAATAATCTCCACATGCAAATGGAATAGCCATAACCTATCTTTTGATTAGGTTACTTGCCTTCAACCATCATTATTAGTGAATCCTTGTGATGTCCATAAGTAGAATGGATGAGTCTTGGGTTGTGGTTTATGAGATTATCATTTTATCTTTGTATTGATTTCACTAATTGAGGGTTTGGGTAAAGGGGACTGAACTTTTTAACTTAAGATCAACAAATCCATAATTCTTTGTTCCGATGGTATTGTCAAAGCCTAATTCCTAATTGGGGTGAAGGCTTCCATTTGCCTACCAACGTTATAGACTGAATAAAGTAAAAAACTTAATTAGTAAAATCTTTAGTCTAGAGTTTGTTCATTCCTTGGGAGTTGTCCTACACATAATAATTACTAAAAATAAACCCTTGTTGAAAGGTTTAAATCATGGACTAACAAATAAAAAACCTAATCATTTGATTAAAAAAAATTTGAAAATTAAAACCTTTTAGTTCATGGTTTAAAAGGTTCATTTGACTTCTTCCACGGTTTAAAATTTTTAGTCAAGGGTTTTAATAAAAAAAGATTAAACCCTTGACTAAATTTTTTAAACCATGGAAAAAGTCACAAACTTAATAATTAGTAAAATAAGTCAAGACCCTGATTGAAACTCGTAAACTTATGGATTACCCAATAAGTAACACACATAAAGATTAGTACTTAGAGTTGGGTAAAAAAAAAAAAGCATTAAATTTTAAACCATGCATATTAATAAGTAAACACATTTAATAATTTAGTAAAAAACTTAAATCCTGATTAAAACATGTAAAAAAATGGATTAATAATTAATAAATTATGCATCTAATAGGTACTTAATTTGTAAAATTACAATGACAATGATTCATTGGGCTTGGTCTATTAGGATGACCATAGGATTTTGTAGTATTCATCTGATTAAATTTTAGTGTAAAATATATTTTGCCCATTCCCAAGTAAAGAGGCATGGAATAAAATTTTTTTGGATTTGTCTCGTTTTTGAGTTTTTTTTTCAGCATCATATTGATGAGCATACTTTCTACCAATTTGCATCCCAATTTTTTCAATAGAATTTAATCTTAATCTGATTGTTGAATCAAATTAAATTTGATTCACATTCAATTAAATTCAAATTTCAATCAATGTATTTGGATTTAATTTAAGAATTTGAATTCAAGGAGAATTCAATGTTACTAAATATTTTCATTCAAACGAAATGTAATTCTCACAAAATCATTGTCATTGGTAGTGCACAATAACACAAAACCTAGGTGTTTAATAAACCAATGTTGGTTTGGTATATAAGGTTAAAAACTAGTATCAACATTAGTATTAAAAACTAAATTAATATAATATTAGCCATCCCAATATCTAGCTTGATACTTCAACCATGTGTTAAGGTTAAGAAAAAATCATGGTATACCAACGTAAACTTGTATTAAATTATTGCTACCAATTTCAATATTCATTCTAGAGAGTTTGAACCTTTTTACTTGTTACAAGTTTGAAGCTATGGTGTCAAATATGAACTTTGAAGTTTTTGTTGGCAAGTTCATTTTTTAGTGTTGTTGTTTGTTGTTTACCATTGAAAAATCTCTTATATGTACATTATTTATTGTTTCGTTCCTACTTCCTTTTTGTCTCAATCCATATTTAAAGTTATGCA
>Ga0116230_10006234_pt1 | contig 11751 bp, 14 predicted proteins | sample S1TSphfallax_3_FD_88678 | JGI IMG/M metagenome (GOLD analysis project Ga0116230, IMG submission 88678) | Host-associated microbial communities from peat moss isolated from Minnesota, USA - S1T2_Fd - Sphagnum fallax MG | ecosystem: Host-associated > Plants > Peat moss > Unclassified | place...
AATAATATTTTACAATTATGAACTATACTAAATAATGAGTGTGCTCAAGGGTTTTTTTTTTCCCGATTTTTGGCATGATAGGTTTTTTTTTTCCATAATTATCAACAATTCCATAATTAATTAATTAATTAATTAGTGCCTAACCAGCCTAGGGCACTAGGGTAGTCAACTTTTGTGATAGGTTGTTAGAATTTCTTGAAGGATTTCTTCCCGGAAAGCCCACCCAGGTTCTCCCTAGGTTATGAATGACCGGTGTCGGGTGGTTATTAGAAACACAAGTAGACCCCCGGTGGTTATCAGGGCTGTTCCGAGGGGGCGGGAGAGGGGGTGGTATCCATAACTACGGGTCTCAAAAAAATAAAAATCATAGAACCCATTTGGTTAGTATACAATTAATCGCAGTTCTCAAAAAAATTGAAAAAAAAACAAATCAAATCAAATAACCGGCCATAAAACCACCGGTTCTTTCATGAGAACCTCCGGTTCTTAACGCTTTTGAAATAACCGGGACCCATGGTTCCTTTGGAACCCACGGTTGTTTGAAATTTCACAAAACCACACAACATGGACGATGGATGACTTGTGCCTCGTCGCATTAGGCCAAGTTGGTTCCTTTTATGTGTGATCATCATCATCATATGGGGCCATTGGGAAACGCCGTATCGCCACAAGCTACATAGATAGAGATGAATGAACCAACACTTTTTGGAAGCTCCTTTTATTAGTTGACGGGCTTCACTCTAGTGGTGTCAAAATGTGTCCCAAGAGTTTGTTGAAGAATGATGATAATAAGATCCCAAATTGCTATGAGTAGAAAATGTATGTCTAGGACCGTTGTTGTTGGTTGGTTCCTAGATATACCAAGTTTTGATCCTTGAACAAGTCTTAAGTAAGTGCGCCAAAATCAAAAACCATTGATGTCCAAAACCCAAATCAACTTGACCCCAAAAGAGAAGAGAGAGAGAGAGAGAGAGAGGGGAGAGATATGGTGCAAAGAAGCAAAAATGTGGTTCTATCTAGTACACATTCATTTACTTGTTGTGTGCACTTTCCTTTGTCTTGTGAAGCTTCGGGATTCTAACCTTGAGCAAGAAGACATGCCCCATCTCACATAAAACTCAAATCTAGGTTTGGTTTTGGTATCTCATCAACTATAAATACCCTACTTGAATTTGGCTAAAAATCTTGGGACCAAAAGATTTTTTTTCAATTGTATAATCGTTGAATCCAATGGTTATTGGTTTTGTAATTGTATGTATTCATCGATGAGTAACTTCCAACCAGCTAGATTTTTAACTAAAGGTTTGAAAGAGAAGTAAAAAATGGAGGTAGAAGAGAAAAGGCTCTCTTTGTTTGTTGGCCCCTTTGGAAGTTCATATCTCCAAAATTCACACGGTGCTCTAGTATGTGTGTGCATGAGTGTGTGTGTGTGTGTGTGCATGTGTGTGTGTATGCATGCCCTTCATCATTTGACCACAAACCCTTTTTTTTCTCCAATGATACAAATAATACAACACTATTGTCGTTCCTCCCTCCTTCCCTCCGCCTTTTTATGTGTTGTTTTTCAAAAAGGGGTTGAAAAGTAGTGCAATAGAAGACAAGAGGATTTTCTAATCATTCCCAAATATTATTCCTTTGCATGAGTAGTTTGGTGAACAAGCAAAGTCGAAAAGAAGCAAAGTCGCAAATAGTAAAGTGAATGAATGGAATTAAAGAAAAAATGATCAACACGGAATTCGCCCCAATACTTTGAAACCACAAGAATTGGAAACAAAAACAAAACAAAACAAAAGTTTTGTTGTCTTGAAATCCATCTACCCATTCCACTAGTTTCCTCCATGTTCAATTCCTTTGTGGTTTGTTTGTTTGTTTGTTTGTTTGTTCAAGAGTGACATTTCAATCTTTCACAATAAACCAATGATCCAACAAAAAGATCAAACAAATCAACTAAAAAAAAGAGTGAAAAGCGTTTCTAAAAATGGGTGTTGAAGATTATTATTCCAACTCCAAAAAACACTCTCTATACACGTAGAGATAGATGCACACACAACACACAACACACACACACACACACACACAAAAGAAAACATAATACATGTAATGTACTTACTTATACATATTTTGATTTATATATGATATATATAAACGTATATGCCAGTAAAGTGTATACCTTTATCATTGGTTTTGTATGTTGTCTTTGTGGGCAGCAAAGAGAAATTGCATTTCCCGAGTTCCTGAGTCAGTTGCTGTTCAATCTCATGCTCCAGAAATTGGTGGTGTTGGTGATGGTGGTGTTGGTGGTGGTGGGGTTATGGGTCTGGTTTTTGGTTTGGTTTGGTTTGGTTTGAGGCATGTATCTCTGAGCTGCTTTTTCTCCCTGAAACTCGCAGCTGTCCATGGAAGAACAACAACTCCATTTAGAAACTCAGCAATTCTTTGTTTTCTGGACCCTTCATGGATTCTCCTTTTGTCTCCTCCCGCTCCAGCCAGCCTCTCTCAAATTGTCTCACCACTTGATGATGTTGTTGTGGGTGTATTGTTGCAAAGCTTCTTCAGCATGCAAAGCTTGTCTGAGTCACGACTGTAATTGCAGTTCATCTCTGCTGAGGTCCTGATCCTGAGCTATAGCCTAGCTCCGAAGCAGTTATCTCTTTGTTGCAATTATGCTTCTTTTTCCCAGCTTGAAGAGGAGCAGTTGCCACTAAGACCATCAATTTGCTGCAGAGAGAAAACTTTCTGCTGTATTCTTTTTCTCAAACTCTACACCCATGATGTCCAACAATACTTAGTCCCCAGTATAGTGTCAATTCTTTCAAGCATCCTCCTCCTCCTCCTCACCATTTGATGTAAAGAAATTGTCTGGAGAAAAGTGGCACTCTTGAGCTGGTCCAGAATTGTCTTCAGCTGATTGCAGAGTCTGCATAATCTCAACACTGGCTTGACATTAAGATTCTCTGAAGTAAAACTTACAAGGATGGTCAGAAATCTCCGAACAGCACCTTGTTCAAGTTTGTAGAACTCCTTTTTGTTTCTGCAGGACCTGGGGTTTAGGGGAACAAGCACAAGCTAGCTAGCTAGCTGTTCTTGAATCCTGATTTGTTGCTAGATGAAGAAGATTCAGGGAGCTTGTAGAAGAGTTCAGATTAGAAGAAGAGGAGAACCAGATGATGACACCAGCTGCAAGTTACAGGTGATGAGATTAGCAACATCAGCAATTCAACTGAGGAGATCAGGTTGGTTGCAAGCATGGATCACATGGGTGCCACTCACACTACTAGCAGTTGCTGTGGCATCTATGTGCTTAGTGAGAGGAGCGTATGGCCAAACTGGCTTACCTGGGACCTGGGAGATTCTGTTGCAGAATGCCGGAATTGCATCAATGCACAGTGCTGTCACACGCTTCAATACAGTTGTATTGCTAGACAGGACAGATATTGGAGCTTCACAAATCCCGTTGGCAAGTAGGTACTTCATGAAATCCACAACTCTCTTGATGAATCCCAGATTTATTTTTCTTCAAAACCCCTTCAATCACATGTATCATCCACTTATCAGTTCCTCAAATCCTTGCACTACTACCCTAGACAATTATTGCTCTAGATGATCTCTCATCTGGGTTTGCAAGATCTCAAACTTCATTGCACTTCTGCACCGCAGTTCGAGATCTTGCAAACCCAGAAAAATAGAAGCATTCAGTAGATCGATCAAGAAAAAATAGCATTATGTATATAGATATCTTGGGGTCAAAAATCTCACAAGATCATGCATTGTGTTTCTATGTGTGATAGTCTCATTTGATGACCAAATTCGTTGAAAAGCAAATTAGATTTTTCTCTTGACCTTTCATGGATGTTTTAGACGTGGATTGAGCATTCACAAACCTTGAGATGAAATTCAGCAGCAGCAGTAGTACTCACCCAGGTTGGTGACATGAAAACACTGCTGGTGGTCATGTTTCAGATGGTGCATGCAGAAATGACCCCAATGATATCACGCTGCAACATGATTGCACTGCACACTCAGTGCTGTTTGATCCAGCTACCAACACAGTGCGCCCCCTTACTATCCTCACTGACACATGGTGCTCCTCTGGACAGTTCAGCACTGATGGCACTCTCGTCCAGACAGGTGGAGACTTCGATGGATTCAAAGTAGTCAGGTGAGTTCCAAAAGCCCAGATCATTATGCACGCACCCATCTACTCTACCTACACTACATTCTTCAAGCTTGAATCCTATTGAGTGGAATGGAAATACTTGTGGAATTCTTGACTCAGTCGTCATCATCCCTTGAGACAACAAGCTCCTTTGACTTCATTTCACTCTTCAGACAACAGCTGCTTCAAGAGCAATACTTACACCATCCTCCATGTTTCAGAAATCTAAACAAAGTTAATTGTGATCAACAACTTCCAAATCTCAAAAGAGGAAAGCTCACGAGGTGAAAGGCAGCTCTTTAGGTGGTTTGTGTTGTGTTGAAACACTCCAGCCAGATTCAGTCCAAATGAAAAACTTTCATTGTTGACTGAGGTACTCTCTCACCCAGAGATAGATGCATCTTACTTGTACTTGATCTTGATCATGTGCAGGAAATTCTATCCTTGTCCTGCAAATGGGACCTGTGACTGGGTAGAATTGACAACACCAGTATTGCAAGCAGGTCGCTGGTATGCAACAAACCAGTTGCTGCCTGATGGAACACAAATCATAATTGGTGGGCGATCAGTCTTCACATTTGAATATATACCCCCCAATGGACAGGGACAAATTTCACTCCCACTGCTAAGTGCAACAAATGACCCTGAAGAAGACAATCTCTATCCTTTTGTCTTTCTTCTGCCTGATGGAAATCTCTTCATCTTTGCAAACACCAACTCCATCATTTACAGCTACCTGACCGACACTGTTGTATCAACTTTCCCTCCCCTTCCTGGAAACCCTCGGAACTACCCATCAGCTGGGTCAGCCGTGATGCTCCCCTTGCTTGCTTCAAACCAGTTTGCAGTAGTGGAGGTGTTAATTTGTGGGGGGGCTCAGTATGGTGCTTTCCTGAGTGAAAACACAACTGAACCTTGTTCTACTTCCTGTGGTCGGATCACAGTGACTGATCCTGCTCCAGCTTGGGCCATGGAGACAATGCCAATACCTAGGTGTATGGGTGACATGATCCTTCTTCCTTCCCAAGATATCCTTATCATCAACGGCGCCCAAGCAGGTACACTACCAAAACATTTCTCATGAAGAAATTGGAGCTCATTGCATCTGCACATCTCCTCTCCAAATTCTCCAGAAGTTTATTGAACTCAACATCAAGATTACAGGGTACTGGTTAGGGCTCATCGTCACTTTGGTGGTAGTTGTGGATTCAAATCCGGCTTGATTTCTGCAAAATATGTTACTCATAGTTAGTTGATCCCTACTATGAGATATACACTCTACACAGCTTCAGAAATCTGGGAGTTGGGACTGGTAGCAGAGTTGCCTAGATCCTTAGGACTGAAAAAAGTGTCTGCAACTCATCTAGGATTTCAAGCACAACTATGTTTTGCAATTCAGGTTCACAGGGATGGGGTTATGCTACCGATGCTGCACTCTACCCTGTAGTGTACAGTTCAAATGCTGCTGTAGGTATGCGGTTTGCGCCATTGGCACCATCAACCATTGCTCGTATGTATCACTCTACAGCCAATCTCCTGCCTGTGAGTGTCTGACCCAATCACCCTACACATGATGATGAAATTTCAGATTCTGTCAGTGCTGGACCATAACAACCACCCTGCAATTCTCTGAACAGAAACTTTTTGAAGGATATTCTTTTAGCTGACTCACATCCCTGACTGAGTATTTGGTGAGATTGGCAAGGCAGCTGCTGTCTTTGATATACTTAAGAAAAACATGGTGGCTACTGGTTTTGGCAGGATGGTCGAATTCTTTGCGCAGGGAGCAATCCCCACCAATTCTACACCTTTAGTGGCCCATTTCCAACAGAGCTGAGACTAGATGCCTTTTCACCTCCCTATCTTGCACCTGCCCAGGATCCATTGAGATGCACCATCACTACAGCACCTGCCACAATCTTCTACAACACAAACTTCACCATCACTTTCACAGTTCCACTAGCCCCTGTAGCTCAGATTGAGCTCAACCTCTTGAGTGCTCCATTTGTGACCCACTCTTTTGCTCAGGGCCAGCGTCTCCTCAGCTTAGCTACCACGGCTTATGTACCGACATCAAGCAATGAATATACCATAAGTGGCACAGCTCCACCTTCTCCTCAACTGGCCCCACCTTCTTACTACATGCTCTATGCAGTCAACCAGGCCATTCCTGGTACTGCTGTCTGGGTTCAAGTTGCTGCTCCTCAGTGATAAATGATTGCAGGCTTCATTACAGGCCCTATGCAATCTTCCAAGTTAGCTAGGAATTGAACAGATTTCAGGACAGAAAAAAGAAAAACAGAAGAGAGAGTAGCAGATTGTGTGATATACCTTTTCTGTGTAATTGCAGACACAGACCAAAAGCAAGGTGAGGGGAGAGGAAGACAGCAACAGAGAGTGATGATATGAGAGCAATTTACAAACAGTAGAGTACACAATTGTAAAGCATGACCTATTGAAAGGCATGCTCATACCAAAGAAGATAATTCAATTGTGCAGCTCCTCACATCCCCTTCAACTAAAATGAGTTACAGAAGACTTGAAAGACTAATAACATGATAGGTTATTCGCAATGCCCTGTTGATCAATCAACAACTTGGTGGCACAGATCTAGAATCAGATGCAGAGATCTGAAAATGTGTCAACATTTGGCCGGTGTCACCTGGAAGCTCACAATTTAGCTGAGGAAAACATCTCAAATGTGAGGAGATTACCTGATCATTCAACACAAGGCCTGCAGTGAACCTGTTCTCCAGTTGACAACACAAACTTGTGAATTCTTCTATTTGTCAGGTAGGGCTTTTATTAAAGCACACTCATTCTCATCCTCAATGATCTTCCTCTCCCTTACATGTCAGCTAATTTCAATAGACAACTATTTGTCTCATGTTATCATCATTATTAGAGCTGAGACAAAAGCATCAAACACTAGTGCAACTTAATGTTTCTAACAAGCTTGAGAAGCTGCAAGAGCCCAGGAACCATGACAAGCAGCAAGAGCAAAGTTGCAACACATGCATCACCTATTTTAAATCTCAGAATCACATGTGCATTGTCAAGACAATACATGGGATCTTTGCAAAACACAAAACTGATCTAACCATCTGAGTTTGTGAAAAGCTTACCTGAGTCAGAGGCAGCCTTTGGAGCTTCTCTTGCCCCCCTACTTCACAAACACAGAGCTAAGAGTGTCATTGATGCCAACACACAGCACCTATGACATGAAACTATGGAGAAGAAAATTGAACCCAGAGGGAATTGCTACCAAACTAACTTTGCAACAGTAAGCACCTACTATATGAGCTAAACAGACATATGGGATCCCAACAAATCAACAAACACATTGGTGAAGCAACTTACCTTTTGTTTCTCATTTTACAAGCGCAGAAGGACTAAAATCATCACCAAACCAATGATATAGCAAAAGCATTTTATATAACTCACACACTTTAATCAAAAGTTCATAAATTTCAGAGAGTATCCACAAACATCAGATCTTCAAAGGATGGATCTGCAGTCATCTCCACTGTCCTTAGTAATAGGTAACAGAGGAAGCTAGGCGAGACAATCCCAGTTCCACACTAAATGTACGGAGCACCAACCAGTCTTCACTATTAAGGTCATGAGTGAGATGATTTGGACTCCTACAAAGAGTTCATAGAAGTCTGTAGGGATAAAGTCTTGACCTAATCAGATGACTCCGCCAAAGCCCTTCTACACTATGCCTACCAAACAAAGATCATGGCGCTCCATTCACAGATTGCAAACATGCTACAATTACTCATCTTGTCCTTGTGCTCAGCAGAAAGCAGGGAAGGTACAACTCCAAAATGCTTTGCAACTAACGGCCATTGTAGGGCCGGTAATCAGGAGAACGGCTGCGATAGCGTTGGGGTGGTGATCGGCTGCACAACAGCAAACCCTGAGTTGTCAGTAGGCATACAGAGGTACTCAAGAAGGGTGCCCCGCAGAAAGAGTCAAGCACATAAGATTCCACCATCAGACAACTATTGCTCATCCATAACACAGCACAATGCAGCACATGGTGAATGAAAGTATAGGGAAAAGCTAAAGAGCTACCACTTCTTCATTCTTCCCAGAAGAAAAACACTGACCCAATTAAGACAGAAACACCACTTTGTGTGATCACCTAATGCAGCACAAGACACATGCTCCTAGTGTCAATAGTCTGTTTGGTTTCAGTTTGACAGTGTTTCATTAATATAGTTCCCTGCAATTTACCTGCGGAAACGGCCACCACCACGCGGAGGGCTCCGTGCACGACCATAGTCAGGGCTCCCCCTTGTTCCACCTCCTCTGCCACCTCCATGACGACTTGGACTTGAGCCTCGGCCACCCCTGATTGGTGGGTCGCCATCTTCACGAGCTGCATACTCAACAGATATGACCCTGTCCATCACCTTGCTGTACAATCAAAATCAAATATTTCAGAGTAAGTCGCAGCAATAAAATCAAGATGGCATAAAGGGAAAGGACAATGCAGAAGGAGGCTCAGGTAACACAGGATGTTCTGCTTAGACTGCATATCTAGCATTGCATACACGAGGGAGGAGGGGACAGGCCCAAGAGACTGAAATGCCTGTTTAAATGCCTGGCAAAAGCCTGGAGAGTGTCAGATTCACCTCATATTGGTGCACTCCAAGGCTTTCGTAGCTTCATCCTGTGTCTCATACTGGACAAAACCAAAGTTCTTGCGAATGTGCACACGAACCAGCTTCCCATATGGCTCAAAGTGACGTTCTAGGTCACGGGCACGAGTATTGATGGGATCAAAGTTCACCACAAACAGTGTCTTGGTGGGCCTATGTTTGGTGATGCTCCTGCGCGCATCTTCCCGTCGGCGTACTGCACCATCACCTTGCTGCAAAATGGCCACTCCCACAGGGTTGCTTTCATGGCCTCCACCAAATAACCATCACTCCCAATCAATTTCATCCTCCCCTCTCCCAACAATTTGAAGGCCCAATTACAACCAAATTTGCTTCCAATGTGCAAGGAACAGCTCTGTTAAACTTGGTAGAGGAAAACAACATGAAGCATTGGTTTAGCTGGCAAATGCTGGAGGCAACTAATGAAGGGCACAAGACAAAAAAACCCACAGGTGACTGAACTGGCTCGTGATTAGCAATGACAAGCTGCCAACACTGCCCAATAACTGCACCAGCTCTGACACTGGGAGAGATGATTCTATAACCATTAGCCTATATTAACCAGTTCCTACCAAGTTAGAATTGTGAGAAGACTCAGCTGAGAGGAAGGTTAGCATTCAAACAAAAGAATAGGAGCACAAACCTTTGCCCACTCAACACAGAGCCGACGGCGCTGCCTCCCAAATTCTGTGTTGTCCAGGCCACCAATAGCATCCTCTGCATCTCGCTCATCATCCATGTATACAAATGCAAAGCCTGCCCCAAAATGGAAATAATTGTAACTGAACGGTAAGCAGACCATGAAGCAAGTATTCCAAAGATGGCAAGTTCATTGGGGCAATGGCTTCCACTGAAACACCCCAAGAGGTGGGGTTTTCTCCAAGTATTCGAATCAGAGGATCTGTAAAAATGCAGAATTAGCATAACTCCCTATGAACAACATCACTATGAATCTGGCAATTTGGGTCAAGCACCCAAACATCTTATTCCCATGTCAACAAATCAATCGATTTGACCAAAATGGAATAGAAACTTGATATACAACACCTGATGACCAAAGGTTGAGATGTCAGGAAGAACGTGGCATGAATGTCAAGACTGATGTCCTAGCAAGGCAGTGTGATGCGTGACCACTTGAGACAATGAGACAATATATGAACCAAAGCTTGCACCAATGATGTTGCTGGCCTTTCTTCAAGTCTGGGGGCGAGAGAAAAATCTACAGAACCGCACATGCTGACAGACAAGAGGTCCTGACATGAATAACGCAGAAGCTTCGTGGACAGTTCTCTTCAGTGATGACAATTAGATGATCAGGCCTTGCACGCACGCACTGAGAAGATGACATCAATAGTGAAGGATGATGCCATCGGCACCATGACGAGGACGGTCACACTGGGCATGTGATAAGGACTGCTGGTCTGATTTGATAACAGGAAGAATGCAAGATGCCTTCTGCAGGTTTTTTGTTGGACACTTGATGTTCTCAAGTGGTGGTAGATAATGAAGCCAGGTATTTGGTAGGAAGAGCCATGTAGAAAGGAGGCATCGGCAAAATGTGACAGCATGAGAGCTGCTGCCACACTCATTTATGTTTACGCCTGCGCTGCCACACCAATTCTTGAGTAAAAGTTCACAATGGTACCCTCATCTCCTGCCTACAACTCCTCCATAAAAAGTAAGAAACCTTTCTGTCCATCAGGGGGGGAGGCTAGCAAACAAAGAACAAAACAGCACATAGGGCAGAAAAAGCATGTAATGTTATAAGAACACAGAACAAAAAGACTGCCCAGAGGAGATACCATCAAAAAAAAATTGCCTCACCTTCAGCTTGCACACCTGCAGCTCTACCTCCTAAAAAAATTGTAAGTCCTACCCAGCTCCTGATCCATCAAAATTTTCCACAACAGAACATAAAATCTTGCAGCTTCCTTGTACTGCCGACTTGATTTTGCTTGCTTGTACTGCTGTCACATGATTACGACACTGTCTTGGGCAAAGACACCACACAACAGACTACGACAATAAAACAAAAATCTGAAAAGCCTATCTTATTCCATATGCCGCCTTGCTCCTGGTTCTGTATTGCCACAAACAAGCTAGATCCTGATCTAAAGACAGGAACCCCAAATCCCACTAGCATCCACACAAGGAGGAAACAACGAAGATTCACTGCCCAGCAAATCCATACAAAATAGTGCAAACGGCTTACAAAATCTCTTGAAAGAATTTATTCTCACAAGAAAACAACCAGCACTAATAGTAAGCACAGGCGCGCACACACAAGCGCACACAAACACTGCCCCCATTTGACCCTCACAGAAAAGAACAACGGCACGCCACAGTGCACAAAACAACGCAAAAAGACATGCAAGAGACGTGACAAAGAGAGTAGAAGATCATCCACAACATGCACAAGATCATGCACCAAAGAAGAAAAGAGGCGCAGAGAGAGAGATAGAGAGAAAGAGAGACAGAGAAGAAAGAAAACACATGCCTGTCTTCATATCAACGCGCTCGACCTTCCCGTAGCTGGTGAACATGCGCTCGATTTCCGACTGACGTGCATCGTACTCGAAGTTGCCACAATACACCGGCCTTATTCTCGCCATAGCCTGTTCGTATTCTGTCTCTCCCCCCGCCTTGACGACGCTTCTCTGCGTTGTGTGCGCGTCTGTCTGTACGCGGCTTGTTTGTGCGTCGCTCACTTCTGCAAAAAAAACCTTAAGTATAGATACAATCTTCGCTAAGATTACAACACGCTCTCAAGGGAAAAACAAAATAAAAAGCGGATCCTATGATTGTAGGACATCATTCCAACATCGCAACAAGACATGCAAACAAAGAAGAAAATCTGCTACATATTCCTCTTTCTTCACGAAAAACAAAGTTGCAAAGATAGATGATGTTTCTTCTTCTTCTTCT
>Ga0116230_10006235_pt1 | contig 11751 bp, 9 predicted proteins | sample S1TSphfallax_3_FD_88678 | JGI IMG/M metagenome (GOLD analysis project Ga0116230, IMG submission 88678) | Host-associated microbial communities from peat moss isolated from Minnesota, USA - S1T2_Fd - Sphagnum fallax MG | ecosystem: Host-associated > Plants > Peat moss > Unclassified | place: USA...
CAGCAACTGCGTGCAGCTCCTTGAAAGTTGCATTCATTCTAGAGTGTAAAGGATAAAAACTTCACTAATCATCCATAACATGGTCGAAATTACTTGTTTAGCATTCAAGGATGTGCCATGGAAAGAAATTGAAAATTTTAACACTGTTGAACAGCGTGCAGGTAATGACAGGACAGAAAGTTATCGAGCAGCTGGGGACGAGAAGGTAATGACGGTCCAGAAAAAGTTAAGGAGCAGACAATGAGTACGGGAGGAAAAGTTAACAAGCAGGCGATGACTGGAGAGAAAGTTAAAGAGGAGCTGGTAATTATGAGTACGGGAGAAACAGTTCTCGCGAGCGGGACGTACTTAGAAATACATTGACGAGAGGAAATGTTATCAAAATTGAATTAGTAATATCGGCGAAGACGGTAAAACATGCCTCACGATTCTTTGCTGGAACACAGTGTGCATCATCAATCAAAGGACCACTTGCTTGCATCCGTTGTCTTAAGGACAAGTAAAAGCCTCACTCGTTAGTACTTGCTTGCATCTCCAAAATATATGCACGGTTTCATAGGAGACGTCCTGAGATCTTTAAACTGTGTTTTGAAAATGAAGCCTTATTCGCTTTTCATGTGGACATCAAGTTTCAAATTAGGTGAGGTTTTTGAATAGGTGAATGGCAGGTCACTCTAGGCATTCTGTTGTTCCCATGCCTTCAAACAACAGAATACCGACAGTGACCTGCCATTCACCTATTTAAAAACCTCGCCTAATTTGAAATTGTGCGAGAAGATTATCCTTGGTAATGTGTGTATCGTTATCTACGACTAAGCTTATAATGCTCAAGTGGCGAGGTTTACCTTGTTATCTATGAGGAAAGTTCTTCTTGGTAACGAACCTCCAAAGACGAAAGGAAAAATTAAGTCAGGTTTTTAAGCTCAGAGATGACAACTTAATACTTCCAGATTCGTATTAGAAAAACTGACAATCCGAAATCTCACCCGACCTACTGAATGTATGTTTCAATTCAGTAGAACCTGAACCACCGTCGTCTTGATTAACGCCACTTTGCGCGGCTTCTTTTTAAGCCCAGAATGTAGGAGCCTGGACTGGACCCCGGATTCTTTTTGGACGCCCCCACCAGCTAGCTTGCTACCAGCCTGGACTACTGGGCCCCCGGACGGATTCCTTTTGAGCCCACCAGTTAGCAGCCCGGTTGACGACGATGTCACCGAAAGCAGGGTATGGCCGTTTTTTCCGGGACCTCGGGAAACGGGAATAACGACCGTACTCCAAAAAGGGTGGTCACTAGCAGTACACTATACAGAAATCTGTTCTCCTTTTCACATGACGCCGTAGCCACATGTGCTTCACTATAGCCACTGGGCTCCGTATTTGTTTTCCACCCATCAGCTGGCATCTTAGTTGACGCCAGCATTTTCGTTTTCATGTATTTTCATGGCAAAGCAGAAGGTACATAACTTTGTTTTGGGAAATATGGCATGAAAAGTTGTAAAGCTGATTGTATTTCATATAAATAATTGAAACAATGTGTTATATTATATTTTAAGCAGAGAATTTCGAAAAATGGTCAAATACGGATTAGAGTTTTTGCACATAATCCTATTACTCCAGATGGTTTTAGAATGTTCATCCAATTTATGGAAAAGAAAAAAGCTTTCTTTTCCATTTCAGTGGCCGGCCCTGGTCTCAAGGTAACCAGCAGCTTCTCCCTGGTTGCCAGACATAGCCATCCCCAATGAGAATGGGAACACCTGCTTTTCATCTACACAGATTAGTGGTTATCACAATAATTTCATCGAGGCAGCAAAGGGTGCGGAATCACAGGGCCAATGAGAGCCAAGGGTGGTGCCCACCTAGTAGACTGCTATTGATGTTTCAAAGTTTATGGCCTGTAACTTGTGACCTGACAGGCAATCAGAGTGTGGAGATTCTTATTAGGGTTGGCCATGTACACACTCTCAACACCAGCACCCGCCAGTGCACTATCCACTGAATGCCGATTAATATTACTCAGTTATGGATGAACCTCAACTGAGTTAATATTTGGTTTCACCTTGGTAACCAATATTGTAAGAAATAGGCCTCATATATAGGTAGATAGGTAGGAAAATAGGTTAACGATTAGGATGGTTTATAGTTTACACATAGATAAGAGCTGTTTTAACTACCTACCTACTAACAACCTGCTTGTGGGTTGTTAGTAGGTAAGTAGTTTAAAATGGCAACTGAGCTCCACCATGGTTAGCTAGGGATCTGGAATCCAACAGAGAACTGTATCTTGGCCACTTACCATCAGTCCTTTATGGTGCGCTGGTGAGTGCTGGTTTAGTGTGGCCGTCCTATCAAGACCAATTCTTTAAAAACTGCTGTTACAAAACCGTATTGAAACCAAACTTTATTTTTAGTGTATTTTCTTCGATAGTTATAACTTGGAATCTGATTTGGGACCTTCCCCAGTCCAGGAAGATCCTTGCCAGCCTATCATATCATACCAAAGTTATGGAAGGAATTTCATGGAATTTCCACCTTTCTAAGTTAATATTTTCCCCTTTAGTTGATATGCTTCAAACTATTTATGGAGGTTTTGGTACTATGTGGTTCCCTTGCCTCTTTGTGGGCCGCCTCTTTTAAGCTTTTCTCTTGCCTGGACTTTGGTCCTTGCCCCTTGTTTCTTTTTCTCTCCCTTTCTTGGGTGCTTTCTTTTTATGAAGTACAGAATTATCGCTGGTGCAAAAATAAAAAGAACAAACGATCCCTGACATCTCGGCCACTAAAAAAAGTACAAAGTTACCAGATAACCCTAAAAGAATCTGAAAAGATGAAGACGAGGCAGAAAAAAATCCTCAAATCCAAAGAAACACTAGGCCTCATGGCAAGTTCCTCAATCCACGCAGGGTCTAAAGATAGACCCTACTCTGTAGAACAGAATTATTGGGTTCTCAGATTTTTTGTGTAGGGGAATTCTCGAGCAACGGAGTGTTCGCGAAATAAACGCCCGCCTGAGGCAGATTCGAGGGGCGATATTTCAGGAACTCCACTACTCAGAATTAAACACCCTGCAGAATTCTATATGGTCCTGGATGTGTGCCCAGTCTTGACATCAAGCTACGGCCTGTGAGTGAGATCAGGCAAAACTAATTTTTAATGGCGAGGAATTCTTGCATGTTGATCATGCGACTTGGCGACTTGACGCATTGCAAGTCACCCAAAATTGATGCGTCAATTTAAGTGGGACCACATGCATCTTGCGGAAACCAATCGCCACGGCCAGATTCAGATTCCACCCCCAGCAGCAGCTACCGGAAATTCCATTAACTGGACCAGATCATTCACAAGTATTTCCTTCATGCGTTGATGTTTTTTGTAATATTCTTATTTCTTGTCATGTGTTGATGTTGTTTGTAGTATCCAACACCAATGTCGTCGTTCGCGCCTGAATTGTTGAGCATGTTCTAGTTCCTATCCATATGAGAATTAGTTGCGGGCCGCTTTGATCCTGATCTAGGCGGCTTGGCCTACACATAGAGATGGAATGGCAGGTGAACTATCTGGATGCGATATTAATACCCTTGTCTCTGGTGATTCAGATTTCGTATCACGCCATTCTATTTCATCGAGTGAGGCACACACCCCTGAGGACGGTGATCGGGTTCAACCAAATCGCAAGACGGCTATGGGTTTATAGCATGATGAAGGTAAGTAAATAAATGGGTAGCTAGCGATGATGTAACTTCAACTATTATTGTCATAGAAATTGTTCTTGCAATTTCAGCTTTTGTCCGAGTTTCATGAGTAGTCTCTACCTTAATCGACGTACTGCCTCTCTGAAACACTTCAAAGTTCCCAAAAACTTGTTACATGAGCTGGAGAATGCGGACAGTAGTTAACTGACGCAATATCTGGTGGCTTGGATTTTGCGACAGGACAACGAGAAGAAAAACCTACTAGCAATCCAATCGCTACGCAACACGATAATGGGTTCGACTCTGATGGCATCCACGGCAATTTTGATGAGTTCCACCACAGGCGTATTCATGACCAGCACGTATTTCAACAGTATGAGCAAGCCTATGCTGGGCGGAGCTAACGATACCTTAACTTCCGTCAAGTACATGACCTTACTGTTCTGCTTCCTGTTCGCATTTCTATGTTTCATGCAATCAGTGCGCTACTTGAATCACGTCAACTTCCTCATCAATGTCCCACTTCATATTGAACCTTTTTCTTCTTCCTCCTCTTCTAATTCAGCAACAAATTTATATAACCACCACCACCAGCACAGCCAACAACAACAACAACAACAGGTGGTTCAGCACGGCCAAGTTCAGCTTGTGGAAAATTTATTACAGCAACGCCCAGAGCTGCAAAATACCATGCATTTAATAACATACGATTACGTCGCCGATGTGTTGACAGCCGCTTGCAATTTCTACACCTGTGGCACCCGCGGATTCTACTTTGCATTTCCGCTCATGCTCTGGCTTTTCGGGCCGGTGCCCGCACTCATCTGCTGCGCCGCGCTGGTGCCGATCATGCATTTCTTGGACACGGTCGCACCTGCGGTGGGCAGCGGCGACAGGAATCGAGACCGAGACGTCCTCCGCACGCGAGATCACGAGTCGCAAGTCATTCCCATCATTTCAAGTTGCAAGTACAACAACTCCTCCGAATTTTGTAAATTATCGAAAGTAAACGGAGAATTTAACCCCAGTCAGAAAATTTAAGAAAACCTAAAAATAGTTCCATATTTCATATATTTTTAAAAAGTTAACTATCATAATTATTTCTTCAACCATACTACCTATTGTAAAGGAAAATTTCAGGAAATATTTCCTATTTTACTCTCTCCTCTTGGAGTGTGCTATGTAATAATTAAAGGTCCTAACCTCCAGGACTTTTAATAATAGCAAGTTATAATTTATTACAGTTCTGTAAATTTTATTGAGTTCTGAAATGATTAAGAGTTCCTGAGTTCAATTTGGATTATTGGAACATGTTCTAGTTTGATGAAAATGTTCTGGGATTAAGATTAGAATCTGTTATCAATCAAAGTTCATGGTCTACTCTTATGTTGCAAAACAGAAGGAAATATTGTTTGTTTAAAATCTCTGAAAACATTTAAATTATTACTAAAAATAAAGAATGACCACTTCAAATTATGAAAGTTATATCAGTAGCTAATTGGTAACTTTGTTATTTATAAACAAAAGTTGCAATTATTTAAATTTTTCAGGTTTAGAAAATCTTAGAAAGTATTCAACACAACATGCATCTTAACATACCAAAATACATAATAATTGGAAACTTCCTCATCTTGATCAAAACCAAAAATAAAAGGTATAATAAGATAAATAAGGGAAATGCATTTTATACTAGTAGATATTTTAATTATTTCCATTTATAATATAAACAATGGTATTCAAACCAATAGATATAAAGGACACGCCATATAACAATTCCCATCATATAACAATTTAGAAAAACACAATTTGAAACTCATTTTTCAACCAACCAACTACATTCAGAATATATAAATTCATGGGTAAAAAATACATTTAACATGTCAGGGTAAAATAAGCCATTTCACACTTGTATTGATACACATGTAATATAGCCACAACACAAGATTTCCATCATATTAATATTATCCAATATAATTCAGAGTGCACACCCCTAAATCGCAATTCAAAGTAACATAGTTGTGTTTTTCCAATCACTTTCAAATTATTTTGGGCAGCCTAGACAGTCTAAATTAAACCAGCTACTTCACTTTTCAAATTCAAGGGTAACCAGATAGGTAGCCTAACTTTGAACTTTTACTACATTACGATTTAGATGGGTGAGATTTTGTGCTCTTTGCCCATCTTACAAAGGTGCAATTTGTACCAAGCATCACAATATGCAGGTCAAGCAAGTTACTGAATGTATGGAAACAGAAATGTTTCATGAATAGTCAACAAAAGGATATATATATATAGACAAGCCTTTAGTGTTCACCTAATCACAACATTCTTCTTCCATGTTGAATTCAGGGATGTCCATAAATGGAATCTACATATTCCCAGTATTTGACATAAACAATCCACATCCCACCAAGCATTATGTACAGCGGTGTTCATCATGAGAACAATTTTGGTGAATCGGTCATATTTTACAGGTGGATGATCAGAAATGTTCAGCTCTCTTGTTTAGCATTCACTGGGTCTCTTGTACACTGGTGGAAGGCCTGGGCATCTCTCATTCATGTGCAGGTAGGGTGTGATTGTGTTGTATTCTAGTAACTCTGTATCATACTGAACAAGATCTGGCAGTATGGCCATGCTGTGCCATTACCTTTACACCAGGCTGGTAGCCATAGAATGTCATCTTCCCAAAACTTTAACATATATGCATCTTGTATCTGCCAAGTAGATAAAAGAGCTTAATCACTAACCCTTGAACCCTAAACCCCAAATTCAAACATTGCTGGTGAACATGTTAGCAGTTGCAGAACCCCATTTGTTTTACACAACATAAATGCAAAGGAGACAATGAAACCAGCATCATCTGGAGAGGAATTACAGTAAACTCAGTGACGTGGATGGAACCTGACAGAGGACCAAACAGGCCAGACCTTTTGTATATCTGCAGTATAAAAGCCACACATGTTGTGGAGAATTCATCACTGTATTCTCTATCATCTTGCTCTGGAATTGCCAGCAAGTCTGCAAAAGAAATGCCACACTTTTCACTCTTGATTATAATGCTTGGTAAGTCCAAACCCTGGTTACATGAGATGTGATGCATCTGTAAGATGTCTATGTTTGAAACAAATACAGGAATTAAGTCTCTAAACTGCACAAACCAGGTTAATGTAAGGTGCTGCAAAGCAACTGCAGTTTATCATAGTGCCAAGGCACGTGCTCAAAGGTTTCCTTTTGATCCACTGAATTTCTTACTGCAGTTACAAAACCTGACACCCCCCACATCTTTCATGCTTTAGGTCAATGAATTTGTAAACTTGAGATGAAGTTTTTGACTGATTTCCCAAGCAGCTGAGAGCTGAATTTGTATCCTTGAGATGTTCAGTTTTTGACTTTAAACAGGTTCAATAATGTGATCAATATACATTTACTCAAAGAAACAAATATAAAACAATTTGATATCGATAATTTGTTAATATTACATTTGCATCCAAGGTCGTGTTATTTCAAGAGACTTTTGCTAATGTCAAGGCCATTTAACATTTGTTATTCATGGTAGATTTGAGCTTTGTGTGTTAGGTTCCAAGCAATCAGACATGGGTTGTGGGGTGAAAGTATAATGCACTGGATCAAAATGGGTGTTGCAAACATTGTTTTTAGAATTGATGAGATGTAGCCAAAGTTGTAATTGTATTGAATCTTTTATTGTTTGGATTCAAATATGTGTGGTAGTTTATGTGTAGTGTAATGCATAAAACATTTATACAATTAAAAGAAAATTGCTTGATTACACCATGTTTTCACCCTATGGTAGGGATAATTTATGAGCTTTTTACTTCCATGGTCCATCAATAGTGAAAGTACACTATAGAGGGGCCACTTTAGGCAAGAAAATGTATTATTTTGTTAATACATTTTGTATTATTTTGGGGGTTTGTTTTTTTCATTTTTTTTTTCATTTAGTGTTTTGATAAACATGTAAATGGACTTTGATATGAGGACCCTCCACATAATTCTTGTTATATTTCAAATGAAAGTAATATTTCCACAATTTTTGTTTTTCAACTTAATCATTCTTGTTTGAATGAAAAACCTCATCTCAATGTTTTTTGTGAAAGCATATGAATGGAACTTTTCATATGAAATTGAAAAGGTACAATTTACTCATATTCCATATAAGACTAAATATTTCATCGTGTGTTACAATTATTTGAATCATTATTAAAAATATTTGTACTTTGCAATATATTGGCACATGTATTATTTTTTCATAAATTTACTATTTAATTATTTAATGTCAATCAAAAAATATAGTTTCTCTTGGTAATTGCATTAATTATGTATTGAACTACCTTATTTTGAGTATATGTTATGAACATCTCTTATAATGTTGACTTGGTGAACGTTGAAAGTCATAGACTTTTGAAAAACAATATTTGTGACAACGATTTTTGCCATCGTAATGTGCTTTCACCCCAATGCATCATGAACCAAAAATGCAAGGGAATTGGCTTCTATTAAATTGGTTGGATTCTTATACCATGACAATAGTTGTGTGCTTGTGAAAGGAGTATGTTGCAAAGGATGTCAAACACCATTGTAATGTGGTTCATTTGAACTAAAAACATTTTGTGTGGTTGCATGGTTGTTAAGGTATTAAAATTGTTACAACCTTTTTCTTCATTTATCACCACTTTTTCATGAGAAAAAATGCACAATATGCTAAGGGAAATCATGTCCATTCTTGAACCCAAATAATGTGCAAAAGAATATAAGGTGCAAATTATTGAAAAAGGGTAAAAATTTAAATTAATTTAAATGTAAATAGGGTGTGTACAAAAATATACCTAGAATATTTTTAATATACTTTCAAATTTACTAAAATATTCCTTAAATAATATAATATTACTTCATAACATACCAAAAAATACCCCTATATCACATGTCTCATACAAAAAATGATTTCCTCAAAACAATATGTTTGCTTTTATGTTTGATTCAAAGAACAAGGGGACATAGATTGTCATGAAATTGTTTCATAGTTTGAAGATGGCGAGCTAGAGTTCATGGATGTGTATGATAAGGTTGACCAACTTGAAATAGCTACATCTTCAAGTGCCACGACCCTTTTGTAGGATGCATATTCACTTGAAGACTTATCATTTGGTGCTATTACTACTAACATTGAAAAAGCAAATGAAAGTTTGCTAGCTTTCGAACTCTCTTTATTTTTTGTTATATTTCTTTCAATATTACCATTAAGATTTCAAACGTCTCATTGTTATGGTGAAAAACTTATGGAGTTCAACTCTCACATGTTGGGTATTTAACTTGATAATGTTTTGGTATTTTAAGCTTTCAAATTGAATGTGAAAAAATATTTAATGTGAAGAGTAAGGTACTAGTTTAAGAAGATCTTAATAGGGGGTGAAAAACCTAGAGACTTGTGCTCATTTACAAAAATTGGCCTAATGATATTGCAATTTATCAAATTGCAACATTATGTAAGGATTTGCCACAGAGTAATTTTTGAACTTGAGAATGTTCTATTCAATGATAATGAACAGTTTCTTGTTGATTTATTAGGGTTTATGAGGAGGGATGGTGAGTAATCAAAACCTTTGAACATTGAATTTTTACACTTGAGGAAGTGTAAAAAGGCATGTGCCTTGTGTATGTGGGTTTTTAAGATGGGTAGTAGTAATTGAATGTTTGTTGGTATCTTTTAACATGTGCCTTATTTTGTTTCAAATCACAATTTTTATTGAAAGTGCTAGAATTTCACATCTTAAACCAAAAGGACTAAATTTTTTGGAACTTAATTGTTTTCAAGGGCATTGGACATGGGACCTTTGTCAAATGGATTTGTAAAATTTAAGAATGAAAAGTGCATAGTTTTCGGGTTTAGGAAGTGCTGTGTTTTTGTGAGACTAAGTCAACCAAACATGATTGTCATTCTTTTTTGGGAACATGTCAAATTTATTGTCATTTCAAATAGTGTGAAATTCAATCCCTTCTAAATGTGAATATTAAATACCAAGATGCATATTTCATACCAACTAGTATGAGATTATTGTCCATTCGTACTCTTACCCAAGATCTCCCCCCCTCCCCCAAACATTTAGGTTGTCATTTTTACCCACTTAACATATACATGTCAAGAACATTTGAATATTCATATTCATATCCCATATACAAATTGAAAAATTTGTAATACACATACCCAATTTGTATGTTGAAGTGAACATACCTACCAAAAACCGGTATGCACATCCCTCCTTTTTTTGTTTTCAAATTTCTAATGTAACAAAAGGTGGTGAACATCACAAGATAGATTCAACATTAATTAGCAACAAAAAAAAAATTACTTGCAATTTTTTTGCCATAAGGTGAAACTAAAAATAAAAAATGAAATTATTTCTGGACTAAAATTCTAAAGGAAAAAAAAAGGAATAGTTGTCAAATTGTTATATTTGGTTCAAGTACGTATCTGAAAATATAAAACAAATTAAAATTTGTGCTTCATATTTGTTTTGTAGGTAAATTTTACTAACCTTCCTAAGGATGATCATTAGTTTTTCAACATCTTCCTATGGATGATTGTTGCTTAGGGTGTGCACAAAAGGACTTTAGAAATCACACTATTACATTCTATAAAAAAATTTGTAGTGAATTTTTGAACTACAACAATAGAAAAAAAACATGTTTAAAATATTCCAACAAAGATGCCTACTTTTCTTTTTTTTTTAATTTCCAAATAACAAGGAAATTTTTAGCTTTTCAAAGAAATGTCACCACTTTTTTATTACCACCAAAGTCTATCATCACCACATTACTATTTGGAAAGGAAATTGGATAATTTTCTAAAAGATTTTGTCAATAAATTTTAAATATCCCTAGGGGATACTTGCCATTTTAAAAGGGTGAGCTGCACACCCTTGCATAATAGATGACGAATGTCACAAGTCTATATTTTTTACTCGTTTTTAACAAAAATGAAATATTATTGTTATACCATTAACATGAAGCCGCCTTTCTAGAACATGATGTAGACAACAACCTAAGCGGGCCGCCATAATGCAAGCACACCCGTGCTACATGGTGTTGGTTAACTTTCTTGCTCTCTTTATACAATTTTCACGATTGCTCTTAAGCAACTACAGTTTTAGTCATTTTATTGTTGTTGGAAGGAAAGCATACTGCATATTTTAAAGAATAGGCAAGGCGTAACAAACATTTCTTTTTTTCAGTGATAAGATTTTCTTTTCGCCTTGTATGTTTTTTGGATTGACGCCATAATGTCATGTGCCATAGGTCGACTTTTTTTAGAGTAATTAGGCTATAACCTTTGAATCTACCAAAATATTTGCCTTATGACATAATTGAGTATACTTGTGATATGTATAACAATTTGATTTTGTCTAGCATGCTTCCAATGTTGCATAGGCAATAATCATGATTACTCTAAGTATAACATTCATACTTTAAAAAATGAAAAAATACCGCTTCCCAACCTCAAACCAAAAGGGTGAAAAACTCAAGCTTGTTTTATTCATACTAGGTAGAAAATATTTTCCTTGTTATGTTTAATATGATTTCTTCATTTTGCTTAGGCTAATGTTAGGGGTACTATTGTGGGGACACATGGTGGCTTACATTAATTTATTTTCTTTTTATTGGGTTTTAATAAATAAAATTTCAATACATGAAAGAACCCATGGCAAAAGAAATTTTTATTTACATTCTTTCAATATCATTTCTATTTACAAACATGATATCAAGATAAATGTATTAAAATAGAAAAAAAGGTACATTATTTGTTGTAAATATTACTAACAAATTCCATTATTGATATTATCTTGTGATATTATTGATAATGTGCCTATATTAGGATATAAGAGTAGTTCCAAAATTAATAAACTCATCATATAAAAGGAACATTGACAAGGAGCTTGCAAGTCCCAACCGAACAAGCATTGTGGTCTTCACAATTGTTAAAATGAATTTTTTAGAAGGTGTTGATTTTTGCCTCCATCAACATGCATTGCATTTTTGAAAC
>Ga0116230_10006237_pt1 | contig 11750 bp, 5 predicted proteins | sample S1TSphfallax_3_FD_88678 | JGI IMG/M metagenome (GOLD analysis project Ga0116230, IMG submission 88678) | Host-associated microbial communities from peat moss isolated from Minnesota, USA - S1T2_Fd - Sphagnum fallax MG | ecosystem: Host-associated > Plants > Peat moss > Unclassified | place: USA...
GCCTGCTGGAATCTTCTTCAGAAGTGATCGTGGTAGTTGCTGACACGTCTGGGGGATCAGTGCCTCCGGGCCTGCTTGAATCTTCTTCAGAAGTGATCGTTGTAATTGCTGAGACATCTGGGGTATCAACTGCGGGTCTGCTTGAGTTTTCTTCAGAAGTGATCAACTTAGTTGCTGAAATGTCTGGGGGATCAGTGCCTGCGGGCCTGCTGGAATCTTCTTCAGAAATGTTCGTTGTAGTTGCTGAGACATCTGAGGGATCAGCTGCGGGTCTCCTTGAGTTTTCTTCAGAAGTGATCAACTTAGTTGCTGAAATGTCTGGGGGATCAGTGCCTGCGGGCCTGCTGGAATCTTCTTCAGAAGTGATCGTTGTAGTTGCTGACACGGCTGGGGGATCAGCGCCTCCTGGCCTGCTGGAATCTTCTTCAGAAGTGATCGTGGTAGTTGCTGAGACGTCTTGAGGATCAGCCACCGGCCTCTCCCGGCTCTCACCCACGTCACATTCGTGTAGCGCACCATAAAAACTGCTAGAGCCCGCTTCAGAAGTAACCGACCTGGTTGCTGAGACGTCTCGAGGATCAGCCACCGGCCTCTCCCGGCTCTCACCCACGTCACATTCCTGTAGTGCACCATGAAAACTGCTAGAGCCTGCTTCAGAAGTAACCGACCTGGTTGCTGAGACGTCTTGGGGATCAGCCACCGGCCTCTCGCGGCTCTCACCCACGTCACATTCCTGTAGTGCACCATGGAAACTGCTAGAGCCTGCTTCAGAAGTAACCGACCTGGTTGCTGAGACGTCTGGGGGATCAGCCGCAGGCCTCTCTCGGCTCTCACGCACATCGTATTCTTGTAGTGCATCAAGGCTGCTTGAGCCTACATCAGAAACGACCGAACTAATCGCAGAGAAGTCCGGGGGATCAGCCGGAGGCCTCTCTCTGGCCTCAACACGAAATATAAATCCACTACACAACCCCTCTACAATTCGAGCAGCCCATGCCCACATGGAGTCAGACATGATTTCTTGTCTCTACTCTAGTCAACTCACGACTGCTGAATTGGGAGGATCAGCCGCAGGCTCTCGGCTCTCAAAACAAAAGGATCCACTATATCCCCCCTCTAGAATTCTAGCGGCCCATGTCCACTTGGCTTCAGCCATGATTCCTCGTCTCTCGACTAATCAAATTACGATAGTTGCAACTCTGCGAAAATTAGAAACCAGCCATATTATGATGATAAATTTCCGTCCTGCTTTGTCCTCTTGATCACATCATTGGTGTATAAAGCATCAAGTGCTGATGGCAAGTATTTCAAAACGCAAGCTCGTAGACTCAAACCTGCAGCTGAGTACTTGTAATTCAGCCCAAGTGCATGAAGAGCAAACGCCGGGTGTCCAAGGAATATATATTCAACTACACGCTTAAAGCAAGCCTGCCATAAGCTTTGCGGGAAGCTTCCCAATCATCCCACGCGAATTCCCTTGATCACAGAAAGAGCCCGAGAGATCTTGTAAGATTTCCGGCGAATCCCTTTTCTCCACGGCGTGCAGGGTTGAGAATGTCAGGCCTGCGAGTTAGACGATTGAGGTCCGACACAGAAGCCGCAACCTGACATCTACGCCTGCGAGTTGGACGATTCCAGAGCGTGTTGGACGATTCTAGCCACGTGATACCCTTGGCTCTTGGCCCATTCCATGAGGTACTACTCTGTATGGATCCAGTATCTATTCCAGTGTAAAGTTTTTACAGTGGAAAAGACGCTGTAAGGACATCACTGAATGCAAGGAGAATACTCTTTCGACAATCCAGTGCATTTGTTTTTCTTTACACACCAGAAAACATGTATTCCATAATTCATATTCCAGTGATTATGTGTAGGGTAATGCCCTGGGGTGGGGGCATTCTCAAAATAAGGGGCCTAAGATGAGGCAATAGCCGAGTCTGGCCCCACATTTTGGGAATGGCCCGCACCAATGGGCTTTACCTCTCGTAAAGCTTGAGGCAAAATTTATCATGAACCAAACCTATAGAGATCACAAGGCATATGAATGGGAGGTTTCTTATGCCTACTCCTCAATAGTAGAAGGGTTCTTACACCTATAAGTAGGCATAATTTCCCTCCCACCCTTGAGGAATAGGCATAATATCCCTCCCAATTTCTAGGAGGGAAATTCATGGATATAAGGTGCCCTCCACATACACTACATATTTTCTCTGAGTGCTTTACTTAGAGAATGAGGCCTGCAGGGAATTAGAAACACATTCCTAGATGAAGATATTATCCACTTTCCGAAAAATCCATTTTGTCTGTGGTGTGCAGAGTTGTTGAATGGTTGCTGCATGTTTGATGATTGAGGTGGAACCAAAAGCAGCATCCTGACATCACCCACTCATCATCTCTCCCAGAGGGTGTTGGACAATTCTAGCGCACAACACACGTGGGTCTTGGCCTATTATGTGACTTCAAAATCTGTCTAGTATCTATTCCATTGTAAAAAATCTAGTGGAAAAGACACTGTAAGGACATCCTTAGATGGAAGGAGAGTACTCTCTCAACAATGTTGTCAGGAGTGGTAACAAATCCTGAGTAACTTGCTGCTTAAGATCTACAGTAACTTCTAGAAGGTTTCTAAGTTGATAGAAAATAGAACTAGATCAGGGGGGGAATTAAAGCATCTGAGCTGGTGAAGCTAAGTAGCTGGAAGTCAGGAAATGTTAGATGAAACTTGCTATGAATTGGCTGCTGATTTGTTATATTAGTTTCTCTGGTTTTATTACAGAGAGACCTTACAAATGTATATAAGTGAACTCTTGTAATGCATATACACAGTGAACTGTTCACAGCCTCAAAGCTTCTCATTTGACTACTAGTGCATGCTCTTTTTTCAAGACATTTCTGCTTTGTTACTTCTCTGAACCTTCTCTCACACCATAGAAAAAGTAGTTTGCTCACAAACAATACACTGCATTTGTTTTTCTTATCACACCAGCAAATATACCAGCTAAACTCCAGGATTCCAAGTAGAAGAATGTTTTTACTCTATTCATATTACTGCAGCTACTCATTAAGGCATCACCGTCTACCCTTGAAACCTTCAACATGCACATTAAGCACCTTATGGACATTCCATTGAAAACAGACTGAAACCATGCAGTTACAAGTACCCAAGGTCTGCAAATGCATCATGGTCAGTCTTGGTAGTGTTTCCTGCATTCAAAACACTCCATGTGCATCACTATAAGGAGGACCTCGTCTACAATTTTGAGAATCATATTTGATAGAAGAAAAAGTAGTCATCAATTAGAGAAACAAAAGAGAGGTGACATGGTCCATCAAACTATTGCATCAGGGGGACCTTGTTCTTGTTTGAGTATGCTGAATTCTTGGATTGTAATACAGTATCATTGCAAAATTGCATGTGTATATAGGACTATGTCCACTAAAACCCGACATCACAATCTTCTGTGAAACAAAAATAATATCTTCTACCCACTGCACATGAACATCAATATTTAAAGTGCGATTACACTGGATTTATTAGACAACTCAGAGTGCATTTTTGAGGTGACCCACCAAATCAGTTTGTTACAAAAAGCCAGCAAACATGAGACTCTCTGCACACATGGTTTCTTCCTATTCAGAAGATGATTTCTCCCTATGAGGTTTCTCACTCATTTTATTTTGGCATATTTTTTACCCTTTAGGGTAGAACTGCACATCACTGATCACTTCTTTAGATCCTCATCATCTGCGCTTCATTTTGAGTGGTTTAAAATGTTATGGGAATGCTACCTACCATAACATCTTTGAAATCGTCTTTGAAGTGCGAAAGAAAAGGACTAATTAAAAAATATCAAGAAAAAAAAAAAGGCTTTCCAACTCACAAAACGCATTTTTTTCCTTTTCTCTTCTCTTTGGACCCTTCCTACTTTCAAAGCTTCTAACTTTCTTGTTTCTTGTTCATTTTAAATGATTTAAAGTGCTATAGGAGCAACACCTCCAGTTCTACAAACCATCTTGGAACTCTAATAGCAACAAAACAACATACAAGGAATTTTTTGGGTGATCGGGAACCGGCTTTGTAGTGTTGGGTGGTTTGTTTTATTGAATTCTTGGCCCCCTCTACTTTGGGGGGTTGTAACTTTCTCAAGTCTAATCCGTTTTTGATGATTTTTAGTGTGCCAATTGCACCAATAGGAGGGGTTCAAGTTTTGTTTGGACACCAAAAACAATGGAGCCCTCCCCTTCGGATCCTGACTGCCATGAGCACTTAAGTGATCGCTCATGGCTTGTTCTACCTTGTTTATGAAATAATAATCCAACCCTGGCATTTTAGTCCCAAGTGAAGGGTTACCCTACTAGAGGCACTTCTGAAGTCCTAGACTATTCTAAAGACACTTCAAGACCCAATTTTCTTTGCATATCCTCCTTGTCCTAGCTGCACAACCACTCACCTTATAATGAAAAAAGTTAGCAACTCTATTAATGCACTAACCCGTTGTTGTAGGTACCTATAAATTGCATGGCAGAAGCTACAAGTTGAGGAGGATATTGATCTCCAAATATATTACCTTGGGATAATAAGAATGCTGATTAATCCACACATTTGTATGGAGACTCAAAGATACAAAATATAGCAGTTTTCTGTTTCAGTCAATGTGGATCTCAAAATTAAGTTGAACACAAAAACTTAGTGCTCGATATGATACTCTAAAGTACAAAGCTTCCAAATGTTCACCATTCAATGTGTTTTTAAGCAAAATTTATCGGTATTGGGACCACTGTAGTCCAAGGGTGGGAGTCAAATACCTCACAAAGCACTCTGGGCTTCTGTTGTCTTCCCATTTCCTCATCCTCTGGTGTCAATTGGGTTGCACCCTCTTGCACACCTGTTAGGCTCTCACAATACTCCCCTTTTTAAGCAAGAGAGATGATGGTTTCATTAAAGCACAATCTTGGTGCATACTAACCCAATCTAAAAACTCATTTGCTGCACATAACCCCAAGAACCTCAAGCCAAGGGAATGAATGACCTATGAGCTACATGTGGTCAAGCATGTTGTCTTGCTCCATATGAGTCCTCAAGGCAAGATTGTGCAACTAACTTTTTTAACAAAACCACTTCGGAATTGTTGAGCTTTGAACAAGGTGGTAGTGAAATGATGAAGAAAATGTGCATGTTGTGAAGTTGCCATGGCATCATTTTTCAGTTTCTTTTAGTGCTCAAACTTATCGCTTTAGCTTTATAACCATGTGTTAAAGGAGTAGACAGATTACATAGTTTGTGGGATTACAAGACGTTACAAATAGGAATAGGCCATTGGACACTTGAGGGGTTTGAATTTTGAATTCTTGTTGAGTTTTGTGTTCTTGTTCATGCTGATGGTGACTTGGGGACTGCCCAAGGGAGAGAATTTTTAGAGTTTGAAGACATTCATGGATACATACTTTTGGAATAGGAGTAGAGATATAGACTTTGGTAGAACTACAGATTATGGTGTTGAATAGCACAGATTGGACTGACTATTTTGATTACACTTCCATAGAACATGAACTTTGTTGTATTTTTGTGGAGTTTTCAGTTTTAATTTGATGTGTGAATCATCTATAGTCTTTAATCTCATGAATAGTAATTGTAATTCTATTTGAAGTTTCTAACATTGTGTTCTGGATTACAGATTCTAGTTATTAGAGACAACCATGAATCTGATGTATTATTCAACTGTAGATGTATGTGGGTTCAGAATCAGTGCAGAGTTGTGAATGAGTGTATGTTTGTAGTGCAAAATTGTTGTTACAGTAAGTGTGGAGTGGTTTTGGAAGAATTAAATCCACATCTACCACCATGATTCTCTTGGACTCTTGTTAGCTTTTCTTAAGCACTTTGTACAAGAAGTTGAAGCAAGAATTCTTCTATGCAGGGATTCAGGGACTTGGATCAAACCATGATATTGGACAGTTCTATCATCAGGTACATACTTTGTTTTGATTATCCATTGCACAGAAGAAATTCTAACTTTGAGTATGTCCATTATTTCTCAAGCCTGATTTCTGAGAAGCAGCCACTTGGGTGTGTGTTTGCATGTCTGTGTATTTTTTTTCAATGGTTACAATTTGCAACTCTTAGAGAACTAGAATCTTGTGAGTTACATTGTTGCTCATTTTCAGAGGATGTTCCAGGGAAAAAACCAATTATTGTCTGTACAATGGTATTGCACAGATTTCCGAGGCACCACATTTATAGAATCTAATACAATGGGTGAGAGAATTTGCAAATAAAACAAAGAACATGTGCAACAGCAATGGTTATGCATGGTTGTATCAGATTGAATGTACCATATTGACTTGCAAGCTTCATTCCTGATATTCTCCCCCTTCTGTTCTTTCTATAAACAAGTCTCCCCTAATAGCACACCTTGCTCAAGATCTGAGCTCCTTTAACTTCATAGATTTGCTCTCCTTAGCAGCTTTGTATGTCAGAGATAGTGTTGATGAAATGGAAGACATGGAGCAACTTTTCGTACCTTCTACTTCCAAGAATAATGTTTTGAAACTCAATTGGATTACAAATGGCTACAGATCCTTTAACCACATCCTACAAGGCCCCAGCAGAACATAGTCTTGGACATTTCTACCCACTTTGAATCCAACACTTTAGCCTCCATAATTGTTTTGCTAAAGGATGTGCTATGAGATTGCTGCTAAGGGATTGTAAAGCTAAAGGACTTAAATTTCTTGCACATTCTGGGATCAGGTTCCATAGGCTCAACACTGAAGAGCCTTCTTGAGTTTCTGGACTACCATGCCCACAGCCTGGATAACCTGAATTTTGACCCTTTGTTAGACCAGAATCAGGAGCTTCCAATTTCTAATCAGAAGTTTTGCAACATGTCAAATGTTTTCACTCAGACACTGACCTAATGAAGCATTTAGTCTTCACTCATTCTTATAACCCCATGTGATTTTGCTAGCCAAAGTGGACCCACAGGCAATGCAACTTTCACCATAATCAGAATCCCCCCTTTAATGCAGCTTCATTCCTGTGACCATGCATACATATCAGCATGCCCAACAGTATTTTATTGAACCTGATCACACACAACACATGCACAGCAGAAACTGCACTCTACTTGTATAATGGGGTAATCTGATCTGTGAAAAGGCAGCTCTAGAGATACAGCAGTTACCCACTGAATTCATGAACAGTTGAAATTATGTGAGGTTAGAAAGCTCAAGGAGGCCCTTCTCCCATCTTTTGACATTCTTGCAGCTCACTCAATTTAAAACTCTAGTGAACAAATTGTTTGAAACTCCATAATTCTCAATACTGTAAGGTGCTAAAGCACACAGAAATATCTTCATAAGTATTGAGAACTCCTCTATAGATATGATTTAAGTCAATATGAGTAAAATTCAGAGATGATTCAGTAATAATGTTGTACAAATTTCAGATCGAAGAACATAGTAGAGAGCAGGAAAAGGCAGAAGAGAAAGAAAACAGGAGACTTGACTGTTCAAATAAATAAAAACTAACAAGCAATTTGAACACCAGCCATATTCACATGTGACCTTCAACAGAACAATGTATCGTAGCTACAATAACATCCGCACTGACTTCTTAGAAACTTGCATTGAAACCAAAAGCAAGATCCTTGTTGACTCTGAATGCTTTGGATCCAAAAATTGCTGCACATCATGGCTGCATGATCCTCAAACTGTATGTTCTCAGACTTCTAGTACATTCAACTTATGATCAACATTAATAGACAACAACTGTTTGCAACAACTGAAAGGAAAAAACATGAAGCAGCACAATCTTAAGAAGATGAATCAGGACTATAGACTTCAGATATCTATCCCATGTGACATATATACTATCAAATATAAGCATATATAGCTCAGAAACTGAAAGAGAAGAATGTAGAATGTAAACCTCAGAAATTGATGAGGCATCAAATTCCTATATTTGGCCAATTGATACTGACCTAATTGGTCAAATGTTGCTTCCTGAAATTGCCGATAAATTACCTCAAGTTCTCAATTCAGAAACTGCACCTAAGAATAAGAAAGATGCTGCCTCTGGTGACAAACTGTGCTCCTGCAAAGGCAAGCCGGGGTGGTTGGCATCTGTTGCATATTATTTGTTATAACTCAAGCCAGATCCCCAATTTAAGCAAGATGTCCAACTACTCATTTCTTTGGAACCTCGTTATACACTTGCTTCTTTGATTATACATGGCTTAAGTTTGCATCATTCAATCTTTAAGAAGCATCCTCCTTACTGACAACAGCAATGCCCAGAAGTTAGCCTTGCAAAAGAAACATAAGATGTCTTATCTCTGACTCTTGCAGGGCAAACCTTGCAAGGAAAAATTTAGAAGAGATGGTTGCAACTTGGAAGAGTTCTAAAACTGCAACCATACAATTTTCTGTGGAACATGAGAGATGTGGAGGTATGTCAAGGCTGGGTGTTCTGAGGAGACATTCCAGCATTAAGATATGAAGGAGCATTTCTAACCAAAGGAAAAAAAGGGACGAGTCCTTATAGTTTCACTCAAATGCTCAATGCACCCACATTGCCATGAGATTTCTTGGGCGTTTTGGGTTCCAGCTCTGTACACTCAATGGTGAAGGACTCTGGAAGTTCTCCTGACTTTCTTAACTCCAGTGGCTAGCATCACGCATGTTTTTCCCCTTCGACAGACAGCTTCCTTTACCAGATCAATGTCAGGAGATGAGAGCCTTTGTGTTTGTGAACAAAATGTTAAATGTTTGACCCAAGACAACCCACCAAATGAAGTAACAAGGGGTCTATCACTTGTGTAGAGCTCTCCCTAACTGGACATAAGGGAAATCTAAGATTGTATTCCATTCTTTGAGCGACTCTGTGCCCTAGTTGTGGTGCTCAGAGATGAACCATATGGAGTTGAGCAAAATTGATCTAAGAATCAAGACTATTAGGTCCATGTGAGAACACAAACTTGTTGCAAATTTTACTCCTTTGTTGAAGTTTCTGTCATTTACACTCTTTCCAATAAAATCCTGAAAGGCAAAACCAAAAGGAACTCTAACATGAATAACCAAAAAACTTGCCACAGTTCACTGTCAAAGTGCCTGCAATCTTATGACATTCTGAAAGTCTCAAGTATTTGTCAAGTTCATTTCTGTAGGCCATTCAAATGTATCCTCAGCTGGCAAACAGGATCCTTTGTCTCAATGCACCTGCTTCACCTCTATTTGATATGAAAGAATTTGCGACAACTACACCATTCAGGATTTCAGAATCACCATGCAGTCCATTCTGAATTACTTCCATTTCTGAGTCAAAATAGCAGGAAGATGCTATATACTTTGTGTCAGCTTTCTTCTTCAATGCCACGGCACCTTGATAATGTCATAATCAAAGTACAAACTGCATGACCCTCATGTATTTCTTTGCTTGTGTTACATAGCAGTTATAGAATACGGAATCTTGGAGGAAATAGTTTGACCTGTCTCCACTGTCACCACCTTTTGAGTTTCCTTCCCTCATGCACTGGTATTCATCATCTCATGCACTTGCACCCTGCATTCAACCACAATAACCCTTCACACTATCTTTCTGTATGTTGTTGGGTTCTTGTGTTGAGTTGAAGTATCCCTTCAGGTTCACCAACTGTCATGAAAGGCTCAATATTGGAAAATCCTCTCAGCTCTTCAGGCTACTGTCAACTGTCAGTATTTGTTGATAAATTAGCCTCAACTGCCTCTAGACTACATAGTCGAAGAATCCTATTGACACTGGTGACTCAGCAACTCTGGCATGTCTTTTGTGTTGGAATATGATTACAGAAAGGTCTATGACTTGGAGAAGCATCATCGGGATCATCCAAAAGATCGCATTTGAATTGCAAAGGCTGGTTTGCATAGAAGGATTATATTACTTGAATCAAATGTAGTTGTTCTTCTTCACTGCAGGTTTGACAATGGAAAGGGATTGTGATCCTCTGTCAATCAGACCATACGACAATTTTAGACTGTTTGGGACATATGTGCTGAGAATGATGATGTTGAACTTGTCTCAAAGGTCAATGACATGAATCTGAAAGCTGTCAGAGTTGTGACCAATGAACCTGATTAACTGTGGAAATGCCATTGCCATTCCCTGCTTTTGAACTGGCCCCAAATCTGAACAAGAAAAACCAAAGACAAACAACAACACACAACTGGAGATGTTTCAAGAGAAGTGCGCATTCAGAAGCTCATCACAGGCAAATGACATGTTGTGTGTCTAGACAAAAGAGAGAAATAACATGCAACAACAAAGAAGGTGCTGATGGCATACAATACTCAAAATCACCAAAAGAGGAAAAAAAAGAAAGCATGTTTAGAACTAGGTCATATTAAGTATAATTGAATGAAAGTTAAGTGAGTCCCCATAAGAACCTTGAATTTCAGTTGCTTGAGGATTTTGTGTCCTCCTTGAAACTAGTGTGTGAACCCTATTTTTATAGTACTTTTTATTTTTTGCTGTTTTCATAATACGTATGCTTTAGAACAAGGTGGTGCATGGTGTAGGCGCACTTAGTTGGAGACTCAACTGTTGAGTTTCAAGCCCAATGCCACCATTACACACAGTATTTTAAGCTCCACTAATTTGGTCAAGGATGTATCAAGTGAAGACCAAATTCACACTCCAGAAATCTGTTCATGAAAGCTCAAAATAGGAGCTGCAATGAAAGGAAGAAATGTGTGCTACACTGTCTGAGCTAAATTTTCTGTAGCTCTTAAGCAAGGGTGGTACTCAATGAGTATACTGTTCAGCTACAAGGTGACCAGATTACACACTAGAAAAAAAGTCATTCCTCAATGTACAGGTTTTCAACAGTAAGTACTCTTCTGACCATCTAAAAACAAAGGTCAAACAAAGAGCTACATAACCCCAAACAAAGATCAAAGTTCTAGTCAAGGACTGCAAACGGTTTGATCTCATAACTATGAAATTGCAAAAACATCTTACTCACAGCACTATGAAGATAATGAGTACAGTCATATCATGATAAGAGTCACTCACCAAGCATCCAAAACCCACATTCATCACAAATAGCACAGATGAACTGCCATGTCTAACCCTCAACTTCATCAGCCCCTGATGGTGGGTTTAATCATATGCACAAATATTTGGGCAAATGATTATACAAAATCTGCATCCTGAGTTTCTGTCACATTTCTGGAAGCAGCAGGAAAGACTCGGTGACAATGCTGGCTATCACTGAACAACACATCTCAACACAATTAGCTCAATGGCAAAGAAAGACACTTGCACCTCCAGGTTCTCCAATACCCCAGAAATACTTAAGAATCCTGCACACATCAAGCTGGAAAACCTAATCTCAACAAGCTCCACACACGCACGCACAAGTTGTTTTGCAACAGATAAAACCTGCATAATCCTTGTTCCAGATAAACTCATAAATGGCAATGATGTCTGTATCACTTTTCTCCAAGAGAAAGACTGAAAACACCACAGTCTTCAATTGAATTGAGAGCTAGAATTGCATCCTATGAACAAAAACAAAATAAAATCCAAAGAGCGCCTACAAAAATCAGCCACTTCAGGTTTCAGGAAACTTGAAGCAGATGCAGTCAGGAAATAGAAATCTCTAGGTACTACAGAGACATTTGTTCTCATGTGACCAGGGAAGCAGGAACCAGTTGTAAAGAGATGACCATCGATCCTTCTGAACTATGTGCACATTGAGACCCAAGTAAAC